>Ga0302326_10011962_pt1 | contig 18592 bp, 16 predicted proteins | sample Palsa_T0_3_FD_202264 | JGI IMG/M metagenome (GOLD analysis project Ga0302326, IMG submission 202264) | Peat permafrost microbial communities from Stordalen Mire near Abisko, Sweden - Palsa_T0_3 | ecosystem: Environmental > Terrestrial > Soil > Palsa > Peat permafrost | place: Sweden: Abisko...
AGCGGGCCAGTCGCGGATTGAGCGGATAATTCATCGTGTAGGTCAGGGTCGCGCCGCCCCAGCCCCCGGCGGTGGTTTGCCGCGGCGGCAGGGTGTTGGGCGCCGAAGTGCCGATCACAAAGAGCCCATAAGGCCAGCCATGGGGCATCTCCGCCTCGTCGATTTCGCGAATCGCGTCGGCATCGACCACGTTGGCCGCCCAGACGGCGCTGCCGATCGGGCCCCGGGCCGGATCGATGCCGGAGATGCCATTGATCAGCCAGTAGGTTTTGCGCAGGTCAAGTTGCGGATCCAGGCAAATGGCCATGATCAGCTCGCTCGCGGGCACGGTCGTGAGCGTGTGGTCACGGGTGTTTCCCGCGACGCTGCCGTAGAGTCCGGCGGCATTATAGCGCAGCGGGTGCGGCGCCCCGGTGACGGCCAGCGTGCCGGTGAGATGTTCGCGCTCCGCCCAGAACTGGAACTCGCCGGGAGCGTCGCCGGTGTCGTCTCCGACCTCGAAGCCGGAGAGGACGATGACCTTGACCGCAATCCGGTCCGTTGCGGCGACCGACGCCCACAAGGGGGAAAACAGCCATCCGAGCGCGAGGGCGAGCAAGAATCCGGATTTGGGAATAAGCCGGAATCTAGCACGCCATGTGCCAATATATCTTGTCGTCTTCCGGTGGCACCTTAGCTGCTCTAAAGGGAGCAAGAAGATCGGGCTGGGTCGGTCGTTCACTGCGTGATTAAAACAAACTCCGAGCTGATTTATGGACTCCATGACCGCCCGCCCTGGCGTGAGTCGATTCTCGTCGCCACCCAGCACGTCCTGGCGGTTTTCGTCGGCATGGTGACCCCGCCGCTCCTGATCTGCAAGGCCATCGGGCTCAACCCGGCCGATACCGCCTTTATGATCAGCATGTCCCTGTTCATTTCCGGAATAGGGACGCTGGTGCAGACGAATCGGCTCGGGGGAATCGGTTCCGGGCTGCTCTCGATCCAGGGCACGAGCTTCACCTTTGTCGGACCGATCATTGCGGCCGTGCACGCGGGCGTGGCGTCCGGGAAAACCGTCAGAGAGGCGCTCGCCACGGTTTTTGGCGTCTGCATGGCGGGAGCTTTTGTCGCCATCCTCCTGGGGTTTTTCATCGGGCATACCCGGCGCATCTTCACCCCCTTGGTGACGGGAACCGTGATCATGCTGATCGGGCTGACCCTGATTCAGGTGGGCATCATCAGCGCGGGCGGGGGTTACGGGGCAAAGTTCGATGGCAGCTTTGGATCGGGCGAGAACCTGTTCCTCGCCGGTATTGTCGTGGTCGTGATCCTGGTCCTTAATTCCAGCCGTTTCGCCTTCCTGCGGATGACATCCATCGTGGCGGGACTCGCCGCCGGATATATCGCGGGATTTTTTCTCCATCGCGTGGACCTGGGATCCCTGGGCAGCCTCTCGATCATCACCGTGCCGCAGCCCCTGCGTTACGGCCTTGGCTTCCGCCCGTCCCTGCTCATCCCCTTCGTTTTCATGTACCTGATGACCGTCATGGAGTCGGTGGGCGACCTGACCGCGACATCCATGCTGTCGAATGAGCCCATTTCCGGGCCGGTCTATTTCAGGCGGCTGCAGGGTGGTGTGATGGCGGACGGCTTCAATTCGATCCTCGCCGCCTGCTTCAATTCCTTTCCCAGCACCACCTATGCCCAGAACAACGGGGTGATCCAGCTCACCGGCGTCGGCAGCCGTTATGTCGGCTCGATCGTCGGAGTGATGCTGGTCATCCTGGGCTTGATTCCGGCGGTGGGGGCTCTGGTTGAGGCGCTGCCCCAGGCGGCCCTGGGCGGAGCCACCATCTTGATGTTCAGCATGGTCGCCGTCGCTGGAGTCAGAATCCTGGCTGGCGCCAAATTGAACCGGCGGTCGTCACTGATCCTGGGTGTCTCGCTCGCCCTCGGCCTGGGCGTCACCTTCGAGCCTGGGATCCTGGCTCATCTGCCTTCGCTTTTGCGCGACGTGCTCTCCTCGGGCATCGCCTCCGGCGGCATGTGCGCGCTGATCCTGAATCTTATCCTGCCCGGCGACCGGTCGGATCAGGACCAGACGGCGCATTGACGCCCATGATCCTAGGCCTGGCCCGAGGTTCAGTCCGATTGGTGCCGCATCAAATTGGGTGGCGGCAAGCGTTCGAGAGCGAGAAGCGGCAATTGGAGTCCGCCCTAGGCCCATCAGCGCGGAAGGTTGAGCAGGTGGGAAGCACGGCGGTCCCGGACCTCGTGGCGAAACCGATCATCGACATCGCGATCGCCGTGGATTCATTCGATCAAATCCAGGCGTGGCCGCAGGCGCTCGCCGTCCATGGGTATGAGTACTTCGGTGACCGGTACGGATGGAAGGATCATTTCTTTGCCAAGGGGCCTGACGTGCTGCGGACATTCTATTTGCACGTCGTGGAGGAGAGGGGAGAGCGCTGGCGGAATTACCTCCTGTTCCGCGACCGGATGAGAGCATCACCAGAATTGCGCCACGAGTACCAGTCGCTCAAGCTGGCCGCCGCCGCTCTGAAGACAACGCGCGACGTTTACACGGCGGCGAAGGAAGAGTTCATAAAACAAGTGCTGGGGACCCGGGATGCCGGATAAGACTGGCTTGCCAGGCGGCTTGTCCGGCGTAGCGCAGCGTAGACGGAAGCTGCAACGATGGGCTCAGTCCGTCTCCTGCCCGCTGAACGCGGGCATACGCCGGACAGTCTCCTGGCCACTGTCGTGGCGGCGGAGACTGGCTTGCCAGGCGGAGCCACGCGTTTTGCGCCGTCCGTCTCCACCCCGCTGCACGCGGGGATACGCCGGACAGTCTTCGCACGCTGTCGCGGTGGCGAAGACTGGACGCCGAGGGACTCGAACCCCCGACCCCCTCGGTGTAAACGAGATGCTCTAACCAACTGAGCTAGGCGTCCGATCTGGGGTTTGAGGTAAGCGGGGGGACGCACGCCCTGACAAGACATAAAAAAACCGCCGCGACATCCCTGGCGCGGCGGTCAAACTACTAACCCGGAAAGTTTACGAAGGCGACTTGTCCGTCGGGGTCTCATCCACGACCACATAGAGCGTGGCGCCGTGGGACCAGAGTCGCAAAAGGGTCTTGCCGTTTTCAGTGGGTTTGGCGCTGAGGTCCACCGCCTCCTGGGCGGAGGCGACGGCGTGGCGGTTGATCGACAGGATGACGTCTCCCGCGCTGATGCCGGCGCGGGCGGCCGCTGAATCAGGATCGACACTGGTGACGAGGGCGCCCTGCAGGCTGGACGGAACGTTGAATTGCTGGCGCGCCTCGCCGGTCAGGTCATCGACCGCGACGCCGTTCAGGATGCCCTGGTCGGCATTCGCCGGATTGGAATCATCGCTCGCGAGACGGGATCCGGGTTTTTCGCTGGTCGTGGCGGTCATCCGCAGGGTCTTGCCGTCGCGGGTCACATTGAGGGCGAGCCTCGTGCCGGGCGCTTCGGCGCCCACGGTGATCGCGAGATCGGTCGCGTCGTTCACGGGATGCCCGTTGATGGCCGTGATGACATCGCCGTCCTTGACCCCGGCGCGCGCCGCCGGGCCGCCAGGGACGACTTCGCCCACCAGCGCACCCGCTCGGTTCGCGAGATTAAACGAGTCCTGGAGCGCCGGGGTGATATCCTGGATGTTGATGCCGAGGTAGCCGCGGACGACCTTCCCGGTCTTCACGAGGCTCTCCGCCACCTGGCTGACCATGTTGGAGGGCACCGCCAATCCCGCGCCCTGGAATCCGCCATTGCGGCTGACGATCGCCGTGTTGATTCCAATCAGCCGGCCCTCGAGATCGATGAGGGCGCCCCCGGAGTTGCCGGGGTTGATCGCCGCATCGGTCTGGATGAAATTTTCGTATCCCTTGACGTCGGCCAGCAGGCCGACCCGCCGGCCCGTGGCGCTGACAATCCCGCTCGTCACGGTCTCGCCGATCCCGAAGGGATTCCCGATCGCGAGGACGCGGTCGCCGACCCGGATGGCCGAGCTGTCGGCAAACGTGACGGCCGGCAAGCCGGTTGCGGCGATCTTGACCACCGCGATGTCGGTCAGCGGATCCCGGCCCACGACCTTGGCGGAATAGTCGGTGCCGTCGGAAAGGGTGACCGTCACGGTATCGGCGCCATCGACCACATGGTTGTTCGTCACGATGAAGCCATCCGCGCTGACAATCACGCCGGAACCCAGCCCCTCCTTCGGTCCCTGCTCGACCTGCGGCATGCGGCCGCCGAAGAACTGCCGGAAGAGCGGATCGTTCATGCCGGGCATCTGGTTTTCCCCCACCGCCTCCTGGCGGGCCTTGGTCTCCACGGTGATTTTCACGACGCTGGGCGAAAGCCGGCTGACGATGTCCGCGTAACTCGAGGGGTCCGACTGGCCGCGCGCCACCGGTGTGTCGTCGTGCTTGAGGGTGATGGGCGAGTCCGTTTTCTGGGCGCCATGGACCACGGCGAAAACGCCGCCCACGGCGAGGGCGGCGGCCATCAGTGCGGTGCGCCGATAGGGCAGGGAGCGAAAGTTGAATGTTTTCATGTGGGGGCACGGTAACACGCCCGGCTTTCCCTGGTCTGTCGCGAAGATTACAAAATGTTTAATATCCGCCATTCGGCGGTTTGCCTCTTTTCAAAGCGGCGCGTTCCGGGCACACTGCGGGAATGCGTGTGCTCGTGGTGGAGGACGATTCCAAGATTGCGTCGTTCGTCGTGCGCGGCCTCAAGGAGTCCGGCTTTGCGGTCGATCACGCGGCGGACGGCGAGGCGGGCCTCGCCCTCGCCGCCTGCACCGACTTCGACGCGGCCATCGTCGATATCATGCTTCCGCGGCTCGACGGCATCAGCCTGGTGAAACGCCTGCGGGCGGGTGGCAGCACCGTGCCGGTCGTTTTCCTGAGCGCCAAGGGCTCGGTCGACGACCGCGTGCGCGGACTCCAGAGCGGCGCCGACGACTACCTGACCAAGCCTTTCGCCTTCTCCGAATTGCTGGCCCGGGTGCGCGCCCTGATCCGCCGTGCCACCCAATCGCCGGAGGCCACCCGGCTCGTCGCGGGCGATGTCACCCTCGATCTCGTGACCCGGGAAGTCGCCCGCGCCGGGCTGAAGGTTGAATTGCAGCCGCGGGAATTTTCGCTGCTCGCCTTTTTAATGCGCCACGCGGGCCGGCCCGTCAGCAAGACGATGATCCTTGAGCACGTCTGGGACTACAGCTTCGACCCCCAGACCAATGTCGTCGACGTGGTGGTTTCCCGCCTCCGGGCGAAGATCGACCCCGACCGCACGAGGATCGAGACCCTGCGCAACGTCGGCTATGTCTTCCGCCCCCATGCTTGAGCGCCTGCGCCAGTCGCTCGCTTTCCGGCTGGCGATTCAATACTCCCTTGTCTTCGCGCTCGTCGCGGGTTCGCTGTTCGCGGTGCTTTACTGGGAGCTGGCGGGAGCGCTTGAGGCCCGCGACCGGGCCGCGGTGGAGCGTTTGGCCGTCCAACTCGGCCGGGCGTACGATGCCGGCGGGGCCGGGGCGCTGCGGGCCGAGCTCAACTCCAATGCCTCGCCCGAGGTCAGGTCCTATTTCGTACGCGTCATCGATCAAACGAACACCACCCTCTTTGCCTCGGTGCCACAGGACTGGATCCAGACGCAGGTCCAGAGCCTGCCGCTGCCCGGCGACTGGGGTATCACCGCGACGCGCCAGATTCACACCATCCGCATCCCCCAGGACGCGCTGCGCGACTACGCGATCGCGATGGCCTCGCTCGCGGACGGCAGCGTTCTCCAGGTCGGCCGCAGCACCGACAGCCGGGCCGTGCTGCTGCGGCCCCTGCGCCGGGCCTTCGCGGGCGTCGGGGGGATCGCCCTCGTGCTGTCGGTGGCGGTCGGCACGATCCTGGCGTGGCGGTCCACCCGCCCGCTGCGCCTGGTGTCCGAGACGGCGCGCCGGATTGTGGAAACCGGAGACCTTGCCGCCCGCGTGCCGGAGACCCCCGGAGGTGGCGAACTCGCGCTTCTCGTCCGCCAATTCAATACCCTTTTCGAGAAAAATTCCGTCCATGTGCGCGTGCTGCGGGAAACGCTCGACAACCTGGCTCACGATCTGCGCACCCCGCTGGCCCGCCTCCGGGGGACTGCGGAACTGGCGCTGAACGACGGCGGGAATCCCGAGGAGTCCCGCAGCGCGCTGGCCGATTGCATCGACCAGACCGACCGCCTGCTGCACGTCATCGAGACTCTGCTCGACATCTCCGCCGCCGAGAGCGGCGCGTTGAGGCTCAATTGCGAGCGCCTCGACCTGCGCACGCTCATCGAGCGCGCGGCCGACCTTTATCGCGAGGTGGCCGAGGAAAAGAAAATCGCGGTCATCCTCGAACTGCCCGCGCCCGCCGAAGTCGAAGCCGACGCCGTTCGGCTCGGGCAGGCCGTCAACAATCTCCTCGATAATGCGTTAAAATACACTCCCGAGGACGGCAAAGTGACCCTGGCCGCCAGCGCCGATTCCGGCGGCGCGGTTTTGACCGTGACGGACAACGGGCCCGGCGTGCCGTTCGCCGAGCGCGAGGCCATCTTCCGCCGCCTCTACCGCGGCGATGCCAGCCGCTCCCAGCGCGGCCTGGGCCTCGGCCTGAGCCTTGTGAAAGCCATCGTCGAATCGCATCACGGCACGGTGTCCGTCGACGATGCCCCCGGTGGCGGCGCCCGGTTTACGATCCGATTGAAAAGTAGCGCAGGCGGGACGCCTGCGCTACTTTGAGATCGAAAGGTAGACGCGATCTTCAGGTGCGTTTCGTTTCAACTGCGGCTATGCCGCGGAAGAAAAGCGGCATTCTGCCGCTACCCGATGAGGAACGCAGCGGGACGCAGCGTCTACTTTGCAACCGCAGGCGGGACGCCCGCGCTACTTCAGTCGGCGTGAAGAGCGGTGATGGGATCAACGCGGTTCGCGCGTACAGAGGGCACGAGGCACGCGACAGTTCCGACGAGGATGAGTAGGGCGGCATCACCGGCGTTGCAACGGGTTCACTTCTTCCCATTCATCACGATGAAGAGAACTACAGTGACAAAAATCGTCATGGCAGAGAGGCCCAACGCTGCGACTTTCGTAAAGAGTCGGTTTTCCGACTCCGAGATTTTAAGACTCAGGTTCGTTCCCATTTCCTTGAGGCTGACCTCGAACCCGTCCATTCGCTTATCGAATTTATCCATTCGCGCACTGAACTCGCCCATCCGCACATTGAATATCGGTATCGTGACCAATTCCATCGCTTGAAAATGGGTATCAATCGCCTCCGCCAGGGCCAAAGCCTGTGGCGTGGTGAAGTTTGCGGCTTCCAGAAGCCTAACTGTGCTCGCCTGCATGTTCATAATTTATGTCTCCTTTGGGTTGTTGTCCATTGATAATAGCAACTGCGGAGGGATGATCCTGATGCGCTGCTTGGGACCGGAAACGACGCTTTGGGCTTTCTTTTTGGGTCCAAGCTTGGTTGATTTGCATCTCCGCGGCTGCCAGCGGGAAACCCCATGAACCACCATCGCCACACCATCTCCGCCCTGGTCGAGAACAAGTTCGGCGTCCTGGCGCGCGTGGCGGGGATGATCTCGGGCCGGGGGTTCAACATCGACTCGCTCAATGTCGCGCCCACCCACGACGCGACCCTGTCGCGGATCACCATCGTCCTCAACGGCGACGATGCCGCGCTCGACCTCTGCACCAAGCAGCTCCGGAAGCTCATCAATGTGGTCGAGGTCTCGGACTTCAAGGAAGGCCAGGCGGTCGCCCGCGAGCTCCTCCTGGTCAAGGTCCGGGCCGATTCCAAGACCCGGTCCGAGATCCTCCAGATCACCGATATCTTCCGCGCCAAGATCGTGAACATGAACCACGATACGCTGATCATCGAGGCCATCGGCGATGAGGATAAGGTGGATAAGTTCCTTCACCTCCTCGAGCCGTTCGGCATCATCGAACTCGCCCGCACCGGCCGTCTCGCCCTGAAACGCTAGATAAACTTTCAACTTTCGACTTCCTGCTTTTTTCACCATGCCCGCAAAAGTCTACACCGACAACGACGCCGATCTCGGCGTGTTCAGCAACAAAACGCTCGCCATCCTCGGCTACGGATCGCAGGGCCACGCCCATGCGCTCAACCTCAAGGACAGCGGCTGCAAGGTCATCATCGGCCTCTATCCGGGATCAAAGTCCCGGGACGTCGCGCTTCAGCACGGCTTCGAGGTGGTGGACACCGGCGAGGCGGTGCGTCGCGCCGACGTGATCATGGTGGCCATTCCCGACATGAAGCAGGCCGACGTTTATACCCGCGACATCCTGCCCAATCTCACGAAGGGCAAAACGCTGGTTTTCAGTCACGGACTCTCAATTCACTTCGGCCTGATCAAGCCCCACAAGGACATCGACGTCATCATGGTCGCGCCCAAGGGACCCGGCCATCTCGTCCGCCGCCTTTACGTCGAAGGCAAGGGGATGCCCGCCCTGATCGCGGTCGGCCAGAACAAATCAAGGCAGGGGAAGAAGACGGCGCTGGCGTGGGCCAAGGGCATCGGCTCGACCCGGGCCGGCGTGCTTCAGACCACCTTCAAGGAGGAGACCGAGACCGATCTCTTCGGCGAGCAGGCCGTCCTCTGCGGAGGGGCCAGCGCGCTCGTCCAGGCCGGGTTCGAAACCCTGGTCGAGGCCGGCTACCAGCCCGAAATGGCGTATTTCGAGTGCCTCCACGAATTGAAGCTGATCTGCGATCTCATGTATGAGAGCGGAATCGCCGGGATGCGCTTTTCGATCTCCGAGACGGCCAAGTACGGCGACATCACCCGCGGGCCGCGGGTCATCAATTCCGGGGTCAAGAAGGAGATGAAGAAGATCCTGAAGGAAATCCAAAGCGGACAATTCACCCGCGAGTGGGTCGCGGAATACAAGGGTGGTCTCAAGAATTACAAAAGGCTCCTGGCGAAGGGCGAAAAGCACATCATCGAAAAGACCGGCAGCCGGCTCCGCGGCATGATGCCCTGGATGAGCAAAAAGAACATCAAAGGCGTCCAGGCCAGCTATTGAATAATATACGCATTGCCACCCGGAAGAGCCCGCTGGCTCTGATTCAAGCGGAGCTGGTGGCTGCACACCTCCGATCGTCTCTCGGAGTGGAGACTGAATTTGTGCTGGTTGTCACCACGGGTGACCGCCAGGCGGACTGGTCGCTCGAGGCCAGGGGGGGCAAGGGTCTTTTTACGAGTGAACTCGAGCAGAGCCTCCTGCGCGGCGAGGCCGACATCGCCGCGCACAGCACGAAGGATCTGCCCGGCGGCACGACGGCCGGCCTCGCCATCGCGGGCTACCTGCCGCGCGCCGATCCCCGCGACGTGCTGGTGCGGGGGGCGGGGGTTGCCGCCCCCAGGATCATTGCCACGGCCAGCCCGCGGCGGCGGCTGCAGTCCGTCCGGCATTTCCCCGATGCCCGCCATATCGAAATCCGCGGCAACGTGGACACCCGCCTGCGCAAGGTCGCCGAAGGTCTGGCCGACGCCACGATCCTCGCCGCCGCCGGCCTTGCGCGACTCGGCATCACCGCGTGGCCCGGGCTGGAATTCCAGCCCTTCGCCCTGGACAAGATGGTTCCCGCGGTGGGACAGGGTGCCATTGCTTTGCAATGTCGCGCCGCCGATCTCCCCCGTTTCGCCGAATTTCTCGATCGTCCGACCGCCCGGACCGTGGGCTTCGAGCGCGCGCTGCAGGCCGTGCTCGGCGGCGGCTGCCATACCGCTTTTGGGGCGCATGCGGCGCCCGACCGGCTATATTTTTTTCACGAAAAAGTGGGCATACATATCTTGCCACTAACTTCGAATGACTTCGACGTTCCCGCCGAAACTGCCGTGAGCGTCCTTTCCCAACTCGGCCTGAACAGCGATCGGAACAGAATTTCGAAATCCGAATTTTTAATATGAATTCACCCTCCCAGCCCCTGGCCGGACGCCGCGTCGTGGTCACCCGCACCCGCGAGCAGGCCTCGGTGCTCGCCGGCCGCCTCACCGCCCTCGGCGCCGAGGTGATCGAACTGCCCGTCCTGCGCATCTCGAAGGAGATTTCCAAGGACAACCTGGCCGATGTCATGCTCGAACTGGGGAGTTACGACTGGATCGTATTCACCAGCGCGAACGGCGTGCGCTATTTTTTCGAGGAGTTCTTCCGGCTGTTTGACGACATTCGCGCGCTCGGCGGGCTCCGTTTCGCCTGCGTGGGAGACGGCACCGCCCGGGGCATCGCGGAAGCGCACCTCAAGATCGAGTGCCGCCCGGAAAAACCGACTGCCGAGGCGCTGGCGGACGCGCTCATCGCCACCGGCAGCCTCGACAGCGCCAAGGTCCTCGTGATCACGGGCAACCTCAATCGCGACACGCTGGTGACCAAACTCGAGGAAGCGCGCGCGATTGTCGACCGGCTCCAGGTGTACAAGACCGAGAAAATCGAGGTCGCGGGATTGCCGGCGGCGGTCGATTTTCGCGCCCGCGGCGCCGATGCCATTCTCTTTGCCAGTTCATCGTCGGCGCAGTCTTTCTCCGACCAGCGGGCCGCCCTGGAACTGGCCCCCGGGGCGAAGCGTCCGGTCGCGGGCAGCATGGGTCCGCAAACAAGCGCCACGATGAAAAAATGCGGCCTCACCGTCGACTTTGAGGCCCGCCCGCCCGGTTTCGACGAATTGATCGACGCTCTGGTTAAAAGGCTGAATAACGGGCTGTGACGCCATGAAGGTCCCCTTCCTCGACCTGTCCCTCCAGCACCGGGCCCTCCGCGAGCCGGCGCTGGCCGCCCTGGCGGCCACCTACGACGCCAACCGCTTTTGCCTCGGAAAGGACGTCGAGGATTTCGAGCGCGGCTTCGGCGCCGCGCTCGGCTATCCCCGCGTGCTGGGAATGAACAGCGGCACGGCGCCCTTGCATGTCGCCTGCCTGATCGCCGGGTTCGGCCCCGGCGACGAGGTCATCACGACGCCGTTCAGCTTCGTCGCCTCGGCGTGGGGCATCAGCTACACCGGGGCAAAGCCGGTCTTCTGCGACATCGAGCCCGGCACCTATAACCTCGACCCGGCGAAGCTCGAGGCGGCGATCACCCCGAGGACAAAAGGGCTGATCGTCGTGCATCTCTTCGGCCAGCCCGCGCGGATCGACGAAATCATGGGCGTGGCGCGGCGGCACAAACTTTTCGTCATCGAGGACTGCGCCCAGGCGGTGGGCGCCCGCCACCGGGGCGAGCCGGTCGGCGTGGCCGGGGACTGTGGCACGTTCAGCTTTTATCCGACCAAGAACCTGGGCGGCTGCGGAGAAGGCGGCGCGTTTGTTTCCCGGCGCGAGGAGATCCAGGCCCAGGCGCGGCAGATCCGCGTCCATGGGTCGGACCGCCGTTACTTTCACGACGTCGTCGGCGGAAATTTTCGCATGGACGGATTTCAAGGCGCGTTGCTGAACGTCAAGCTCCCCCATCTCGCCGCCTGGACGGAACGGCGCCGGACGATCGCCGCCCGTTACCTGGCGGAAATCAAACTCGCCGACGTCCGGATGCCCGCCCAGCCGGAATACGGGCAGAGTGTGTTTCACCAGTTCACGCTCAGCCACCCGCGGCGCGACGCCCTGCGCGAGCATCTGGCCAGGCGGGAGATCGGCACCGACCTGATCTATCCGGTGCCGCTGCACCTGCAAAAGTGTTACGCCGGCCTCGGTTATCCGCCCGGATCCTTTCCCATCGCCGAGGCGCTCTGTGAGACCTGCCTCAGCCTGCCCATTTTCCCCGAGCTGACCGACGCGCAGGTTGCGCACGTGATTGCCGGCATCAATTCATTTTAGGCGCCCATGGATGTGGCCAGCCACCTGCGGAGAGCCGGTTTGAGGGGCCCCGCGGCCCTGGTTCTCGTGCTGGCGCTGCCGGCCATGCCGGCCGCCGGCTATACGGGCGTGTCGCCGTATCAGGCGGTGGACGGCGACCGGATGCTGTCCCAATCGATGAGCCCGACCAATGAACCGCCCGCCGACCGGCCCCCGCGGCTCATTTATACCGTCAAACCGCGGTATTCGGAGGCCTACGCGGAGAAGGGTGTGCGCGGATCGGTTTTGGTTGATTTCCTCGTTCTCCCCGACGGCACCGTCGCCGGGGCCAAGGCGATCGAGTCGCCCGACCCGCGGCTGTCCCAGGCCGCCGAAGCGGCGGTAATGATGTGGATATTCCAGCCCGCGTATAAGAATGGCCGCCCCGTCGCCGCGCATCTGGAGATTCCGATCCTCTTTGCCGGTTTGCCGGCGGACGCCAATGCCGATCCCGAGGAAGCCGCGAACGAGGCTCGCGCCAAGGGAGAAGACGCGATGGCGGGGCACGATTACATCGGGGCGATGGCCGCGTTCGCCACCGCCCTTCGTTTGAGCCCGGATGCGGCCGACGTCATCTACGATCGCGGCCTCGCTCGCGAGGGTTTGGGCGAGAACCACCTCGCGCTGGCCGACTTCACGGAGGCGGTGCGGCTGGACCCTGACGACGTGCGTTTCCATGTGTCCCGCGGACAAATCGATTTTTTGCTGAAGGACTACGCCGGGGCGGTCGCGGAGTTTGACGCTGCCGTCCGCCTCGCGCCGGATTCGGCCGCCGGCTATTCACTTAGGGGAGAGGCCAATGCGGCCCGGGGGCGCGATGACGAGGCGCTCGACGATTTTGGCGGCGCGCTCGCCCTGGACCCGGCGGATGCCGGGGCGCTCCGCGGACGGCGGCTGATCCTCGGAAAGCGCGCGGCGCTGGATCCGCAGCAGCGGGCGTGGGAGGAATTGCGGTACCGGACATTCGAGACGGTGTGGAGGACCGTGAACGACTCCTATTACGACCCGACGTTCGGCGGCCTGGATTGGGGCGCGATCCGGGAAAAGTACCGCGGGCAACTCCCCAGGACGGCGAACAACGCCGAGCTCAGATATCTTCTCTACGCCATGCTGGCCGAGCTCAAAAAAACCCATTTTGAGATCCTGCCGCGGGAAGGCGCGGTGTTCAATCCCGCCGAGCGCGTCCGGATCGGGACGGCGGGCACCGAGGTGGCATTCACCGAGGGCGGGGCGGTTGTGACGGAAGTCAAACCGGGCTCCGCCGGCGCGGCCGCCGGCCTGCGGCCCGGCGACCTGGTCGTCCGGGTCGACGCGATCGTCATCGCCCGCGCGATGGAACCGCTGGTCAAGGCTGGAATTCCCGCGGCGAGACGCGGACTTTACCTGACGGAGTTCATCCAGTCGCGCCTCGAGGGCCCCGTCGGCTCGAAGGTCCGGCTCGGACTCGTGGGCGTCGACGGCGCCGCGCGCGAGGCGACCGTGACCTGCCGGACCAACGACGCGGTTTGGTCCGAGCCCGCGGGGCGTTTCCCATCGCTGCCGATTCACTGCGAGGCGAGCCGCGGCCCGGATGGGATCGCGTGCGTCCGGTTCAACGCGTTTGCGCTCCCGGTCATGAACCCGGTGCGATCCCTCCTGCGTTCGCTCCATCCGGAAGACGGCTTGATTTTGGATTTGCGAGGCAATGGTGGCGGGGTGACCCTGATTGCCCAGGGGATTTCGGGCTGGCTGAGCGAGCAGGAATTCTCCCTCGGGAGCATGCATTCCCGCGAGGGCACGAGCAATCTCGACGTCTATCCGCAGGAGGGCGCGTTCCTGGGACCGGTCGCCATCCTCATCGACGGCCGGTCGGCGTCCACCAGCGAGATCCTGGCGGCGGGCCTGCGGGAAACCGGTCATGCCAGGGTTTTCGGCGAGCAGAGTGCCGGAGCGGCGCTGCCATCCCTGTTCAAGGCGCTGCCGACCGGCGACCTTTTCCAATACGCGGTCGGCGATGTGACCACGCCGCAGTCAGAGGTCCTGGAGGGAAGAGGCGTCACGCCGGATGCCGTCGTGACGCGCACCCGCGCCGACCTCGCGGCCGGCCGCGATCCGGTCCTGGATGCCGCGCGAAAGTGGCTGAACGCGGAACGGGGGAAGAAATGAAGCTATTTTGTCCCCGGCTTGCGGCGATCGTCGCGTGCATCGCGTGCGGCGGCAGTGGGCGGGCCCAGCAACTCGACCTGGACGAATCCAATGACGGGGTTTGCCGCTACATCCTGGACGGCTGGATCGCCGCGCAGGGAAACGCCACCGGGGGCTACGGCATTTACAGCTACGAGACCGTTGAGGAGGTCGAGCTTAATAACGGAACGCCGAAACTGACGGTTCATATCGTGGAAACGAGCGCGGGTCATGTGCGGATTGAATCGTCGTCCCCGGAAGCCGGCGCCCTGATCCAGGCTTACGACGGCCGGATTGGGTGGAGAAGCCACGGCCCCTGGGGAATCGGCCCAATGTCAAAGGGCGACATCCAATCGTTGCTTACCCAGGCCCGGCTCGACACCGCGCGCGGCACCATCCGGGCCTATGCTCAGTATACCCTGCTTCCCCCTGAAACGCGGAACGGGAGGCCCTGCTACGTCCTCGGTGCGAGCGGCCGCCAGACCGGCGAGGAAAAATGGTTTTTCGACAAGCGGAATCACGAGCTGGTCGAAATCGACCGCCCGACGACCGGCAATTCCCCTGGCATTCAAATGTACTTCTCCGACTTCGGTCCGACCGGCGGCCTCGTCTTCCCCTATACGATTCGGATCGTCGGCGGAAAATCGGGCATCACGATCCACCGCCTGAAACTCCTGATCAATCCCCCGGTGGACGAGTCATCGTTCGTGCTGACCATGGGGCAACTGCATGAAATCAACGCGGTGGCCGCCATCTTGGAGCGCCACGCCTCGGTGTACGGCGTCGACGAAAACGGGTCCGCGTCCCGCTCCCGGGTTGTCCATTGGAGCATCGACTCGTCCGCCTCGGGCCTCCGGGAGCAGGCGACCATTTCGTTCCGGCCGCCTCACCTGGTGCGCTACGAGGTCGACACGGCGGGAATGGGAAAGACGCTGGAAGTCTCCGACGGGCAATGGGGATGGATGTCGAGCGACGTCCTGGGCTTCCACTGGCTGAAACCCGCGGAGATCGCGACCGTGATGAGCCAGGCCAACAGCTACAAGCTCCCCCGCCTCGCCGACGCCTTCCCCCTGCGCAAACTGGTCGGTGAACGCATCGTGAATGGCCGGCATGCGGTTGCGGTCGCGCTCGCGACGTTCGCGGGTCCGGATGGGACGTATTATTTCGACCAGGCGGCCGGACGTTTGCTGCGGTACGTCCCGCCGCGGCCGAAGGATCCGGCGGGAACTGTCATCGACTTCTCGGACTTTCGCGTCGTCGCGGGCATCGAAATCCCCTTTGTGACGACCGTGAGCAATTTCGCCGGCCAAACCGTCGCGCGCCTGCAGTCGATCGAGAACGACGTCCCGCTCGCCGACGACCTTTTCACCCCGCCGCCCGCCGGACATTGACGAACCAGCGGGACGAAATAAGGTGGGCTCCGCCGCCCATTCATGATCAACGACGTCCAGTTCAAAGTCTGCGGGCTCACCTCGGTCCCCGATGCCGAGGCCGCCGCGCGATCCGGGGCCGATTACCTGGGGTTTAATCTTTACCCGAAGTCGCCGCGGCATCTTTCGCTCGCCCAATATCAGAGCCTGGCGCCCGCGTTGCCGCAGAAGAAACGTGTCGCGATCCTGGTGGAACCCGCGGATCGGGAACTCATCCAGGCCGTGGACGCCGGCTTCGACTTTTTCCAGATCCATTTCCGCCATGATACCCCGCCTGAGCGTCTGGCCGCGTGGTCCAGGGCAGCGGGAAAGAACCGTCTCTTTCTGGCGCCCAAGCTCCCGCCCTCCGTCGCAGTCGCGCCGGAGTGGACCCGGCTCGCAGATTTCATCATGCTCGATACGTTCGATCCGGAGGTCTTCGGCGGCACGGGCCGGACGGGAGACTGGGGAAAATTTGCGCGCATCCGGGAAGCTCATCCGGAGGTGCAATGGATGCTCTCCGGCGGGCTGAACCCCGCCAACGTCGCCGAGGCCGTGCGCCTGAGCGGCGCGCGTCTGGTCGACGTCAACAGCGGCGTCGAATCGGCCCCCGGGGTCAAGGATCACGCCAAGCTAAGCGCACTCGCCGCGGCTCTTCACTCCTGACAGCGGCCTCTCGCCCGAGGGTGGAGCGAGTTGCCCCCAACCCGCTCGTTTGGCTCCGGACAACCCACAACCCGGACCACCTTCCCAATGAAGCGTATTGGGGGCAATCCGCTCCACCTCAGACGGAACCCACTGCGCCTTCGTGCTGGAGCAGCTGCCGCTTGATTTTTTCGCCGAAGGCGAAACCGGTCAGCGAACCGTCCGCGCCGATCACGCGGTGGCAGGGCACGATGAGGCAGATGGGATTTGCGCCGCAGGCCCGGCCCACGGCCCGGGCCGCTTTGGGGGCACCGATCCTCGCCGCCAATTCGCCGTAGCTCATCGTTTTTCCAAATGGAATTTCCCGCAGCGCCCGCCAGACCCGTTTTTGAAACACCGTGCCCGGCGCGGCCAGCGGGAGCCCGAATTCCCGGCGCTGTCCGTCGAAATAGGCCCCGACCTGCTTCCGCGCCGCGGCGGTGCGCTTAACGTCAACCGCGGGATGACATTGGCCGGCGCGCCGGGCAAGGGACCCTGCGCCGCCGAAGGCCGTCGCCACGATCGCGCCGGCGGCATCGACGGCAACCGAAAATTTTCCGGCCGGAGTGGGAAAGGTGGAATAATAAAGGGTCATGGGAGGGAGGGTGCGGGAGGGAGGGAGATAGGAAGAGGGAGGGAGAGAGGAAGAGGGAGGGTGGGCAACGGAGCGTTGAGCTGCCAGAGGTGAGCGGTGGCAAGGCTGCGATGAGGTGAAAATACGGACATCAGGCGGAGGGTCGCATCCCGGTCGGGGCGCTCCTCGAGCTTGAAGAGCGTTTGCAGGCCGCTCGTGACGCCCGTGTCGCCGAGGGGAACGCAGTCCGGCAGGCCCAGCGAACGCATCATCACATAATTCGCGGACCACGGGCCGAGTCCGCGCACCGCCAGAAGCTCGCGTTCGATTCGCGTTGCCGAGAGGCCGGGCAGCGACGGCAGATCGAGCTTTCGCTCCACCACCAGCCGGCTGGTGGAAATGAGATAGTCGGCCTTTTGCCGGGAAAATTGCCGCGACAGCAGATGGGAGGGTTCAAGCCGGGCGACCGCCGCCGGATCCGGCGGCGCGTGAAGTCCTCCCCCCAGCGGCAGGCCGGCGCATTCGGTCAGCCTGCGCTTCAACAGGCACGCGAAGGGAAAGTTGATCTGCTGGCCGACGATGGACCACATGAGGCCGTCAAAGATGCCCGGAGTCTGGCTGATTCGCATTTCGGGGCGGCCCGCCACGAGCCGCGAAAGCCCCAGGCGCTTCGCCAGCCGGGCGAAGGCTCCGGCATCCTGCTCCAAGCCGAGCAGGCCGACCACGATCTCGTGCGCCGCAGCCAACGGCGCCCGTCGCGGCGACCCGCTTAATGTCACTTGCGGAGTGACATTTGCGGCGGCATCGACCGAGACCGAGACCTCAGCGGGACCCAGCTTCAGGGTCAGGAGCGCGGGCTCCCCGTCCAGTCGCACGGCCGCCTGCCAGGTGTCGCCCGTCAGCTTCTCGGTGATACTGTGGGCGTCGCGACCCAGGGCGCGCCGCAAGTACGCCAGCGGGTACCCGGCGGGAAGCGCCACGCGAAAGCCGCTCGCGGACGCCAGGTCCCGGTACGCGGAGGGCGTCAGTCCGTTGACCTGGCGGAAGCGCTCGTGGAAGACCGAAAGCGACTCGAAGCCCGCATCGCCGGCAATCGTGAGGAGGGGATCGGCGGTTTCGAGCAGCCGGCGTTTCACATGGTCGAGGCGCGCCCGCAGCAAGAGATCGGCCGGCGTGGCATGGTAATGCTGGCGGAAGAGTTCAAAGGCCCGGGTGGTGCCAAAACCGGAGCGCTGCACCACGGCCCGGGCGTCGGAAAAATCCCCCGGGGCGGCGCGAATCCCGGCCACGAGCGTCTCGATCGACTCGAGCACCGGATCCGCGCCCCGGGCAAAATCGTCCGGATGGCATTTCCGGCACGGCCGCAGCCCGGCGGCGCGCGCGGCTTCGCAACTGGGGAAAAAGCGCACATTTTCCGTCCGCGGTTTTCGGGCCTTGCACGAGGGCAGGCAATAAATGCCCGTCGTCAGCACCCCGGTAAAAAAACGCCCGTTGTAGCTCGCATCGCCGGCAACCAGGCGGGAGTACATGTTGGCGTGGCTCATTCGCATGGCCATACACTAGCACAACCTGATGGCGGGTGTCGTCCGGATTATTTCGGAGCAATTTATTCGGAAAGCAGGAAGGCGGAAGGAGGAAGGCGGAAGGCGGAAGGCGGAAGGCGGAAGTGCTCGGACGGAGAGGGGGTACTCTGACCGCCCCCACTCAAATCGCACCCTTCCTCCTTCCTACTTCCGCCTTCCTACTTTCCGACGATCGTCCTCACTTACTCCAATACCAACCGATAGCCAATCCCTGACTCGGTCTTCAAATACTTCGGGAGATTCGGGTTATCCTCGAGCTTTTGCCGCAGGCGGCCCATGTAGACGCGGAGATATTGCGTCTGCTCC
>Ga0302326_10011963_pt1 | contig 18591 bp, 19 predicted proteins | sample Palsa_T0_3_FD_202264 | JGI IMG/M metagenome (GOLD analysis project Ga0302326, IMG submission 202264) | Peat permafrost microbial communities from Stordalen Mire near Abisko, Sweden - Palsa_T0_3 | ecosystem: Environmental > Terrestrial > Soil > Palsa > Peat permafrost | place: Sweden: Abisko...
GGATGTGCTTCAGGAAGGTGCGCGCCATCTTTCCAAACAGCGTCTCCGCGAGGTTCGGCCAGGAACCGTGCGTCGGTGTCAGCACATACCTGAAGCGATTGGGACGGGTGGCAAGGCAACCCCGCGTTTCTTTGGAAGTATGCGCGGAGTGATTGTCCAGGATCAGGCGGATGGTGCAACCGGGCGGATAGTATGCATCCAGTTCCTTCAGCAGCCCAATGGACTCAATGCTTCGGCGCCGCTCTTCGACGCGGGCGATGACATGCCCGTCGTGAAGGTCCAGGCTCGCCGGGATCGACCGTGTCCCCAGCCGGATATATTCGTGATTGCGGGCCAGCGTCGGGTATTTACCGGGTGAAGGAGGCAGGTCGGGGGCGGTGTTTTTGATGGCTTGTCCCCCCGGCTTCTTATCCACCGACACCGTTGATCACATCCGGCTGCACATGGCCGGTGCGGGTCGTTTCGTTCTGCAGCGCCACTTCGCGATAGACCAGCAGGACATCGCGCATCTTCCGCTCGAATTCGGGATCGCGGCGTTCCAGATAGTACCGGACCTTATGGGGCTGTAGTTCCTGCGCCTTGAGAATTCGTTGGACAGTCGCCTTGCCCGCCTTGGCCAGCACCGGAAAGCCCGCCGCTGCCGCCTCCCCACGCACATGCCGGGCCAGCGCGGATCGCGTCCATAGCTCCGCGGCGTAGCCCAGATCTTTGGGTTTGGAACACGCCAGATGCACCACCCAGGCCTTGGCATCCTCTGTGATGACAGCTTCCCGCGGCTTGTGCGGGGTGTCTTTCATCCCTGCCTTTACGCCCATCTGAAGGGCCTTATCGATCCCGCGCGTAACCCTCCAAGTTCCCATTAATCACGGTGGCAATCTCGCTGTAGTCCGGGTAGCCGAGCAGGAAAGACGCGAAGGGCGTCGCGGCTCCGTCACCGAGTAGGGTGCTCAACACCGACGGGTGGATCCCTATAGCCGCGCGGATAACGATCACGCGTATCCCCGAGCTCGTAAAACGCCTCGGCGGTGAGCAGCTATACGGTAGGCACAGCGCGATCGCTCTCCGAGAGCTCTTGCAAAATGCCGGTGACGCTGTCCGCGCCAGAAGACTGCTGGAGTCGCGTCCTGAAGATTGGGGAACAGTCGAGGTTGCACTTCAGGTGGATCAGGAGGGCACCTGGCTATCGGTCGCGGACACTGGAACCGGAATGTCCGACCGCGTTATGACGGCCTACCTCCTCGATTTCGGTAACTCGTTCTGGACCAGTGACGCGATGTCCGACGAGTTTCCTGGACTCGCCGCGAAGGGCTTCGGACCAATAGGCACTTTCGGCATTGGATTCTTCTCAACATTCATGTTGGGGGACCGAGTCAGAGTAATAAGTAGGCGCTACGACGAGGCGCAGAGGAGTACGCGTGTTCTGGCATTTCCCCAGGGGCTCGATGCGCGCCCCGTCCTTCGGGCGGCTCGTCCGTTAGAGGTATTGCTAGACGGTGGGACGATCGTTCAGAGTCTCCTTCGGCAGAATCTTAATTCGGGGCTCTTAAGACGGCCCGAAGTGAGTCCGTTCTCTGATAACGATCCGGGCGATACAGGGTGGAATCTCAACCGTCTGCTCGCATGGCTGAGTCCAGCCGTTGACTTCAACCTTGTTCTTCGCTACGAGTCAGGGAATGTCGACACAGTAGTACGGCCTAGTGACTGGAAGACCTTGCCCCCAGAGCTGCTCCTCCAGAGGTTGTCTGGTCCTAAGAAGTATTCGCCCGATCATCCGAGGCTTCTCGCCTTAGCTCCCTACTTCGGCAATCTCCGGCCAATACCGAAGCAACGGGAAATCTAGTCGGGCGCCTAGCTAGGTATTCTTCCGAACGACACCGCCTGGAATTACAACGTTTTCAGTGGAGCCCTGACGGTCGGAGGCTTTAGGTTCAATGACGCTTCAGCATGTCGCTGGCATTCTTGTCGGCTGGGCCTTGACTGCCACCAGGACCACGGCCTATCCCATCGCTTCGCACGAAGCTCTGAAACGCTGGACAAACGAACAGGCCGATCTTTTGTCGCGACAAATCAAGGAAGCCGCGCTGCTGTTTGAGGCAAATAAGGTTCTCGCCCTACTCGGCAGTAAGGACAACGGCTTTCCGATAAGTATGGCCAATCAACAATTCCTCACAAAAGAGGAGCCCGTAAACTTGGTGAAGCCTCTGAACGAGGTCATCCTCATTGACGACGGCCGCCTTTGGTGGGAAGAAAAAGCGCACGGTCGGATAAAGCTCCACAGTAACGTGATCGTCACGAGCGCCACCCTTCCCGGCATTGTTCGCAACGGCGAAAACGAGCGGGACGACTACCTGAGCGCGGATTGGCCCAGGTCCGAGATCACGAACCGATTTGACGGAACCTTGGAAGGGGCAGTACTTTCCGCGATCGCCTCCGCCTGGGACACTTCCACCGCCGAGCTCGGAACCCTGCTTGAGGAGAACGTCTCTACAGACATCGGCGTGGCTCGCGACGTACCTATAGCAGCCCTCGCTTCTCGGGTCAGCAGATCCAAAGTTTAACATCCTGGAGGACAAGCGATCGTACTAACCACTGCACTTCGTCAAGCGTCGCCAGTGAGATAATGCGGAAGGGCCATCGCTCAACGGATAAAAGGTACGCCGGGGATAACAGGCTGATCGGAGTCAAGAGTTCACATCGACGCTCCGGTTTGGCACCTCGATGTCGGTTCATCGCATCCTGAGGGTGTAGAAGCTCCCAAGGGTTAGGCTGTTCGCCTATTAAAGCGGTACGTGAACTGGGTTCAGAACGTCGCGAGACAGTGCGGTCCCTATCTGTTGTGGGCGCAGGAGATTTGAGACTATCACCACGTACCAGGCGTAGCGCAGGCTGGTATTTGTTTCGATCGGAGCCTGCTCCGCGCGAACACGCGGTCCCGATGCTGTTGTCATAATAGAAGTTGCATGCCAAACGTTACCGCGTACTATATCCTAAGCTGCACCTTGCTCGCTGGCGCGGTTCAAGCCGGCCAGGAACAGACCGACGACATTCAGGGGATGTTTCAGGCTGACCGGGGGTTCATTCAAGCCATAGCGACGGGCAACAAGGTTCTTCTGGAGCCGCTGTTAGACACGGACTTCACCTGGACGGACTTGAACGGGAAGACCCAAACCAAAACCGACGTGCTGCGAACCATTCCGAAGTCCGCCATAAAAAACGAGGACGTTACTCAATTCCGGCAATTCGCTTATGGCGACCTGGGCGATATCCAAATGAACAACGGGAGAACGCATGTCCTGCGGGTATGGGTGAAGCGCGGCAAAGCGTGGAAGGCGATTGTCTATCAAGAAGTCGGGTTGCTGGATGCAGCTCCCGCCTTTACGCCGGGCGCGGGAACCGATTGTGAAAACCCCTGCAAGACAGTGCCGTATCAACCGAAGAATGCCACGGAGAAGCAAGTGATCGCAGCCTATTCGAAGCTGGAGACGGCGGCCATGGCGCACAATTCGGCGGTTTTCGCTACGCTGGCGGGCGATGAATTCGTGGCGGTGAGCTCGAACAGTAACAAGGCCTTTGACAAGCAAGGACGGTTGGCGGAGTTCGCCCAGGCCAAGATGGGCGGTCTGGCGCCCACGCCGCTGGTGTCGGCCCACATGTTCGTTTCCGGGGACGCTGTCCTGATGATCTCGGAACATAAGCCCGATCGTGGAAAGCCGCTGCACGTCACTCGCATCTGGGTGAAGCGCAAGGGAACCTGGATGGAGATGTTGAGCTATCAAACCGCGGTGCAGTCCGGCGAGGCCGCGCCCTAATCGCTCGCGCAGCACCAGGCGCCGTGCATGATGTCCGCTTTTTGCCAGCCAAACCGAGCGGATGTCTTTATGTTGGATAACGTGAAACCCGTTGTCCAATTTTCGACACTCGCTCTATTCGCCGGAGCCATCGCTCTCGACCAAAATAATCCGGATACTCCGGCGACGGAGGATTCGGGAACGTCCAACGACCTGTTCATTATGTTCGGTTCGGATTTAGTGCGGCCTGGCCTGGAGCCCAAGGCAAATTACAATATCGGGCTAGGCCACACCTTCAAGTTCCTGAAGAAGGACTGGCTGGGCGATGAAATCACCTTTGGTTACACCTACGAGAATGCCGGCCCTTACGGGTTTCTTCATTCCGATTTCGGATCGCACACCGAAGCGCTCGGGTTGATGAAAAACTTCGGCATTCCCGGCACCAAGCGAGTTACCGGCTACACCTGGATACAGGGCGGCATTAGCAGCTTGACGGGAAATTCGTTTGTCCAGAATCGGCTGTATGATGGCGAAGCCATCGGAGCGATTATCCATTTCAACGACCACCACTCCATCTGGATTCAAGAGAGCTACAACAAGATTATCTCCATTCGGTGGTACACCACGGCCAGCATCGGCTATACGCGCAGCTGGTAGGGGGTGCTTAACCGTTTTGGGGGTGGCTGGCATCCGTGGCGCACGCACTCCGGCGTGCAGCGTGCACACTCGTGTGTACGCGACATGTTTCACTGCTTCGCAGCGCGATTTCCGCCTCAGAGCCGCGAAACCCCCAAAACGGTTAAACACTCGCTGGTAGGTGTTTGCCGGCTACCAGCGCGATTCCGCGCCCCACAAATGCATGGCTGCGTATGCGCGCCAAGGACGCCAGCTTTCAGCGTCGCCCGGGGACTTCGCTGCTGAAACCGGGAAGGCATCGGGCTCTCCAAACGCACGCATCGCGATGTACTGCGCCATCGTGTGGCCGATACCCGGCACCACGCGCAACCGCGCGATTGCATCTTTCAGGTCCATGGATGCGCCGAAAGCCAGATCTTTCTTCAACACCGCAGTTGCAAGCGCCCGGATCGCCGACGCAGATGTCGCAGAAATGTTCAAGGCTTCCAGGCCCGCTTCGGCCAGGTCCGGCGGACCCGGAAAAAGATGAGTAAGGCCAGCTACCGATGCTACCACCGGATTGCCAAATGCCCGCGCCAGCCTGTCCAGCGCGGGCCTGGGAGCCTTATCCGCCATGCGTTCGCCGAGAATAGCCCGAACGGCAGCTTCAAAGCCGTCCCAAATTCCAGGGACCCTAATTCCTGGATTGGCGCCTAACAGCGGCTGCAGAAGCGGATCGCGCGAGAGCTGGCTGGCAATCGGAAGAGGATCGGCGGCCAGATCGAACATCCTGCGAACCCGCTCCACCACCCGCATCAGGCACTCATAGCGCCGCAACTGGATGTTCACCAGAAGCTGCCGCTCCGCTTGGTCCTCCCGAACTTGCATCCACCCGGCCGCGCCTTCCATCTCTATTGTTCTGCGGTAAACACCGGACTGGATGGATTCAACTCCCGGGATGGCGCGTGAAGCGAGAAAGGCGAGCAATCCCGTCCAGTGGAACGGCGGGCGATACGCTAACCGAACCTGAAGGCCGGGCTGCCGGGTGGGGCGTGGAGAAGCGCTTCGAATCCGGCGGAGTTCGGTTGGCGATTCACCGGTGGTGGCACGCATGGCGTGATTAAATTGGCGGATGCTTCGGAATCCGGCATATGCGGCCAGCGCGGTGATGGGCAGGTCGGTCTCTTCGATCAGGTTGCGCGCGAAATGCACGCGGCGGGTGGTAGCGATGCGGAGTGGAGAAGCGCCCAGATGCTCTACGAACAAGCGGCGCAGATGCCGCGATCCCAGTCCGACGCGGCCGGCAAGATCCTCAATGTTTCCGCTGTCCAGCGCGCCTTCGGCGATCAGGCGCAGAGCTCGCGAAACCACCGCCGACGTCCCCAGCCAGGCGGGCGTGCCGGGAGAAGCCGCGGACCGGCAGCGGCGGCAGGGATGGAATCCCGCTTGTTCGGCGGCCGCGGCCGAGGCAAACCACAAGATGTTATCGGGCCGGGCGAAAGGTACCGGGCAAACGGAGCGGCAGTAGACTCGCGTAGTGACCGCGCCGACGAAAAAACGGCCATCGAAGCGCGCGTCGCGGCTGTGAACGGCCTGCCAGCAAACGTCGGGAGCAGCGAAGTCCATACGTCTATCCTAGGGCAGGCGGCCGCAACTGACTAGCGGTTTTCGGACATGATTTTTGTGAGGCCGGAGTCCTTATGACTTCCTTACGCCCACGGGCGAACCAAAGACGGCCTCACCGGAAACGCGGTAAATTTAAGCCATGGCGAGCCGAAGAGAGTTCCTTCAAGCGGGCATCGCGGCATCGCTGCTGCCGATGGCAGTGTCAGGCGGCAATCTCGCGCTAGGCGAGCGGGATGAACCGGCCGGTTTCTACAAAGTGATTTTCGATGAGCGGTTCCCAGCCAGCGTGGCGTTTGGTGAAGAGTGGAAAGCGCGCGGCGCGGCAGTGCATGGCATACGCGGCGACATTACCGATCTGTGGTTTCACGATCTGGATCTACAGTGGAAGAGGCAGCCGCTTCCAATCGCCGGCTTGACGGCTCATGGCCCATTGTTCTGCCTGGAACGATTGGCATGGGATCGCGGCATGCGGGTGGTTTCCCGCGTGGAGCAGACGGCGATGCATGATGGAGACCCTCTGATTGCGTGGGTGATCGCGCCGAAGACGAAGCCAGGAGTTTCAGCATGAGCCTCCCTCCGGGAGTAAACAGCAAGGATTTTTCGGACGCGCTCAAGCAGTTTGAAGAAGCCGTCGGCAAAGAATGGGTCTTCACCAGCGATGAAGACGTGGCGCTGTATCGCGACGCCTACTCGCCGTTCTGGGGGGAGCCTGAGGAGCGCGTGGCATCGGCCGCGGTTGCTCCTTACACCGTGGAACAGGTGCAGGCGGTGATGAAGACCGCCAACGAATACAAGATCCCCGTTTATCCCATCTCCACCGGGAAGAATCTGGGATATGGGGGCTCGGCCCCAAATCTCTCGGGCAGCGTGGTGCTGGACCTGAAGCGGATGAACCGCATTCTGGACGTTAGCGAACGGAACCATTCCGCTTTGGTGGAGCCGGGAGTGAGCTATTTCGATCTGTACCGCTACATCCAGGAGCGCAAGCTGAAGCTGTGGGTGGATGTTCCCGATCCCGGCTGGGGCAGCCCGATCGGCAATGCGTTGGATCATGGAGGCGGATATCTTCGGCCCGAATTTCGCGTTCACTTCGACTCGCACTGCGGGATGGAAGTGGTGCTCGCGAACGGCGACCTGCTGCGCACCGGAATGGGCGCGATGCCGGGTGCGCAAACCTGGCAGCAATATAAACTCGGATTCGGGCCGTGGATCGATGGTCTGTTTTCGCAGTCGAATTTCGGCGTCGTTACCAAGATGGGATTCTGGCTCATGCCGGAACCGGATGCTTATTTAAGTGGGACCGTCACTGTGCCGCGGTACGAAGACCTGATTCCGATGGTCGACATTCTGACCTTCCTCGAGAACTCCGGCGTGTCGAACGGCATGCCCGGTCTTGGAAGCCCGCTGCTGGGAGGCTTCATGATGCCTCCGCCGGCGCCTGAAGTAAAGGCCATGCTGCAAGCAGCGGAAGGCGGCGTGGCATCGCCCGAGTTGCACAAATATGCGCAAGATAAGGGCGTCCCGTTCTGGAGTTGCACGGTCAAGTTCTATGGCCCCGCCAAGGCCATTCGCGCGCAGTGGGAGTACGCGCAGGAGAAATTTTCGGCGATTCCCGGAGCCAAATTCCACGATGGCGCGTTCTACAAGCTGCCTCTGACGCCGGACCAGTTCGACAAGGTTCACAAGCCCGAGTTCGGACTGCCCAGCCTGGAAACATTTTCGATCGGCGCGCGCTCCCCCACCAATCCCACGCCTACCAGCGGTCACATCTGGTTTTCGCCCATCATTCCGCGCACCGGCGAAGCGGTGCTGGAAGCCAACAAAGTGTTTTCGCAGGCCGCGCGGGATTATGGCTTGCCGATCCTGTCCTTCAGTCTGCCCACCACGTATTGGATTCGAGCGTTTATTTTTCTGTTCGGTTTTCCGATCACGCGCGACGTCGCGACCAACAAGAAGAATCGTGAGTCTTTCAAGCAATTGGTTCGAATTGCAGCCGAACACGGATGGGGTGAATATCGAACTGCGCCGGCATTCCAGGATGCGGTGATGGATACCTATTCGTTCAACAATCACGCCCTGCGGCGTTTTCATGAAACGGTGAAGGACGCGGTGGATCCGAACGGGATCATTTCGGCGGGGCGTTATGGAATCTGGCCCAAGCATCTGCGGGGAACCAAAGCATGAAGTGGTTCGCGGCGGTGCTGTTTACGCTGGCGAATCTCGCGTTGGCCGGCCGGGCCTTCGGCGCGGACGACGCCACAATTCAGAAGGGCCAGAAAGTTTATGAGTATTGGTGCGCCACCTGTCACGGCCCCGGTTTGCCAGGGACGGTTGCGTTAGAGACCAAATATAAAGGCGCGAAACCTGCTTTGTTGATCGAGCGAACGGACCTGATTCCACCCGTTACGAAAACATTTGTGCGCAAAGGCGTTTCGGTAATGCCGTTCTTCCGCAAGACCGAAATCGGCGATGCGGATCTGGACGCGCTGGCCGCCTATCTGGCACGGAATAACAAAGCGCAGAATCGGTAGATCGTCAGATCTCGTGGATGCGGTGCAAGCCTTGCCAGCGATCGAAATCGCCGTCAAAGCTGAGTATCGATCGGATGCCGTGGCGCTCCATAACGGCAATGTGGAGCTTTCTCGATCGGCAGCACTTCGTCGACTATTTCCAACGTAATCTGAAGCGCAGGCCCGATGGCTTTACGCCGGTCCATCGCGGTGTAGCGGTGGAGGATCTCCTGCAACACTTCGGCGTCCGTGACCAAACGCTGCCCCGCTGCAATCAGACGCTCCAAGATGACCTGCGCTTCCGCTTTGTGCGGATGCGCAGCCCCGATCAGATACATGGGAATGTTGGAGTCCACCAAGATCAACCCTCGTAACCGCGCTCGATTTCGGCCAGGATCTGCCCCATGTCCGCGGTGGGAAGCGAGTACTTAACGGCGCGCCGAACGGCCTTCAACTTCGTTTCGGGTTCTGCCGAGGGACGCCCCGCCCGCGCCTCCCGAAGCGCCCTTCGAACCCACTCGCCCACCGTCAGATGTTCGCGCCCGGCCAAACGCTGGATTTCCGACAGCCTGTGTCGAAACCGGCTCCCTTACGGTCGCGGCTCCGTAGCGCACGGAACCTGCTGAGCCGCGCGCGTGAGCAAGCGGTCTTTTCGGACTTTCGACACAGTCCGTTCAGCAGACAGAACGCAGCTCACGGTCACGGGAAATTCTCTGCATGCAGGTTAGGCTGAATGCTGGCATCATGGTATAAGAGACTGTCTGGAGGGAACGAACTTGCAAGTTACGGAAGGTAAGTCGAAAACGAGCGCTTCAGAAGACTCTCAAACTGGCCGAACGCTGGTAAACCTTCGCGGCATGCTGTTACGGGGTGATTTTCAGGCCGGCGAACGCATCTCCGAACTGCCCCTGGTGGCGCGTTTGGGCGTTTCGCGGACACCCATCCGCCTGGCGCTCGACCGCCTGGCGCATGAGGGCTTGCTGGAACCGTCGCCCACCGGCGGCTTTGTGGTGCGGGCATTCAGCGTCGAAGATATCTGGGACGCCATCGAGACCCGGGGAGTGCTGGAAGGCGCGGCCGCCCGATTGGCCGCGGAGCGTTTGGAACACGATAGCGAACTGACGCAGTTGCGCGAACTTCGCGACGAAATGGACGCCATGATCGGGGTCGGCGGCGATCCCGAGAAATTGGTGGAATTCGATATCGATACTTTCGCCCATTATCTGGATCTCAACGAAGCATTCCACTCCGAGATCGTCACGCTGGGCAAAAGCCCCATGCTGCGGCGCGCCCTGGGCCATGTGACCGCAGTGCCATTTGCGTCGCCGAGCGCGATGGTGTATGTGCGTGCGAAGCTTCCCCGCGCACCCCAGGAGTTTGCCGTTTCGCACGAGCACCACCGCTCCATCGTCGAAGCTATCGAGCACCGGCAAGGCGCCCGCGCCGAAGCCTTGGCGCGCGAACATTCCCGCATGACCAGGCGCAATGTCGAATTTGCGCTTTCCCAGACCAGCATCCTGAATAGCGTTCCGGGTGCATCGCTGATCCGCATTCCCGCCGCAGTATAATCGATAGGGCCACGCTCTGAAGGTCGTGGTTCAGAACCACGCGGTGAACAACTATGAACACACTCGTAAGCCTGACGACGCGAGACGGCGTCGCTGTCATCACCATCAATAATCCTCCAGTAAACGCGTTAAGTCCCGGGGTACCGGAGGGTCTGGTGGCGGCCTTGTTCGCGGCCGAGAAAGACGCTTCGGCGCGCGCCATCGTCATCATCGGCGGGGGCAGAACGTTCATCGCGGGCGCCGACATTAAGGAACTGGAACTGGCTGCAGCGGGGCGAGGAAGCGGTCTGCCGGAATTTCACAGCATCCTGGCGCGCATCGAAGACGCGAGCAAGCCAGTGGTGATGGCTATTCACGGCACAGCGCTGGGCGGCGGCAACGAAGTCGCCATGGCGGGGCATTATCGCGTGGCGGTTCCCGACGCGCAAATTGGGCAGCCGGAGGTAAATCTCGGCATCATTCCCGGGGCCGAGGGCACGCAGCGATTGCCGCGCCTGGTGGGAGTAGCCGCGGCTGTGGATCTGTGCGTTTCCGGCAAACCGATCCGCGCGCCGGAGGCGTTGAAGCTGGGCTTGATCGATCGCGTGCTGGAAGGCGATCTGCTCACCGGCGCCATCGCGTTTGCCCGCGAGATTGCCGATCAAGGCGGGGCGCTGCGGAAGACACGCGAATTGAGCGACAAACTGGGGTCGGAATTTGTAGATGCGTCCATCTTCGCGGCCGGGCGCGATCAGGCGCGCAATACGCGCCGCAACATGATCGCGCCGCTCAAGGCCGTGGACGCCATCGAAGCCGCCGTCAACCTTCCGTTCGACGAAGGCTGCAAAAAGGAACAAGAGCTCTTCGCGGAGTGCATCGCTTCCGATCAGGCTCGCGCGCTGATTCATGCCTTTTTCGCCGAACGAGCGGTTTCCAAGATACCCGATATTCCAAAGGAAACGCCCGTCTATAACATCCTCCAGGCAGCCATCGTCGGCGCGGGGACCATGGGCGGCGGCATCGCGATGGCTTGCGCCAATGCCGGTATTTCGGTGCTACTGAAGGAAGCCGAACAGGCAGCGCTGGACCGGGGCCTGGCCACTATTCGAAAGAATTACACCAATTCCGTAAAAAAAGGCCGCTTTTCGCAAGAAATGATGGACCAGCGCATGGCGCTCATTCATCCGCAGCTCACTTACGACGGCTTCGAGCAAGCCGATTTGATCATCGAAGCGGCGTTCGAAAGCATGGAGCTGAAGAAACGCATCTTCGGTGAGATCGATAAGATCGCCAAACCGGATTGCGTGCTGGCGTCGAACACTTCCACGCTCGATATCGATGCGATCGCGGCAGAGACGGCGCGGCCGGGGATGGTGATCGGGCTGCACTTCTTCAGTCCCGCAAACGTCATGCGGCTGGTGGAAATCGTGCGCGGCAGAGCGACTGGCAAGGATGTTGTGGCCACGGCGCTGGCGCTGGCGAAGAAACTGGGCAAGGTGGGCGTGGTGGTGGGCAACTGCCGCGGCTTTGTCGGCAATCGCATGATGCTGCCCTATATGCGCGAGGCGCAGTTTCTGGTGGAAGAAGGCGCGACGCCGGAGCAGGTGGATCGCGCGCTCACCAATTTCGGGATGGCGATGGGAATTTTCGCAGTCGACGACATGGGCGGCATCGATCTGAATTGGCGTATTCGGCAGGAATACAAGCATCTCGAAAAACCCGGCGTGCGCATGCCCCTGGTGCTTGAAAAGTTGTTTCACCTGGGGCGCTACGGCCAGAAGACCGGCGCGGGATGGTATCGCTACGACGAAAATCGCAAGCCCATCGCCGACTCCGAAGTACACGCGCTCATCGAGAAGACCGCGGCCGAGGGCGGCATCGAGCGCCGGCACATTGCGGACGACGAAATCGTCGAGCGCTGCATCTACATCATGATCAATGAAGGCGCGAAGATCCTGGAAGAGGGCTATGCCTTGCGCGCCGCCGACATCGATGTTATTTATCTGACCGGGTACGGTTTTCCGGCGTATCGCGGCGGGCCTATGTGGTATGCGGACACGGTGGGTTTGAAGAAAGTTCGCGACAGGATCGCGGAGTTCCACGAAAAACACGGCGAATTTTGGGAGCCCGCGCCGCTGCTGAACAAACTGGCCGACCTCGGCGAAACCTTCCTGGCGTACGATGAGACTCGGGAACACGCTCTGGCCGCGCGTATCGGAACCGGCTCCCTCACGGTCGCGGCTCTGTAAACTCCATGAATCTACTGAGCCGCGCGCCAGCAGCACACACGGAGACGACTCGAAGTCGTGCACTGGAGAACATCGACTCGAAGAATACCGGCGGGGTGGCGCGTGAGCAAGCGATCTGGCCGCGGTGTAAATGACCTCGACTCCCAAGCGTTATCTCACGGCGCCAGTGCGTCAGGTGCGCTTTCCCCCAGCGGGAGTCGAAACCTCCACCCGGCCGGCCGGTTCGCTGGTAGTTCGTCCCGTGCATCCGCTCGGCCCATATCCGGATAAATTGACCGAGCGCCTGGATCACTGGGCCGCGCACACTCCAGAACGCGTATATTTGGGCGAACGGGACCGGAGGGGCGAATGGCGCACGGCGACCTACGCACAGATGCGCGCTTCAGCCCGCAACGTGGCGCAAGCGCTGCTCAACCGTCCGCTTTCCCCGGAACGGCCCATCGCGATTCTCTCCGGCAACGATATCGAGCACGCCGCGCTGGGATTGGGCGCCATGTACGCGGGCGTTCCTTTTGCGCCCATCTCCCCGGCCTACTCGCTGGTTTCGTCGGACTTCGGCAAGCTGCGCCTGATCTTCGAGCTCCTGACACCGGGGCTGGTTTTTGTTTCGGAAGGCGCGCCGTTCCGGAGGGCTCTCGAAGCCCTGCTGCCGCCCGATGCCGAGCTGGTAATTAGCGGCGATCCCGGCGGACTGCGCGCCACGCCATTTTCCGCGCTCGAAACCACGGTTGCCACGTCAGCCGTCGACCGCGCGCAGGCCGCCGTCGGGCCCGACACCATCGCGAAGTTTCTTTTTACCTCGGGATCGACAGGTACGCCCAAGGCCGTGATCAACACGCAGCGCATGTTGTGCAGCAATCAGGAGATGGTGCGCACGGTGCTGCCGTTCGTCGCCGACCATCCGCCGATCCTGTGCGATTGGCTGCCTTGGAATCACACCTTCGCCGGCAATCACGATTTCGGACTGGTGCTGTACAACGGCGGATCGTATTACATTGACGATGGCCGGCCGGTGGCGGGCGCGATGGAAGCCACAGTCCGCAATCTCGGGGACGTCCAGCCCAGCATTTATCTCAATGTGCCGCGCGGGTTCGAAATGATTCTGCCCTATTTGCGGGAGCGGCGGGAATTTCGCGATCGATTTTTCCAAAAGTTGCGCCTCATGTATTACGCGGGAGCCGGGCTCTCGCAGCCGGTGTGGGATGAGCTGCAGGAGCTGGCGGTGGAATCCTGCGGCGAGCGCATCTTGATGTTCACGGGCCTGGGTTCCACGGAAACGGGTCCATCGGCGCTGTTCCCTTATTGGGAGGAAGATCGCGCCGGACACGTCGGCTTGCCCGCGCCGGGCGTGGAGCTGAAGCTGGTGAAGACGGGCCAAAAAATGGAAGCGCGTCTGCGCAGTCCCAGCATCACCCCGGGATATTGGCGGCAGCCCGAATTGACGCGCGCCGTATTCGATGAGGAAGGCTTCTATTGCCTGGGCGATGCGCTTCTTTTTGTCGATCCCGGCGATCCTGGCAAAGGGTTCGTTTTCGACGGACGCATCGCGGAGGATTTCAAGCTTGCAACCGGCACCTGGGTTAGCGTGGGGCCGCTGCGCGCCAAGTTCCTCGGGCATTGCGCGCCTTACCTGCGCGATATCGTTTTTGCCGGCCACGATGGCGATTACTTAGCGGCGTTGATCTTCCCGAACGTGGAGGCTTGCCGGGCGCTGGCGACACTGGGTGGATCCGATGCGGAGGTGGTGCGCAGCGAGCCAGTCCGGTCGAAATTCGTGACGCTGCTGCGGGAACTTGCAAAAACGAGCACCGGAAGCTCCAACCGCGTGGCGCGCGCAATGCTCATGGAAGAGCCGCCCTCCATCGACCAGCATGAGGTGACCGACAAAGGGTCGTTCAATCAGCGCGCGGTGCTGAATCGCCGCGCCGCTTTGGTCGAAGAGTTGTATGCGCAGCAGCCCACCGCGCGCGTCATCATAATCTAAGAACATGAAACTCGATACTCTGGTCGCCATCGACACGCACGTCCACATCGAGCCGGACCCGACCGGCAACGCCGCCGAAGAAGCCGCGCGCAAATACTTCGGGAACACTGGCGTCAGTTATGGCCGCAAGGAATTGGCAGAATACTACCGCTCGCGAAACATCGGCTGCGTGGTGTTTTCAGTGGACGAGCGGCTCACCGGGCGGCCGCAGGTTTCCAACGACGACGTGGCAGCGTTCGCAGCCGAGAACAGCGACATCGCGATGGCCTTCGCCAGTGTCGATCCCATGCGCGGCCCGGACGCCGTAAAAGAAGCGCGCAGGCTGATCGCGAGCGGCGGCATTCGCGGATTCAAGCTGCATCCTCCGCTGCAGCAGTTTCACGCCAACGACAAAGCCGCATATCCGTTCTATGAAGTTGTGGCGGAAGCGAAGCTGCCTGTCATTTTTCACACCGGGCATAGCGGCATCGGCACCGGCATGCCGGGCGGCGGCGGAGTGCGCCTGAAATACGGCAATCCGATGGATATCGACGACGTTGCGGTGGACTTCCCCGACATGCCGATCATCATGGCGCATCCGTCTTTCCCGTGGCAGGACGAAGCTATTTCGGTGTGCCTGCACAAGCCGCAAGTTTACATCGATCTTTCGGGGTGGTCGCCCAAGTATTTTTCGCCTATCTTGATTCAATACGCGAACACGCTGCTGAAAAAGAAAATGCTTTTCGGATCGGATTATCCGCTTATCACGCCGGATCGCTGGATGACGGATTTCGCCGCCATCGCCATCCGCGATGACGTGCGGCCGCTGATCTTGAAGGAAAACGCCGCGAAGCTGTTTGCATTGAGCTGACCTGCCCCAGGGCTCACGCGCGCGGTTCAGATGCGAGCGCTTTGTACCCGCATACCTGCAAATTCTTCTTCTTCTCGATTCGCCCCAGTTGGGATCGCCTTGCGTTTTCAACGACATCGCAAGTGGCGACCAAGCTGCTACGTATTGCGTGTTACCGAGCCGGCCAGAAAGCAGCCGGATGAAAAGGAGAATCATGCTGTATTATGCTTTGGTCTTTCTGCTGATCGCGATTGTGGCTGCCATATTTGGGTTCGGAGGCATCGCAGTGGTCTCGGCCGGCGTGGCGAAGATTCTATTCTTCGTCTTCATTGTGCTTTTCCTCGTCTCGCTGATCACTCACATGTCGCGGCGGGTCTGAACGCACTTTGACGGGTTTCCATCGCCGCCCCAACTTCCCTAATACCTGGGCGCGTGCTGCGCGCTTCCGCTGGCGGACATAACCGCGGCGGAAGGCGCGCGCATCAGCCTATAAAAATCCGTGAGCATCATTCCAAGCGCCAGAATCAGAAACCCGCAGGTGACTTTAGTTCGGATCGTGATTTGCATAGCGACCGGGTAAAAAGCAACTGCATCTCCAAACGTTCGCCCCAGAAACAGCAGTCACTTGCAGCCTGGCCACCGTGCTGTCGAGAAGCGAATGATTCAAGCGCGAGAATCAGCTGACTACTGAAAACGGACATACCGGACTGTTCGACCGTCCGGGTTGGACGCAGCGTCCGGTTTCAGGCGGACAGGCTGAAGGATCAGGCCTCTACCATCGGAGTCCAACCAGATCTGAGTTAAGAAGTAGCGTCCTCCGTACTCGCCGAACACCAATCCCGCTTCCCGCGAGGCTCCGAATTCCCATTCCGCGGCGATGCAGTTCAAGCCAGCGCCCGCGATATTTTCACTTTGTATGTGGATAGTCCGGCCCGCGTTCTTCACCGAGTAAGACCCGGGCGGAAGCGTCCGGCCTTCCACCTGGAACGCAAAGGGTATCTCAGCGACGCCAGCCTTGGGGAATTGCTCCACGAGCACAGCGCTGGCAATGGGAAGTCCCATGCCGATCATCAGCCGCACGAAGGGTCTTTCGAACATTGGGAAGCCGTCGAAATGAGAGCATTTGGGAGGCCGCGCTGGGCGCCGATGCTACGGGCCAGGAAAATTGTACGATAGTTGATTGCGATCAACGCGCTAAGCGGACCTCCGGCACCAAAGGGAGTTTGGAAAGCGCCGCGTTTCAGAATCGTTCGACTTTTGCCCTGAACATTTCGGTTAGCGTGGGACGAGGAATTAAGAACCTTGTTGAATTCAAAGACAGGAGTGGAGCCCAGGCTGTTTGCGGTACGAGGACCGTTGAAGGGTCATGTGATCCCTTTACCGCCCGGCGAGTATTGTGTCGGCAGGCAGGCCACCAACGATCTGCAGTTGGAAGACACCGCGGTTTCCCGCCGCCATTGCCTGTTCATCCGGGTGGGCGAGGATTGCACTCTCCGGGATCTGGACAGCCGCAACGGCACCTTCGTTACTGGAACGCCCGTCACCGAGCAGCAACTGGAGCCTGGCGATGAAATTCGGATTGGCGGCTCGGTGTTTTGTTATGTGGTGGACCCGGGCGCGGTCCAGCCTGCGGAAAAACAGCTATCCATGTCCGGTACGCGCGAGCTGCGTCTGGAAGAATCGCTGTATCTTTCCTCCAACGAATACACCATCCTGCCGCCCTCGGCACGGGCGCTGCACGACTTGCGGACGCTGCTTCGCGTCAGCACCATGCTGCATTCCTTTCGCGGCCTGCACGACACCACGTCCGCTTCGGCGGCGGAAATTCTCCGCAGCCACCTGACTTCTTTGCTGCTGGATTTGATTCCAGCCACCCACGCGGCCATCGTCATTCCGGGTTCGCATCCCGGACCCCTCCAGGGCGATGAGGCGCCCAATCCCGAGGTGTTGAACCGCGCACTCCAGGAACGCGTGGTGGTTTGGCAGGACGGAGGCTGGCAGGAAGGGACCAACGGCAATGCGCCTTCTTATTTGGCGGCCCCGCTGATCGTTCGCCAGGAGGTAGCTGCCGTCGTATATCTCGAATCGGTGGGCGCCGAGCATCGTTTCGACGAAGGACACCTCCAACTCCTCACCGCCGTCGCGGGTATGGCGGCTGTAGCCTGGGAAAACGCGACGATTCTAGGCTGGCTGCAGGAGGAAAACGAGCGGCTGCAGTCGGAACTAAAGATCGAGCACGGCATGGTGGGCGTGAGCGACAAGCTGCGCGACCTGCAGCGCCAGATCGCCAAAGTGGCCCCTTCCAATTCCAACGTGCTCATACTGGGCGAGAGTGGAACCGGCAAGGAGTTGATAGCGCGCGCGCTGCATCGCAACAGCCTGCGCGCCGCCGGCCCGTTCGTCGCCATCAATTGCGCGGCGTTGACTGAAGGCTTGCTGGAGAGCGAGCTGTTCGGGCATGAGCGCGGCGCATTCACAGGTGCGATTACGCAAAAGAAGGGCAAACTCGAAGTGGCCGAGGGCGGCACCGTATTCCTGGACGAAATCGGCGAACTGTCCCTGCTGCTGCAGGCCAAGCTTCTGCGTGTGCTGCAAGAGCGCGAAATGGAGCGGGTGGGCGGAACCAAGACCATTCCATTGAATATTCGGTTGCTCGCCGCTACCAATCGCGATCTGGAGCAGGCGGTCCAAAAAGGCGATTTCCGCCGCGATCTGTTTTACCGCTTGAACGTGGTTTCGCTCAAAGCGCCGTCCTTGCGCGAGCGTCCCGAAGATACTCTGCCGCTGGCTGAGCACTTCGCCAAGAAGTACGCCGCCGAGTGCGGCCGCAAGGTGGTGGGCCTGGCGCCTGAAGCGCGGGCCTACCTGCAAAGCTACTCCTGGCCAGGCAACGTCCGCGAGTTGGAGAATGCCATCGAGCGCGCCGTAGTGCTGGGGTCGGCCGACATGGTGCTGGCCGAGGATCTGCCCGAGCATATCCGCGAATCGCGGCCCGACGCGGTCTCGGCCAGCATGTACGAAGAAGCGGTGGAGGCGGCCAAGCGCCAGGTAGTGCTGCAGGCCTTCGATCAGGTGAATCACGATCACGAGGCGGCGGCGAAGATCCTGGGATTGCATCCCAACTACCTGCACAAACTGATCCGGACCATGAACCTGAAACCGGCGCTGAAGCGCGCGCGCCGGTAGGCTGGCTAGAGGTTTGCACACGTTACGAAGCGCACTGCTGCACACCGAGCCGGTAGATGGTCGTGCCAAAGGATCGGGTCGAGTGCCGGGGATTGCGGCCCGGCACCCTCCCACACCACAGGACGTGCGGTTTTCCGCATCCGGCGGTTGAACTCAGCGGCGCATCGCCGCAAGGTCTGATGGCATCGGGAAACCGGTGGTCCGAAGGACCGCGTTGCTCAGCGCCATTTGCATACAAAGCGCTGCCGCGACTCGCC
>Ga0302326_10011965_pt1 | contig 18589 bp, 15 predicted proteins | sample Palsa_T0_3_FD_202264 | JGI IMG/M metagenome (GOLD analysis project Ga0302326, IMG submission 202264) | Peat permafrost microbial communities from Stordalen Mire near Abisko, Sweden - Palsa_T0_3 | ecosystem: Environmental > Terrestrial > Soil > Palsa > Peat permafrost | place: Sweden: Abisko...
GCGACTGGCGCCGCGGGGTCTTCGAGTCGTTCGTCGCTCCGGTTATTCCCGCCGCGATCGCATCGGCGCTGTACAATCTCAACCGCTGGGGGACGCTCTACGACGGCGGGTTCCAAATGTTTTACCGCATCATGGACGCACAGTCGAAGGCGCGGCCGGATACGTTTTCACTTGCGTACGTGCCGTCCCAATTGAAGATGTTTTTTGGAACGCCGCCCAGAGTGCTCGCAAGCTTTCCGTGGGTCGTGCCGCCCTACTTCGGCTTCAGCCTGCCCTGGACGAGCGGCCCGTTCGCGTACGCGATCTTTGCCGGGCTCGGCTTTGAAGCGATCGTGCTGTGGCTTGCGACAATCGCCACCGCACTTCCGGCACTGTTGTACTACGGGTCCGGCGACGGTCAGTTCGGCGTTCGGCACGCGCTGGATTTCGAACCGTTCCTCTTCGTATTGCTGGTCATGGCACTACGCGCGCGACCTTCGCGGCTCGTAACGTACGCGTTGTTCGCGTTCGCCGCGGCCGGCGTCTACGGCGGCGTGGTGTGGCTGCTGTGGCCGCAACTCACGCTGTGAGGAGCGCACGACTCCTCGCCGCGTTGCTTGCGCTGACCGGCTGCGCCGAATCGGCAACACCGCCCGCACCCTCGCTAACGATCGGCGTGCTGGCGGCGCCCGCGGGTATGGATCCTGCGCGCTTCGACGATCCGGTCACTGCGGCGATCGCCAAGGACGTCTTCGAAACGCTCGTGCGCGTGCGACCGGGCAGCTTCACCGTCGAGCCGGGCATTGCGTCGTCGTGGTCCACATCGCCCGACGGGACCGCCTGGATGTTCCGCTTGCACGGCAAGCTGCTGTTTTCCGACGGGACGCCGCTCGATGCGGCGGCGGTCAAACTCAACCTCGATCGCTGGCGTTCGGCGAAGGATACCAATCGCGGCGACGGCCCGTACCCGGCCTTTGCGGAACGTTTCGGTGGATTCGACGACCAAAGCGCGATCGTTACGATCGATGCGCCGGCGCCGGATACCGTCGTCATTCACACGCGCCAGCCGTTTGCGCCGCTACTGCGCGATCTTGCGCTGCCCGCGTTCGGCATCGGGTCGCCAAAGGCAATCGAATGGAGCATCCCCGCGTTCGACCAAGCCCCGGTCGGCAGCGGTCCGTACATGATCGACAACGTCGCGCAAGGCGACCACGTGGCCCTGGTACGCAATCCGTTTTGGACCGGTAGCATGCCGGCGTTCGGGAGCTCGACGATTCGTTTCATCCCCGATCCGCCGACCGCGCGGCTCGCGCTCGACAAGCGCGACGTGGACGCGATCCTCGACCCGACGGCTGCCGTGTTGCCCGACATCATTTCGCGCCACCCGAAGTTTGTCACCGGCCCGCGAGACACGATCGCCTATCTCGCGTTCGACCTTACGCGACCGCCGTTCAACGACGTGCGCCTGCGCCGAGCCGTTGCGGATGCGCTCGATCCAGACGCGGTCGCGCGCGTCGCGGGCATGGGCGCGACGGCCGCCGGCGACTTGCTCCCGCCCGGCATGATCGGCGGCGATTCGCCGCTCGCGCCGGCGCATCGCAACGTCGAAAGCGCGAGAGCGTTGCTCCGCGGCGCGAGCCTCCCGGGCTCGATCGCGCTCTACTATGCAGCCGCTGCGCCGCCGGAGCTGCCCGAGCAGACCGCGGTCGTCAACGAAATCCACGCGGAGCTTTCGCAAGCCGGGATCGATGCCGTTCCGCAACCGGTGGGGCCGCCGGTCGTTCTTCCGGCACCCGGCATCGACGGCGCGCTCGGACTCGTCGTCGCAGAGGCTCCGAGCGGGGAACCGGACGACATCTTCGGGCCTATCGCGGGCGAGTGGAACGATTTGACCTTTCACAATTTGCTCGCGGCCGGACGCAGGGAGCTCGACGATTCCACGCGCGCCCGCACGTATCGGACGATGGACGCGACGGTTCGCGACGAGGTCGTGGCCGTTCCGCTCGTATATCCCGTGGCGACGTCAGCCATCGCACCGGGACTCGATCTGGATGAGTATCCGATGTTTGAAGGTTATAAGTAAGAGTCGGCGACACGAGCGAGAACAGGACCGCCATGACCGTAGCCGCCGTCGAAGCCGAGGTCGCCGAGCGCGCGATCGCCATCCGCCGAGAAATTCATCGCTTCCCCGAACTCGGGTTTGAGGAGGAGCGCACGGCAGCGATCGTGGAGCGCGAACTCGATGCCCTGGAGATCGAACACCGCCGCATCGCGAAGACCGGCGTCGTGGGCATCGTGCGCGGTGCGTTGCCCGGCAAGGTTGCGGGCCTGCGCGCCGACATGGACGCGCTTCCGCTTACCGAACGCTCCGGTGAATCGTTTAGCTCCGAAGTTCCCGGCAAGATGCATGCCTGCGGGCACGACGCGCACACGGCGATGCTGCTCGGAGCGGCCCGCGTATTGCGAGAATCTCGCGAGACCCTGCACGGCACGGCGGTCTTGCTGTTCCAGCCGGCCGAAGAAGGGCCGGGCGGCGCTCTGCCGATGATCGAGGCGGGCGCGATGGACGATCCCGCGATCGACGCCGTCGTGATGTTGCACGTCGATCCACGTCTGGCGACCGGAACCGTCGGCTTCGTCGCCGGGGCGTGCAACGCGGCGGCCGACGAGTTTCGCATTACGATCGAAGGTCGCGGCGGACACGGAGCCGCGCCCCACCTTTCGATCGATGCAATTCCGTGCGCGGCAGCGACCGTGCTCGCGCTGCAAAACGTTGCGGCGCGCGAGATCGATCCGCTCAAGACCGTCGTCGTCACGATCGGTACGATCGAAGGCGGCTATCGCAATAACATCATCGCGGACCGCGTAACGTTGACCGGGACGTTTCGCTCGCAAGACCCGGCCGTGCGCGACGGGCTCGAGGCGCGAGCGCGACGCATCGTCGAGGGCGTTGCCGCCGCGTACGGCGCGCACGCCAAACTCGAAGTGATTTACGGATATCCTGCAGTCGTTAACGATGCAGGCCTCGCGCAAACGTTTCGCGCGTACATGCACGCACACAGTACGATTCCCGTCGAGAGCCCCGCGCCGACGATGGGCGGCGAAGATTTCGCGTACTTCGCGCAGCGCGCCCCGGGCCTGATGATCCGCCACGGGATCCGTAGCGAAGCGGCGGGGTCCGTTCACCCCGGCCACAGCCCGGAATTCCGCGTCGACGAGGCGGCGCTTACGTACGGCATCGAGACGCTCGTCGCATTCGCGCGCGGGGTCGGGGTTGGCGAGGTACGCGGGGGCCCGGACTGAGTTTTACTCACAATCGTCCACAACCACCCCACCGCTTGTGCTCACCTCTGCGGTGGACACAACATATTGTGCTCGGGCATAGGGAATCGAAACATTATGGCGGAATAATGTCCGATGCTCGTAAGTGCTGGGGACCCTTCGACAGGCTCAGGGCGGGCTTCTTTCGGAATTGAGCGCCGGTCACCGACCGCTCTGACGTGCAGCCAGGACCTCGGCACGAGTCCCGAGGCGGCCTTCGCGCTGATCTGCGAGGTCGAAAAGTGGCCGGTCTGGCTGTCGTTCGCCAAATCCGCGCGGCGCACGGACGAGTCGCTTCCCTTCGGGCTAGGCAGCGAAATCGCGCTGCGCGGCGCAATTCCGGGCGAGCCCGAGGAGCTCTACGAGGTCGACCAGTTCCTTGACGGTCACATCGTTTCGCTCGTCGGCGCCTACTCGTTGCGCCGCCGGATCGACTTCCGCATCGAGCGCAAGAGCCAGCGGTCGAAGATCGTGGTACGGGTCGACTACCCGGCATACGGCGGGATGCTCGGAGCCCTGATCGACCGGATGACGGCTCGCCGCCGCCTCGACCGCGCCCTCGAGGATTCCCTTGTCCACTTCAAGGGGCTGGTCGAGTTCAAAACGGTGGCCCCCGACGAACTCCTAGCCGATTTCTAGGACTCGCCGCCCCGATGTCTACCATTAGCAGTCGTTGACGGTAAGTGCTAGCAGCGCTTATACTTTTGGTCGGGAACGGCTGCGGTGCGGCCGGCGTGGGAGAGAAGTTTGCCGATCTACGAATATGAATGTACCAGCTGCGGTGCCGTAACCGACATCCGGCACGGGTTCAAGGAAACGACGAGCGAGGTCTGCGCCACCTGTCGCGGCAGCCTCAAGCGGCTCTTCAAGCCGGCGGGCATCGTTTTTAAGGGATCGGGCTTCTACATCACCGATTCGCGCACAGCGGGCGAGAAAGCGTCGAAGTCCGGGTCGGCCTCGTCCGATTCGAGCGCCAAGACCGATTCGAAGAGCGAGTCGGGGTCCAAGAGCGATTCCGGCTCGAAAAGCGATTCCGGCTCGAAAAGCGACTCCGGCTCGAAACCCGACGCCGCCGCTTGACCGTCGACGTCCCCGATCATTTCGCGCTCTACGCCCTCGGTGTGGGGCTGCTGCTGACGCTGCTGGTGATCGGGCTTGGAGCGCTGCGCGTCATTATGCGCGTTCGCGCGCTGAAGACGCGCATCGACGAGTACAAAGAATTGCCGATCTTCAAACAGATCGAGCTCGCCCAAGCCCGCATCGAAATCGGCTCCGCGGCCGCCGACAAACTTCCGGGCCTCACGGACCGCATGAATCGCGCGATCGCCGACCTTCAGGCCGCGCAGGCAACGCTCGCCGCCGCCGGGACGACGACGACCGACACGATACGCTACTTTCTGAGCATCGGGCCGGCCAAGCCGCGCAAGCCCGCAGACCTTAGCGAACGCTGAGTTGCGCGCCGCGCCACAGCGGCACGAAGTCCGGGAAACTGACGGCGATGCATTCCTCGTCGTCGATCTCGTGCGGCCCCGTCGGCGCCGCCAGGACCGCAATCGCCATCGCGATGCGATGATCGGCATAGGTACGCAGCGTGCGACCGGGTGGACGCGCGCCGCCGCCCGTGATGTCGAGGCCGTCGCTCTGCTCGACCACCGTCACGCCGCACGCACGCAGGGTTTCCGTGATCGTCGTCAGGCGATCGGACTCTTTGCCGCGCAAGTCCGCGGCGTCGCGAATCGAGGTGGTGCCGGTCGCGTGCGCGGCCGCGACCGCAAGGATGGTGATCTCGTCGATGGCCCGCACGATCAGCTCCCCTTCGAGCGTCGTGGCGTGCAGCGGGCGATAGCGCACCGCGATATCGGCGACCGGTTCCCCGTCGAGCTCGCGTTCGTTGCGCACTTCGATATCGGCGCCCATCGCACGCAGCGCATCGATGACGCCGGTGCGTGTCGCGTTGACGCCGACCTCGTGCAGCACGACGTCGCTGCCCGGCGTGATCGCGGCGCCGGCGAGGAAAAACGCAGCGCCCGAAAGGTCCGCGGGCACGCGCACGTCGCGCGGCACGAGCGTTCCGGGCTCGAGTTCGATCGTTTCGCCGTCAAAGCGGATCTCGCGCCCGAAGCGTCGCAGCAGGCGCTCCGTGTGATCGCGCGAGCGGCGGTCGCCCGTGATGCGGACGGTTCCGGTCGCATCGAGGTTGGCGAGCAGAATTGCGGATTTTACTTGCGCCGATGCGATCTCGAGTGGGAACTCGCCGCCCTTGGGCGTGCGGATTCCGTTCACCGTTGCCGGGAGACGCCCGGCGTTCGTGGTGATCTCCGCGCCGAGCGCGCGCAGCGGACGGGCGACGCGTTCCATCGGCCGTCGGCGCAGGGTCACGTCGCCGTCGAATCGGGCGGTGATGCCGCGGCCGGCGCACAGTCCCATGAGCAGTCGCGTGGTCGTGCCGGAATTTCGCGCGTCGATCGTCGCTTTGGGATCGTGAAGCTCGCCGCCGGTCACGACGATCGTCTCGCCCTGGTCGTCGACCCGCGCGCCGAGCGCGATGATGGCGTCGCGCGTTGCGAGCACGTCTTCGCCGCGGTTGATCTGAGAAACCGACGAGGTCCCGGCCGTGGCCGCTGCAAGCATGAGCGCGCGATGTGAAATCGACTTGTCGCCGGCGACACGAATGTCGCCGTACAGTGCACCGGGCTCAAAGGTCAACGCGGGCCATCATCCTGTCTGTACGGTTCCTTTTCGGGGAGCTTGAATCGTCGAAGCGGGGGCCCGCGCCGCGAAGTCGGCGTGGGGGCGTGCAGGAGTGTTTTCCGGCGCAACGTGCCGGAAAGCACTCCGGAGCGCCAAGCCCCGCGCAACGTGCGGGGCTACTTTAGGGAAGGTGGGATTCGAACCCACAAGAGCATGAGCTCAATCGCTTTTGAGGCGATCGCGTAGACCGTTCCGCCACTTCCCCCCGGAACAAGGCTAGGGGGTTCGCGCGCCCGACGGCGCGACCTGCGGAGCGAACGGCTGGGTTGCTTGCGCGGCGGCGTCGGCCGCTGCCAATCGGCTGTTCGCATCGTCACCGGTCTCGGCGTGAAAGATCCCGTACTCGACGTGGCTGACGTGGCCGGGAGCGAGGGTCAAGCGCACGATGATCGCGCCTTCAATCTCTTGGATCGCCGCATCCTCGACGTCGCCCGAACGCCACGCGATCGTGGCGAGCCGCTTCATCAGTGGGGAGTAAAGGCCCAGCGCATTTCCGCCGTTCGCGTGCACGACGGTGCCGGGTATGAGTTGACGTGCTTGCGGGGACAGCAGCTGTTGCCCCGGCGCCCAGGGTTTTGGAAAGCCGAGCGACGTCACCGTCACCGCACGTTGGCTCGCTAGCGGTGTATCCGAGGAAGCGAACGTTGCGGTCTCGTCGACGGCGAAGGTCGTCGCTCCGGGCGCGAGCGACACGGTGCGATCGAACGTCGCTCCCGCCGGTACGACGTCGGGCGCCTCGTAGCGGAAGCGCGCCCGAGCGACGGTGCCGTCGATGACCTGCACCTCGTACGGCCGGTTGAACGTGCCGGCCGGCATTTGGTGGGTGTAGCGCGCGATGTGGTCTGCGACCGATAGCGGCGGTTCGATCGCGACGTCGTCTCGAAGGCCGCCGATGGTCGTGAACACGCCGGCAAAATTGAACGACCGCGCTCCCGCGTCCGGATCGATCGCGAGCGCGACGATCCCGTTGTCGAGCACGACATCTTGCGAGCCGTCGCGATAGAGATCGAGTTGCGATGTCCTCGCTTGTGCTCCCGGAGGAATCGGGCCGGACATTTGGCTGTACGCATCCCCGAGCCGAGGAGAGAAGAGGTCGGGGTCAACGTCAGGCGACGTTGCCTCCTTAGCCCACAGGCCTTCGCCGTCGATGTGGTTGCCGATCGTCGTCGTTGGCGCTAAGAACGGTGGATCTCCCGGGGACTTCTGAAGACGCAGCGAGCCGTCGCGCGATATGACGGCGAACTCAGGTTCGCCCGATGCGGGTCCCGTAGCTATCGAAGAGTGCCTGCCTGCGACGCGCACATCGATCCGGCAATTCGGAGGAAGCGCGACATTCGGCGCGTCGACGCCCTTGAAGGCGTCGAAGCCCTTGAAGATTTCGGCCGGCATGCACGTCGAGAATTCGATGACGTCCGACTTCGAGAATCTCCGGTCGACGAGCGCGAGCGGCAGGTCGAGGGCGATCACGAATCCGCTGTGCGGGTTGATGGCGAAATCCGGCAGCGCGCGAACGCGACCGTCGAGATCGATACTCGCGTCGTGCACGTGTATCGGAGCCGGCGAGTAATTGGTCGCACTGAGGAACCCGCCCGTCGTGCCCGTCGTGTCGTCGGCAAATCGTCCGCCCGGGACATTGCGCACGGTAGGCAGGCGACCGACCGCGGCTAGCGCGCGAAGCAGATCGCCCGCAGAGTGCGGATCGGCGATTGCGTGGCGCGGCAGACGTGAGAACGCGAGGAATTTTCTTGCGGCGTCTGCCGTTACCGAGCTCGCGCGGCGCACGAGCAAAAGGTTGAAGCGTCCGAGCTGCGCCGGCGAAAGAGCTTCTACGTCGACGACGCGACAATTCAGTCCCGCGCTCCGGCATAGCGCCTGCTCCCCTTGAACGTCGTCTGCGTCCGACTCGACCGACGCGGTCTCACCCGCATCCGTTCGCGCGCTCGCCAGGTACGCGATCGCCGCATCGAATCGCGGCCGAGAGGCCGCAAACTCCGGGCCGAGCATCCGCACGAGATTGCCGACCTCGCGCGTCGGCCGGGCACGCTCGCTCTCGTCTCGCCCGTCGAGCATCACGGCTGCGTCCCAATCGTAAAACCAATTGGCGAAGGGTGCCTCCCATCCACCGGGATCGACGGTATCTTGGGCCGGAAAATTGACGACCCCGCGCAACCCCATACCGATCATGGTCGCGAGCGCGAGTCCCGTATTGCTCGGATCCGCGGCGCGCGGATAGGCCTCGTTTGGGCCCTGCAGCCAGCCGGCCTGAAATTCGCTCGAAAAGAGCGGCTGTTGCGGGCGCGTTTCCAGCATGCCGAACGATAACTCGAGTTGCGAGAGGTCGTGTTCGCCGATCGAATAGGCGTCGCTCTGATACCAGTTGCCCATCGCCCACACGGGTGACGATGCCGCCACCTTCATCTGATAGGTGTTGATAAAGGTCAGCTGCGATGCGCCGGTGATTCCCCAGACGACGCCGCGCAGCCATTCGAGGTACGATCGAAGGTGCGGCGCGGGATAGGTATCGTTATCGATATACGCGCCCTGATCGTCGTCCAACGCTACCGCGATGACCAGGTCCGCATACGGCGCCGTCTCGTAGAGCACGCGCTCGAGCCAGCGTTTCGCATAGGACATATGCGTCGCGTTGTGCATCCATTCGCCGGCGGCCGCATCGGAGTGCGCGTTTTGAAGCGTTGCCGTGGGCGGATAGCGCCCTTCGAGCAGGTCGTGCTGCGGCATCCCGTATTCCGGGCGCGAGAGCAACCACGCCGGGTACCCGCCGTTGCGCCACTCGTTACGGATGACGGGGCCGGGGCGCAGGACGATCTTAAAGCCAAACGTGCGTGCGAGCCGGAGTACTTCGTTGAGATCGCGCCGCGGGTTCGTTCTTCCATCGAAGTCAAAATCGCCGTCGGAAAGCTCGTGCCAGTTCCATGGCACGTACACATCGAGCGTATTGATTCCGATGGACTGAAGCGAACGCATCGACCGTTCCCACATGTCGCGCGGGATGCGCTCGTAGAAAAATGCGGCGCCGTACATGAAGAACGGCTTGCCGTCGACTTCGAAGATGGAATCTCCACCCCGATCGACGATCGCCGAGTGACCCCAGGTCGCGGCCTGCGCGGGTTGTGCCGAAATCAAGGTCGCGACGCCGAGCGCGAGCCCGAGCGTCGCCGCTGCCTTTGCGGCGAACGGCCATTCGGTCGCACGGCGCGCCCGCCATGCGAACGCGGCGAGTCCTGCGAGCAGCGAGAGAATGCCGAACGCGATCGCTTGCGTTCCGGCGGAGAAGAAGATATAGACCCAGCCCGCGAGCGCGATGAGCGCAGGCACCGGGTACAGCCACATCCGGTACGGCGCGCGGACGCCGCGCGCGCGCAGCGCTGCGACGGCGCCGAGTTGCGCGACGCTCTGGACGATCACGAGGCCCGTAGTCAGGGCATTGATCACATTGCCGAGCGACATGAAGCACGCAGGCAGCGCGAGCAACCCGATAACGAGCAGCGCGATCGCCGGAAACTTCCCGCGCTCGCTGAGCCGAGCGAACGGGCGGAAGAAGAGGCCGTCGACCGCCGCGGCATACGGGATGCGCGAGTATGCGAGCAGGTTTCCGAAGGTGGACGCGAACGCCGTCGCGAGAACTGCGAGCGTTACGATGCGCGCCGCGGGCGAGCCCCAGGCATGCTCGACGACCGTCGAGGCGACGTACTTGGCGGCGCCGGGAAGATCGCCGCTAGGCGTAGGTACGAGTTCGTGCCACGGGATCGCGCCGAGCACGCCGACCTGCAATGCGACGTACAATAACCCGACGATGAGGATCGAGAGCAGTACCGAGCGCGGCAGAACGCGGGCGGGCGCGCGTACTTCCTCGCCGACCGTACACGCGGCACCGTACCCGTAGTAATCGTAAAGCGTAATGACGAGGGCGGGACCGAGGCCCGCCGCCAACGCCGCAATGAAGCCCACGTGCGGATCCGCTGCCGCCGCCCGTGCCGGCGAGAAGTGTGCGAGCGACGCCGCGATCACGCCGGCAACCGTTGCGACGGCGACGCCCGCGAGTCCGACGCCGATCGCCCCGACCCTCGCGATCGGGCGGTAGAGCAGCACGAGGGTCAACACACCGACCGCCGCGGCGAGGGCGCCTTGCGCGCGCCAGTCCGCGAGCGGTGCCCAAAAGTACGTGGCGTATTGCGCGAAGCCGATGTACCCGCTCGCGAGCACGAGCGGCGCCGAAAGCACGATTTGCCACGCAAATAAGAACGCGAACAAGCGGCCCCAACGCTGCGCTCCGAACGCCTCGCGTAAGAACAGGTAGGTGCCCCCCGAGCCCGGATAGAGCGAACCGAGCTCGGCCCAAGCAAGCCCGTCGCAGAGCGCGATCAACGCGCCCACGACCCACGCGACGAGCGCCGTCGAACCGTGCAGTTGCGCGAGCACCAGCGGAATCGTCACCAGCGGCCCGATGCCGATCATCGTGATGACGTTCACCGCCACCGCGCCGCGTAAGCCGATGCCGCGTATCACTCACCTCTGCTATCGCAACGCGGGAGCCGCGTCCTTTCGAGGGGTACCAAGAGCGGGTGGCTACAAGCGAACTCGGCAACCTCTTGCGCCTGCAAGGCGACGTGCGCATCGACTTCATCGACTCCTCGGCGCTCGCCGGCAATCCGTTCGGCGACCCCGCGCGACGGCCGGTCGCCCTCTACTTGCCGCCCGGCTTCGATCCGCAGGGCTCAAAGCGGTATCCCGTCATCTACGTCTTGCACGGTTACACGGGCGACGTGGCGGCGCTGGTCTCCGCGCGGCCGTGGGAAACCAACGTCGTGCAGTGGGTCGACCGCTTGATCGCCTCGGACGCGATGCCGCCCGTCATCCTTGCGATCGTCGACGGCAATACGCGTCTGGGTGGTTCGCAGTACGTCAACTCGATCCACAACGGCGACTACGCGACCTACACCGTTCGCGACGTCGTGAACCACATCGACGGAACCTATCCCACCATCGCGAACGAAGGCGGCCGTGCCGTCGTCGGCAAGTCGACCGGCGGCTTCGGCGCGATGTACCTGACGATGACGTACCCCGGCGTCTTCTGCGCGTTCGCCTCACACAGCGGCGACTCCAACTTCTATGGCGCTTACGTTCCGGAGTTCGCGAGCAGCCAGCGTATCCTCGAGAAGCACGATCGCAGCGTTGAAGCCTTCGTACGAGCCTTTGAAGCCAAGGAGAAGCATCCGAACGACGAGATGCACGTGATGATGATGCTCGGCCAGGCGGCAGCCTATTCGCCGACCGCTCCCGAACCGTTCGCCTTCGATCTACCGTTCGACCTGATCACGGGCCAAATGCGCGAGGACGTCTTCGCGCGATGGCTCGCCTACGATCCGGCAGAGATGTGCCTGCAGAAGCTGACGGAGTTGTCGCGGCTGCGCTTGCGTTATCTCGATTGCGGGCGTCGCGATGAGTACGCCCTCGATATCGGAGCGCGGATGTTCGTCGCGCGGGTGCGCTCGATGGACCTCGAGGTGCGCCACGAGGAGTTCGACGATGACCATCGGAACGTCGGCTACCGTTACGCCGTCTCGTTACCGGCTTTGGCCGCAGTCATGGAGGCTGCATGACCGTTCGCGTTCTCGTTTGCACACTCGCGCTCGCGCTCGCACAGGCATCCGCGGTCGCGGCGGATTCACTTAGCTACGACGATCCGGGGATGCACTACCAGGCCCCCGCCGGCTGGGAGCGCCTCGACCTCGGTGACGCAGCCGGGAAGGACGATGCCCCGGCCGCCGTCTTCGTGATCGACAAGGGCAAGGTGAACGCGCGCTCGGTGATTATCCAGATCAAACCATTCGACGGCAGCCTCGCGGACTTCGTGTCGAACCGGCGCGGGGAGTTGCGCCAAGGGTCCGACAACGTGACGGTGTTTCTCAACAAGCAGCAACCGATCACGCTCGGCAACGGCATGCCCGCCTACCTCATCGAGGCGTCCTCCAACTCCGACTCGGCGCCCTCGCGCAAGAGTTACGAGTACTTGATTATCGACGGCCAGCGGAGCATCGACGTGACCTATTCGGGTTTGGTCGGCGACATCGACGACGACGGCGGCAAGGCGATTCTTTCGTCGCTTTACGTGGTCGCGTATCCCAAGCGGCAATAACGCCGGACCCTTAGCGCGTCGCGTCGAGGGCGGAACGCAGGTCCTCGATGAGATCGTCTTTATCCTCGATGCCGACGGACAGGCGCACGAGCGTGTCGGTGATGCCGCGGCGCTCGCGCTCGGCCGGCGGAATGGAGCCGTGCGTCATGCGGGCGGGGATGCCGATCAGCGACTCCACACCGCCCAGACTCTCGGCCAGACTGAAGAGCACCGTAGATCGCGCGAACGCAAATGTCCGGGTCGCGTCCCCGCGCAACGCAAAACTCAGCATGCCTCCGAAGCCACGCATTTGCCGGCGCGCGAGCTCGTGTTGCGGATGTGAGGCAAGCCCCGGATAGTGCACCGCTTCGACATCGGCGCGCGTGAGCAGGTATTCGGCGACGGCCTGCGCGTTGCGCTCGTGCTCGCGCATCCGCAGCGCGAGGGTCTTCGCGCCGCGCATCACGAGCCAAGCGTCGAACGGCCCGGGAACGCCGCCGACCGCATTCTGATGGAACTTGATCGTTTCGGCAATCGCCGGATCGTTCGTGATCGCGGCTCCGCCGACGGCGTCGCTATGTCCGCCGATGTATTTGGTCGTCGAGTGCACGACGACGTCGGCGCCGAGTTCGAGCGGCGCCTGCAGGTACGGCGACGCGAACGTGTTGTCGACGGCCAGCAGGCAGCCGGGCGGACGCAGTTCTGCAAGCGCGGCGATATCGGCCAGACGTAAGAGCGGATTCGTCGGCGTTTCGCCCCAGATCAGCTTCGTCGACGGCGTCAGCGCCGCGCGAACTGCGCCGGTGTCGGCCATGTCGACGTAGCTGAACGTCAGCCCGTAGCGCGAGAGCACTTTGGAGAACAAACGATACGTTCCGCCGTAGAGGTCGTCACCGACGACCACGTGGTCGCCCGCCGAGAGCAGATTCAACACCGCGGACGTCGCGGCCATGCCGCTCGCAAACGCGCTGCAAAACCGTGCGTCCTCGAGCGCCGCAAGCTGCGTTTCGAGCGCGCTGCGGGTCGGGTTGACGGTGCGGCTGTAATCGAAACCCTTGTGTTCGCCGACGCCGGTTTGCGTGTAGGTCGAAGTCTCGTATATCGGAACGATCGTCGCGCCGGTCGTTGGGTCGGCGCCTTGCCCGGCATGTATCGCGCGCGTGCTGAACTTCATGGGTGATCGAGCTCTTTCACGCTTCCGTCGGGGAAGACGTAGAAACACGTTTTTGGGTTGCGGCAATCGCTTTGCAAAGCCTCGGCAGGTACGACGTCGACGTCGACGGCCGGATTGCGGGACGCGAGCCGCAAGGCTTCCTGTGCCCCTTTGATCGTCGTAACGGTAACCTCGAGCGTTTCGATTCCGGAGTAATTGTAGATGCCGTAGGGCCGCGTCAGCTGCTCGCCCGGCGCGGTCGCGAGCCGGACGTGCCACGTTCCTTTGTGCCACGCATCGATCGGTAAGCTCGCAACGATCCGGTTGACGACCTGCGCGCACGCGACGACGAGCTCGTTGCGGGCCCACGTGCCGGCGCCGAACGACAGCAAGAACAGGCAAACGACCGCAATCAAAGCGGTGCGGTTGCGGCAGAATTGCGCGAGAACCAGGGCGAGGGCGATCGTGTAGAACGCGGCCGGTACGTAGAGGTTATACTCGGAAACGTGCTCCCCGAAGAGGACGGCCGGCGCGAGCGCAAGGGGGATCGCTACGAGCAAAAAGACGACGGTACGCCAATCGGCCGATGCGATGCAACCCCGGAGCGGGCGGGCGATTGCGAATGCAAAGACGACGAGCAGCAGTACTCCGTAGAGGGCCGGCGCCGCAAGCAGCGCGAGCGCGGGCCGGGCCGCCCCCAACGGCAGCGGCGCCCCGAAGACGGCGTGCGCGAGCACCGGATCGACCGGCAGCAACAGCGCGACCACATATTCGAACGTATCCTTGAGGGCGGCCGAAATCCGGAACGCGCCGGTCGATGCGACGTGCATGAGATGGCGCACGCCGGCGAACAGCACGACGTCGATCGCCGTGCCGGCGCCGAATACGACGAGGAACGGGCGCGGCACGCCCGGCGCGGGCAACCGGCAGATCGCGAGGTATGCGGCCATCACGGCGAACGCGACGATCGAGGGCTCGTAGGCAAAAAGTGCGATCGCCACGAGCACGAGCGACGCGACCAAAGACGGAATCCAGCTCCGTTCGGCGTCGAGCCTTCGCAGCGACAGCAAGAAGAGAAAGAGCGCCCCCAAGACCAGCGCGTACGCGGTCGTGTTGGTCCAGGTCGCGACCACGACCGCTTCGTTCGCGAACGGATCGAGCCCGAAGAGCGCCGCGGCCGCCGCGGCCGTAACTCGCGAGCGGCCCAAGAGAAATGCGATCCCGTAGACGAAGCAAACGGCGATCAGGTGCATCGTAAGGTTCCGCAGGCGGAACCCGAACGCGCTGCGATCGAACAGCCGCCAGGTGACGAGCTGCAAGGCGCTGGTAACCGGGCCGTACGTAGAGTCGTCGACGTGCGTCGTGGTCACGATACGGCTCGGTACCGGGCCGAAGAAGAACGCGGCGCGATAGCCTTCGTGAAAGTCGTCGTATCCGCAGTAGCCGGCTTCGGAGACGTTGAGGTACGCGAGCCCGACGATCGCCAGAATCGGAACCAGCAACAGCGCGTGGCGAGCCACCCGGCGCAATTACTGCGTGGTGCTTGCGGACAAGAACGAAATGATGTCTTGGCGCGTCACGACGCCGATCGGACGGCCGCCTTCGAGCACGACGATGGCGGAGTTGGCCAAGGTCAGCAGCTTGTACGCGCGGTCGAATTCCACGTCGGCCTCGAGGCCGGGAAACGGGCGCCCCATCACCTCTTCGACGTGCTTGTGCAGCAGGTCCGAGCGATCGAAAACCGCCTGCATGACGGCGACGTCGTTGATCGAACCCGCGATCTCTGCGCCGCGCATGACCGGAAGCTGCGAGATCTCGTAGCGCCGCAGCAAATCGAGCGCGTCCTTGACGGCATCATCGACGCTGACCGTGATCAGCGGCGGGAGCGGTTCCTTGCTGCGCAGCACGTCGCCGACCGTAGCCTTGCGCTTACCTTCGGCGAGGAACCCGTTCGCGATCATCCACTCGTCGTTGAAGATCTTCGACATGTAGCCGCGGCCCGAGTCCGGGAACACGACGACCAACACCGCCTCGCGCGGAAGCGTCTTCGCGAGCTCGACCGCCGCAACCGCGGCCGTGCCGGACGACCCCCCGACGAGTAAGCCTTCTTCGCGTGCGATCCGGCGCGCCATCAAGAACGAATCGCGATCGGAAACGCGGACCATCTGGTCGATGACCTTCATGTCGACCGTTTCCGGCAAGTACGACATGCCGATGCCTTCGACCGCGTACGACTTCGGCGTGTCACCGGAGTAGATCGATCCCTCGGGATCGGCGCCCACGACATGAATCTTCGGGTTCATTTCCTTGAGGAAACGGGCGGTTCCCGAAATCGTGCCGCCCGTTCCGATGCCCGAAACGAAGTGCGTGACCGTGCCCGCGGTTTGCTCCCAAATCTCGGGCCCCGTCGTGCGATAGTGCGCCTCCGGGTTCGAATGATTGTGCCATTGATTCGGCATGAAGGCGCCCGGAATCTCGCTCACCAGGCGACTCGCGACGCCGTAATACGACTCGGGAGAATCGGACGACACGTTCGTCGGCGTGACGACGACCTCGGCACCGTACGCCCGCAACAGGTCGATCTTTTCCTTCGACATTTTGTCCGGCATCACGAGGATACAGCGGTAGCCGCGAATTGCGGCCGCCATCGCGAGCCCGGTCCCGGTGTTGCCGCTGGTGGCTTCGACGATCGTGGAGCCGGGTTTCAGCACGCCGCGCTCCTCGGCTTCGAGGATCATCGCGACCGCCGGCCGGTCCTTCACGCTCCCACCGGGGTTCACGTATTCGATTTTCGCAAGGACGAGGCAGGCGGCGTCGTCGACAACTCGCCGCAGACGCACGAGCGGCGTGCGCCCCACGGCATCGAGCGCGCTTTCGAAGTACGACGCTTTGCGGGAATCGCTGACCGTCATGTCTCGGGGCTTCGGCGGCCTTCGGGCCGCTTCCGTTGCGGCGCATCCACCCGTGCGCGCGTGCGGTTTAGATGGATATGGCTACTGACTTCACGAGCGGTACGGCGTTCCCGCGGCGCGGCCGGGACGCATACGATGGGTACCTCTGGATCCTGCGCGCCTTCGATAAGGCACGGGCGGCCCGCGCGGGCACGATCCACGATTACATCTATCCCTGCCCGATGGACCTCGGCGTCATGGAACGCTGGGGCATCACGAGCGAGGAGTTCGACGCGGCCGTCGCTACCCACGCGACCGACCCCGAAATCTTGGACTGGTTGAAGGCGCGAGTGGACGACGAGCACCGGGATGCGGCCAATCACTGGCTCGTTACCGAGAAGTGGTCCAATCTCGATCGTCAGGATGCCGAAGAGGGCGTCGTCGCGGCGTGACTGAAGCTGCGCCGGGATGAAATCGGCGCTCGCGGCACTCCTGATTCTCACCAGCGCGTTGCTGAGCGGTTGCGGTCCGGCGATCCCGCCGGCCGGCAACTACGCGACGGTGTCGGGCCAGGTGATCAACGCAAGCAAGGGCACCGCAATTGCCGGGGCCAGCGTCTCGATCAACGGCGGCGTGCTCTCGGCCACGACCAATGCGACTGGAAATTTCCAGGTGTCCCCCGTCCCGTCGGGCGACTGGGACTACACCGTCACGGCGCAAGGCTTCAACTCGACCGGGCTCGTGACCAGCGTCGCGCCGCTCTCACCGGGCGAAATGCGTACCATCACGATCTCGCTGACGCCGAGCAGCTAACCTCCGCTCAGGATGACAAGGTTGGTAGGGGTGCGGCAGGTGCCGACATTCGCACGAACGACGAGCGCCGCGCGACGTGCTCGTCGATGAGTTTGAGGACGACGTCCGCGAGCCGCTGCGGGTCGTGGCGCACGGTGAGCGTCTCGCTGATCACCGCAGCGCCGACGACGCGAACCCCCATCGCCTCGAGCGCTTCGCGGTCGGGCGTCACCGGAACCTGACCTTCCTTTTCGTACGCCTCGAGCAGGCGGCGCGGCGGCTCTTCGTTGACGATCACCGTGTCGCAAACGCGAGCGCCCGCGTGTTCGATCAGCGTGCGGACGTGGGCGGAGGCTGTGAACGCGTCGGTTTCTCCGGGCTGCGTCATGACGTTGCAGATGTACACCTTGAGCGCCGGCGACGCGGCGACCGCGCGCGCGATGCCGTCGACCAAGAAGTTCGGAAGCACGGAAGTATAGAGGCTGCCCGGCCCGAGCACGATGGCGTCCGCGGATGCGATGGCTTCGATCACTTCGGGCAGCGGGCGCGCGCCTTCGGGCTCGAGCGTAAGTTGTGCGATCGGCGCGTGCGAACTGGAGATGTTCGTCTCGCCCGAAACGATCGTGCCGTCGGCCAACGTCGCGCGCAAGCGCACGGTATCGAGGGTCGCCGGCATCACGCGCCCTTTGACGTTCAGCACGCGGCTCGACTCCTTGACGGCGCGATCGAAGTTGCCGGTGATGCCCGTCATCGCTGCGAGAAACAGGTTGCCGAACGAGTGGCCCGTCAAGCCGTCACCTTCGCTAAAGCGATATTGGAAGAGGTCGGTAACGAGCGCTTCGTCGTCGGCGAGTGCGACCAGACAGTTGCGGATATCGCCGGGCGGCAGAATGCCCAGTTCCTTTTGCAATCGGCCGGAACTTCCGCCGTCGTCGGTCACGGTGACGACCGCGGTGAGATTCGTCGTCGCACGTTTGAGGCCGCGCAACAGCGTCGAAAGTCCGGTCCCGCCGCCGATCGCGACGACCTTGTACCCGCCGCGCAGGCGCCGGTCGAGCAGCGCGTCGACGATATTGTCTTTCGACGTCGGTGCGATGGCGACGACGATCGAACGCATCCACTGCCGGATACCGACGAAGATGAAGACGCAGCCGAGAATCGCGAATGCATATGAAAGCGAACCGAGCGGCACGCCGAAATCGGACATCGCGTTGTCGACGTATTCGTTGAAGGGAAAGTGCGCGCCCTCGGCTACGAGCCAGCGCTCGACTCCGTTGACGAAGAGCAGGCAGCCGGCGAGCGCGAGCAGCAGCCAGCGCTTGAGCCCGAGTCCCGGATAGAACCAGCGCAGGAAGCGCAGCGGTCCGCTCGTCATGCGCTTGCGAGCTCGCGCTGCTCGCTCGCAACGACGAGTCCCGGCATGAGCCGCAAGTGCTCGCTCAAACGATTGGCGACATAGACGGAACGGTGGCGCCCGCCCGTGCAGCCGATCGCGACGGTCAATCGCGATTTCCCCTCGCCGATGTAGAGCGGCACGAGAAAATCGATCATGCCGAAGAGGTGGCC
>Ga0302326_10011967_pt1 | contig 18586 bp, 19 predicted proteins | sample Palsa_T0_3_FD_202264 | JGI IMG/M metagenome (GOLD analysis project Ga0302326, IMG submission 202264) | Peat permafrost microbial communities from Stordalen Mire near Abisko, Sweden - Palsa_T0_3 | ecosystem: Environmental > Terrestrial > Soil > Palsa > Peat permafrost | place: Sweden: Abisko...
CCACGCGCGCGCTGGCCCCGCCTCACGGGCGGCGCCAAAGCTGGTTTGGCACCCTCAAACATGGGCGGGTACTGCCCTGACAATAGCGTCGAAATCCGTGGCGTTGAGGCTCGCGCCACCGACCAGCACACCGCCGACCTCCGGCACTGCAAGAACCGCGCGTGCGTTCGTTGCGTTTACGGATCCGCCGTAGAGGATGCGTACCTCCCTGCCTCCGGCACCCCAGTGCGATACGAGGCACTCGCGGATGTGCGAATGCACCTGCTCGATCTCCTCGAGACTCGGCGTGTGACCGGTTCCAATCGCCCATAAAGGTTCATAGCCGATGGCGTTGCCGTATGCGGTAATGCCTTCGGGCACGCTGCCCGCAATCTGATCGGCGCACACAGTGAGCGCAGTACCCGCGCGTCGCTGGGCCTCAGTCTCGCCAATGCAGATGATCGCAAGGAGTCCAGCGCGCCACACTGCCTTCGCTTTTGCCGCGACCCTCGCGTCCGTCTCGCCATGGTGTTGACGCCGTTCTGAATGTCCGACGATAACCCAGGCGGCGCCTGCGTCCTTCAGCATCTCGGCGCTCAGATCCCCCGTGAATGCCCCGGATATTTCCGCGGCGCAGTTCTGTCCGCCGATCGCGATTCGGCCGGCGGCCGCCTGGGCTGCGCGCGTGATTAGGGTTGACGGGGGACAGATGAGAACATCGGCGGGCGGAGGCGACGCGTGGACCGCGGCGGCAATGTTGGCAATCTCGGCCAGTTGCGGTGTCGTCCCATGCATCTTCCAGTTCCCGGCGATCAAGGGATGCATGTCTGGCCTACCTTGCGCAGGGCGGTCGCAAATTCAACCTTGTAACCCAGCAGGATGTTCCTACAATCGAGCCTCGGCTTCCGCCAGTCTCGCCTCCCGCGGCCAATAAGCGGTACGTCCATAGTGAGTGTGGATTCCCGCTTCTTGTTCGCGATCGAGCGGTTCCGCCGAGTCGTACGGCGGCGATTGTTTGATGGCCTCCCGGGTCAAGCCGATCGAGAGGGTGCTCTGCGCCCAGTCGACCTGATCAATCCACTGCGGAGCGACGAGCACGTCGTGACCTAGCCACCAATTGCTCGTATTCACGATGAGGTAACGGATCGCCCAGGACTTCTCTTCGACGAGAAAGCCTGCTACATGACCCAGATCTCCATCGCTCGCATGCACGTAATAGCGCCTCACCGCATTGCAACTGCGCAAATGCGGATCGTCGTGTCGATGCTGCCCGACGACTACCCCCGCCCCACCGGTCGCCTCGTCGGTGCGTGATTCTCTGTGCTGTAACCCTGCCTGCAGCACGTCGGGGTATAGGCTTGCGCCCCAAAGCCCCCCGCCGCCCCAATAGCTCCCATAGCCGTAGTAACCGAGATACCCCATCTCTTGCTGACGCGACACCGGCTTATCGGTATCGATGTCGGGGCTGTTTGACACCTGCTTTCGTGTCAGGGAGACGGGAAGGATTTTTTCGGACCAATTCGGCTGACCGATCGAAATGGGCGAGATGAGAACTTTTCGCCGCACGTGCCCTTCACCGGCATCTACCACGAGATACCGAATGACCCACGCTTCGTCGTCGAAATAAAAGTCCTTTACCAGCCCAATGATGCCGTCCGTCGCACCAATCGTGGAACCTTCCATATCCTTTATGCTGCGTAACATTGCTACCTCATTCATGGAAGCGTGTCGGGACCCGGTGGATACTCGAACGGGCTAATGTAGATCGGCGGAGCCCATGGAGCCTGCGCGCCGGAGACGCTCGCGTCTGTTCGCTAGCACACATCGAGAGTTCGCCGCGTTCGGTACAGAGGCACTAAGGCCCGACTGTCGTCGGCGAATCGCGCAACTGCGATTCGACTCTGGTGAGCCGCGGCACTCGAGGTGCGGCGGCATGGCGTTGCCTCTGATGCGAAATATTTTGGGGGCCCTTCGTCAATTCCTTTCTTCGTAGCCGCCAATCTGCCTTCTCATCGCCGACAGTACACGAGCGGGCGCAATCCGCGTTATCGCATCATTGAAACCGCCCGAACAGGCCAGCACCGGTCACCTTCTCATTCGGCGCCGCCCTCTCGTCCTTCGCACATTGTGTGTATGCGAGGCGAGCTTCGTGTCGAGCGCGGGCATCACGGAGCTTCGATCTTGACCGCTTCCGGCGGCAGTTCTATGACGCCGAATACCGCACCCGTCGGATCCTCAAGAATAGAACTGGTTGCACCACGGGCGTCGCGGGTAGGACCCACCAAGATACGGCCCCCCAACTTGACGGCCTGCCGGGCAGTATCGGAGGCACTGAAAACACGTGCGAAGCTGATCCATTCGGCGTGAGGCGTAGCAATGCCGGTCGGCAACATCCGGACATTTGCGCGCTCATGCGACCCGGATGAGAGCCGAATACGTTCGAAGCCACCGCCGGCGGGCTGGCCCACAACAGTGTAGTTCAGCACGTGCTGGTAGAAGATAGCCTCGTGCGCCGGATCCCGAGCCAACAGCGCGGGCGAACCCCACATCCCGATGGCTCTCGGGTTCGGGTCATCTGGCGGATCGCCGCTCGAGGAGTTCTCGAGTGCGAAGACGGCGCGCTCGGGATCCATCATGCCGGCCTGCCGGCCGCGCAGCGGCAAATTCTCAGGCGCGGAGCGAACTTGAGCATGTGCATTGAGCGCCAGCTGGACAGTCTGATCCACATCGAGTACCGAAAAAAACGGTAACCACGCCGAATGGCGCTCGGCATCGTTTCGGATCGGTCGCCGCACGAGACCTGCGACGGGATGGTCGTCGACCAAGGCCACCGTATAGTCCACGCCATCCGCGTGGTAATCACGATAACTCCAGCCGAACAAATCGCCGTAGAAGTGCTTGGCGCCGGGTAGGTCGGTGGTCTCGAGATCGAGCCATACGAGTTTGCCGACCTGATGAGTGGCGCTGGCCGGACTCGCGAGTGCCGGTACCTCGAACGGCACCGCACGGACCTGCGCGCAGAGCCCCGCGGCCAATGTCAAGGCTGCATAACGCAGGGACAGGTGAGAACGATCGCCGCTCATGCCTCGGAGCGTACCTCGTGGTCTCGCTGCGGTCTGTACGTTGCCGAACGCTAGCGCTCGGTCTATTGCGCAGAAGGGCGATGAAATCAGTGGAAGCGACGAGATAGTCGGCCCTGCGACCATAATCACTTTTCCGCAAACCCCTCTTCACTCTCTAGGCCGCGCAGGTTACAGAGTTCGGTTTGTTTGAGAAAGCCGAGTGGCACAATTCCAGTATCTCATTCGAATCGCTTTTCCACGCGCGCTTATGAAGGGTTGGGGCCCACATTCGCGCGCGGAAGTTACTCAAGAGCCGCGAGGCTGGATGACTGTTTGCTGCGCTCGCTCCTGAATCCAGCCTTATCGAGACTATGTTCGGTTGCGGCGTCACCCACGCGTACGCTGTGATCGGTACCTTCCCAGGAATCGGCAAAATGGCGGGTGAAGTCAACCCGCCGACAGTGAGCGAGTTCATCAGAAGTCAAAGTCACCGACCAGATGCCAAAGGGCCGCGGTCGAGCGTCGCGATCTTCAATGCGTTGCCAACCGTCGAAGCCGAAATGTAGCGAAAATGGACATCGATCTTCGATGAGTAGCGCAAGCCCCCTCGGGAGGCTTCCAAGCGGCAGTTCGAGCCGCCAATGCCAGGCCACGGGACGGCGCGCCCGGGAACCCCCATATCGCTGTTCCACACATCGCAAAAGCTCGAGCGGACGGCCCCGTTCGCGCGCGATCAATAGCTTTAGAAACTCCGCATGCGACCACAACAACGGCATGGCACTGCCCGAGGGCCGACCCGCGAGGAGTCCCCGAGACGGAACGGGCGCCGAGTCCCAGACTTGCTCGGGCAACAGGCCGCCGACGCTCGCGCAGTTCCACATGGTCTGCAGATACGGCAAGGCGTCCTCGCCCGCCTGCATTGCCAGATGACCGCGCTCGCCGACGAGCAAGGGCCATCCTCGACCGATGCCACTCCCGTCGAATGCCTGTCCATCGGCGTGTTCGCCGTAACCGTCCTCGTTGTATCGGTGATATAGATCGCCGGACGGGGTTTCGACGCGAAGCATGTGGTCGATGACCTTGACGGTGTTGCGAATTCGCGGATCGTGAGCATCACGAAGTCCTAACCGTACGAGGTAAGAGAAATCCATGCTGACCAGCGTAGAGGCCGCGACCGTCTTACCATCTCGATTCCGGAGCGCTACGCGACCGTCCGGTTGATCGATAGGCGATATACGGATGTAGTAGCCTGCTACGCCAACCTGGTGGGCAAGCGGAGTGTCTTGCGCATAGCACCAACTTTCGAGCCGGTCGTTCCAGTCATCCGCAATCGCCGTGGCATAGGCCTGCTCCTCCGACGTGAGCCACGGCTCGGCCGCAATCAGCGCGGCGATTACCACGGACACTGTGAAGGGATTGATGCCGGAATTCTCTTCCCAGCGATCCTGCTCACTGCGAGGTCCAGTTCGCACGATGAATCCGACAGCGGCTCGAACCATCGCGGCGGTGCCGGGCGTGTCCTCCGCCCCGAGTTCCCGCAATTTAGCAGCGAGTAATACCGGAAAGCCGGCTTCATCGAGTTGAATGCCCGTCCAGAATGACTCACCGCTCGGGAAATAGTTTTGCGGCCAGCGGCCCTCCCATGTTTGCACCGCCATCAGGTGACCCAGCATTCGGCGCACATCCGTTGTCTGATCGGCTCCGAGTAGCGCAAAGGCGCTTAGAATTGCGTCTCGAGGCCATACCAAGTGATATCCCCCGAGCGTATCGGTGGTATTGCCCCAAGGCACGCTTAGGCTCGCAACGACCGCGCCGGGGTAGCTGCGGTCCTCATGGATTTTCAATACCGCGGCGGAAAATAGCCCCGCATCGCCGAGCACCGGGGTAGGTCGAGGCAGTTTCAGTTTATCGCCCCAGGACCGCCAACCACGAAGAAATTCCTCGCGCAGATCGTCGAATTTGTCCACCAGCGCAGTAGCGGCAAGCGTACGGGCACCTTTCGGAGTCTTTGCAAATCCCAACGCCAAGACGCCACTGCGGCCCTGAGCTTCTGCGCTTAGTGATACGGTTCCATCATCGGCATGCGTGAAGGCATAGGTCAGCGCCTTGTGCTGATTCAGATCCTGCCACCCGTCCGAGAAGCCCACGTACCCGCAGCTCAGACGCAACAGCGGTGCATCGGCTGTCAGACACAGTGCGGCATCGCCTCGACGCGCGTAACCCTCCCCCTGCTCCACCCATGCGTGATTAGTCTGCCCGGTGCTGCCCAAATGCGGTGCAAGAATCGTGGCAAGACGATGCGGGCCGTCAAGAGCGTAGCGAATCAGAAGTACGTCGCGCAGGGGATCAGGCAGGATGTCGAGCACGAGTTTGTAGTTATCACCATGGTGCGTGACGGTGAGGGCCGGCAGGTACGGACCCGGTGTTGAGAGTCGATAGCGGCAAACACGCTTAAGATCGACCCACCCGCTAGAACCGATGAGATAGAAGCTCAAATCTCGAATTTGCGGTTTACCGGTTGAGGGCCAATAGACCTCATTGACAATGCCGTGACCGACAGTCACCCAGAGCCGCGACGCACCGAGCGCGGTGGTTACGAAATCCTTGTCGCTCGAACACCAGGTCGGCGCGACACCGGGTTGGCCGAACGCCCCGCCGCTCATAGTTTGACAGCCTCGACGGTTCGGAACTGCCCAGGAACGTGCCACTCGGAAGTCTTGAAAGAAGTACTCACGCCTTCGCGAGGCTACGCCAAATCAGATCTTATCTATGTGCGGTCACCAACATTGGACAGACATCCTCGGCTCGGAGGAATCCGGCGTGGGCATGGTCGCAACGGGGCGTGAAGGGATCTGAGGTGATTGTCTCAAGCGTGCGGCGACGGGATCGCCGCGCTCGGAGTCGAATCTCATGTCTCCGAGCGAGGATCCAGGGCCTTTCCGATGGGCACTCTCCTCTGCAGGCGGTACCGCATCCGCGCATACTGGTTCGCGAACGCCTACTGGTAGCTGAGAGCATCGGCTAGCTGAGCCGCGAAATGACGATGTCGGCTACGCGTAATGCATTCGCGATGATGGTCAACGTCGGATTCACCGCGCCGATCGAGGGAAAGAAGCTGGCATCGGTGACGTACAGGTTGTCGAGGTCGTGTGCCTTGCAGTCGACGTCCAGCACCGAGGTGGCCGGATCGCGGCCGAACACCAAAGTGCCCGCCTGATGCGCCGTGCCGCCGATCGGGATGTTCTGCCCCAAATAAAGCGAGCGGTCGAAGAGATGCGGATGGATGTCGAGCTTACCGCATAAGTCCTGGAGCTTCGCCTTCAAGCGCTCGTGCGCCTCGAGGTTGTTCTGCTTCAGATCGAGGACTATGCGGTCGCCGTCGTAGTACACGCGGTTGTCCCGCTGCGGCAGGTCTTCCGAGGTCAACCAGAAATCGAGCGAATGACGCGCGATCCAGTCGAACGGCCTTTCCGGAAACCATTGCATGAAATTCGGAAGTCCTTCGCCGCGGATTTGCACGGCGTTAGATTTACCGACCATTTGAATGTGCCCGAGGGGATACTCCCAATCGTCGGCACCAAAGTAGAAATCATTCAACCCCAAGGTCTTTTGGAACTTGGTCGGATTCGGCGTTCGAGACACGGCCATCAACACCGAATTGTTGTGCCTCATGTAACGGCGGCCCACCAGGCCTGAACTGTTCGCAAGTCCATTCGGGTGATGCTCATTGGCTGAGCGCAGCATGAGCAAGGCGGACGAGAGCGCCCCGCACGCGACGATCACGAGGTCGGCCTCATAGATGAGCACCTTGCCCGCCCGCGACACCTGCACGCCGCTGATGCGTCGACCGCCCGAATCGGTCAAGAGCTTCTCGACATAGGCGTTCGTCGCCAGCGTCAGGTTGGGGTGGATCTGCAGCGCCGGATCCACGCAGATGACCTGCGCGTCCGCCTTACCATTAGTCAGGCAGGGGTAGCCGTCGAAGGCGTCGCAGCGGATGCAAGGCGAATGGGGCAGCGGCTTGCCGTTCGCCTCATCGAGCAAGATACCAATGGGGAGATGAAAGGGATGGTGTCCTTCGCCTTTCAGGCCGTCAAAGAGCTCTTGGATGCGTGGCTCGTGGGAAATCGGTGGATGTTTGTAGGGTCTGGGGCTCGGCGGTTCCGTGGGATCCTCGCCGCGCAGCCCATGCACGTGATAGAGCTCCTCGGCCGCCTGATAGTAGGGCTCGAAAGCCTCGTATCCGATCGGCCATCCCGGCGATATCCCGTCCGGATGCCGGATCTCCTCGAAATCCCGCTTCCGCAATCGCAGCAGAACCGCGCCATACACCTTGCTGTTACCGCCGACGAAGTAGTGCAATCCCGGATGAAACGTCCGGCCGTCGGCGCCGTACCACGTCTCCTTGGCCTGATACTTGGCGTCGATAAAGACCGCTTGGGCGTCCCAGTTCTCCCGCTCGCGGGGCAGATAATCGCCACGCTCCAGGAGCAGAATGCGCTTCCCGCTCTGAGCGAGCCGCCACGCCATGGTGCCGCCGCCCGGGCCGGAGCCGACGATGATGACATCGTACCTTTCAGCCACCCGTCGCGAATCCCGGATAGAGGGTCATGCCGCCATCGACGAACAAAGTGGCGCCCGTCACGTAATCGGATGCGTCGGAGGCGAGCCATGCGGCGGCACGCGCAATGTCGTCGGGCTCGCCGATCCGTTTGTAAGGCACCAGCGTCATGAGGTCAGAGTACGCGGCGGGCGTATTCCACGCCGAGGTGTTGATCGGCGTGCGGATAGCGCCCGGCGCTATGCTGTTGACCCGGATTCGATGGGGCGCCAGCTCCTGCGCGATGCTGCGCATCAGCATGTCGATGCCGCCTTTCGAGGCCGCGTAGTTCACATGCCCGGCCCACGGAATGACTTGATGCACCGAGCTCATACAGATGATCTTCCCAGCCGCTACCGAGATCGACTCATCGACGCCGCGGCGCATGAACTCTCGCGCGGCCTCCCGCGTGCAGAGGAACTGTCCCGTGAGATTGACGCTGATCACCGTATTCCATTGATCTAAGGTCATCTCGACAAAGGCGGAGTCGCGTTGCAGCCCTGCGTTGCTCACGACGATATGGAGGGTGCCGACGTGGGCCACCGCCTGTGCGAACATTGCGATGACCTCGTCTTCCTTGCTGACGTCGGCTTTGATCGCGAGCGCGCGGCGGCCCAGGCCCTCGATCTGATGGGCCACGTCCTCGGCATCGGCAGGATTGGCGACGTAGTTGACGATCACGTCGGCGCCCGCGCGCGCGAGTCCAATCGCAACCGCTTTGCCGATACCGGAGTTTGCACCGGTGACCAAGGCCGCCTGTCCGGTCAGCGTCACCGGATACGGCACGTTCGGCACGGGCCGAGAATTCGGCGCGGCGGGTGCGGCAGGATCCTTTGACGGTTCGCTCACGGTGCACTCCTCCAAACCCCACGGGAACCGAGGAGTGTCGCACGGCGATGTGTTGTAAGTGCTACATCATGTAGGGAAACCCATTGATGAGCGGATCTTGTATCTTTACGGGCACCCGCCCGTACCGGAGGCTCCTTGCTCAACATCGTCCTCGTCGCCATTTCGCGCTGTCTTCTGGTGCTGCTGTTTCTGCCGTTCAGCGCGCTCGACAAGGTGCTGAACTTCAGTGATGCACAGGCTCAGGCCTCGATCGCCCTCCGCAATCCTACGTTGTCGCGGCTCGCGATCCTCTCGGGTTTCTGCATCGAGGTCCTCATGTCGTTGGGCATCGTCTCCGGCGTGGCCGATAGAGCGGCAGCGCTTGTTCTCGCGGTCTATTGCGCCGCCACCGCGCTGCTCTGGAAACAATTCTGGAAGAGCGGCGACTTCCGGCTGAAAGGCCCGAGCCGGGGCCGCGATAAGTTCTGGGATTTCCTGAAGAACTTTGCATTGGCCGGCGGCTTCCTGAGCCTCACGTTCGCCGGCCATGCGGCGGGGGCCGGCCACTTCCTGCACCATCCGCTCGACTCATCGCATCCGTATCGAATCGCCCCGGCCGAACCGGTTCCCGCCGGTCCCTGATTCGTGGGCGCCGCCGACTTCACCGCCCGCCGCATCGCCGGTTTCGGCCTCACCTCTCCGGACGCAGACCGGTTGACCGAATTCTACGCGACGGCGTTTGGCGCCCGGCACGTTTCGAGCGAGCATCTCGGCGGCGCGCGATTCGAGCGCCAGATGAGCGTGCGCGGCGGCGCTCTGCGCCATACCCTTAAGCTTGGCCGCGAAGCAGTCGACATCATGCAGTTCGATACGCCCGGGCGGCCTTGTCCACGGCCGCTATACCCGTATGACACGGCGTTCCAACACTTTGCTCTCGTCGTCAGCGACATGGATCTCGCCCTCGCGCGGTTGCAGGGGACCTCGGGCTGGGCGCCGATCTCGAGCGGCGGCCCGCAGCATTTGCCGCAGAGGTCGGGGGGCGTGACCGCCTTCAAGTTTCAGGATCCGGACGGCCACCCGCTCGAGCTGTTGGCGTTTCCCGCGCATGCCGTTCCGCCGCATTGGATGGAGCGCGCGGCGGATGAGGTTTTCTTGGGCATCGACCATTCGGCGATCAGCGTGCGCGATACCGCGATCAGCACGGCCTTCTATCAGGCACTAGGGTTTTCGGTCGCCGCCCGCACGTTCAATCATGGGTCGGAGCAAGCGAATCTCGATGGAATGCCGAATCCGCAAGTCGAAGTCAGCGCTCTATCCCTCGCTGCAGCGACCCCGCATCTGGAATTGCTTTGCTACCGCTCCGAGGTCCATCCTTCTCGGTGGTTCTTGTCGAGCAACGACGTGGCGGCGACGCGCATCGTGTTGGTCGCAGATGGTCAGAAGAACGGTGTCGACACCGCGCAGCAACTCATCGTCGATCCCGACAGTCATCATTTGCTGCTCGTCCCGGACTTCGCCGCAAGCGTCCGATAACTCGAGGAGATTCCATTGACGATCATCATTCCTGCCTTGCTCGCCTTGATCTGCGGCGTGGTTTTGACGACACAAGTCGGCAGCAATACCTTGCTCGGCAAATCGATCGACAATCCGTACATTCCCGCCGCGGTCAACATGGTAACGGGGTTGGTTTTCACCGCCCTCTTGCTACTGATCGTGCATAAGTCCCCGCCCTCCGTCGAGCAGCTTCGAGCCGCGCCATGGTGGACCTGGCTCGCAGGCGGTTTTCTGGGTACGGCGTATCTCACGGGGAACATCCTTCTCGCACCGAGGTTGGGTGCAGGCGCCCTGGTAGGACTGGTGGTCACCGGTCAATTGCTGTTCGCCGTAGCGGCGGACAACTACGGCTGGCTAGGATTCGAGCCGCACCACGCGACGATCTGGCGCGGCCTCGGCTGCCTGCTCATGATGGTAGGCGTCGTTCTGATTGCGATGTACTGAGCCGGCTGCCGCTCGACCTTCCCGAGCCGCCTGACGCAGTGCCGACGACCAGGTGAAGATCCTTTAGTGCCCGGACACGCTCGGCGGATGCTTCGCCTCAGTCACGGTAGCACCCATGCTCCAGATGGCGAGCGCCGTCACGAGCACCCCGACCATGAGATCGTTCGCTACGGCCGCTTTATTTATGGCGTATCCGCTCGCCCAGGGGGAGACAATTGTCCAGAATCCGAGCAATAGGTTCATGGCACTCAGACCCGCGCTTTGGTGCAAAGAGGCAAGGCGAAGGGTGGCGAGCATCGCAATCAGCATGCCCACCAACACGCTACTCAACACAGGAGCTCTTACGCTGTAGCCAAAGACCCAGGGTGAGGCGATCAGCCAAATGCCGAGCACGACGTTGGTGCCGCTCGCGATGCGCGCCTGTGAGTTACGGCTTAACGCAGCTACTTGCATTCTAATTGGCCTGTATGACTTCGCAGGATTTACCGCTCTGTTTGACGGCCGCACAGGCGGCGTTCGCATCTTCCTTGCTCATGGGCGCCGATGTAATCCGATAGTCATGACTATTCGCATCGGGCTCCAGCACGAGAACTTGCTGGAAGTTCTTGCCGAAACGCTTCGCGAGGGCGTCGCGCTCGCGCTCGGCGAGCCGCTTATTGTGAGCTGTCCCCAGCTCGGCTCGGTATCCAGCAAGCATCGTGAGTTTATCGCGAGCGGCGTCTGCTTCCGCCCCTGTCGGATATTTTTGTAGGAAATCTTGCAACGACTGTGCCGTTGCGTTCGTCTGCGCGGTTCGCCATGCTGCGACGCGCTCCCGCGTCGCGATCTCTTCGCGCGCCGCTTGTGTGTGCGCACCACTCGGCTCGGCAGTTAGGTACTGTTGGTATCCTTCTACCGACGAGGCGACCTGCGCCGCGTTCCACGCCTGCGCCTCCTTAAGCTCTGTAATTCGATTGTTCGCATCGGCAGCGTGCACATCGTTGGGGTACTTCGACACAAACGCCTGGTACGCGGCGATGGTGTTGAGATTACTCGCCTGCGACCATTCATATTTGGCAGACCCGCAGGCGGCGAGGAGGACGGCGCAACACAGAAGCTCACAGACGATAAGGCGTCGAGCGCTCATAAATGCTCCAGTTACCGTTGGTACTGATGCGACGCCATATATGATACACACTGTATGCGAACGTTCCCATCTCGGAATTGATCCGGCGCACCCGATTGCGCTTTTGGCCGCGATCCGCGTAATAAAGAGCCGCGATCGCCGGTCCGCTGCAAGTCCCCTTTGTTCGGAGAGCTTATGAAAACCCTTATGGCTGCGGTGCTTTCGCTGGTGTTGAGCTCATTTGCGAGCTTTGCCGTTTGCGCGGAGCTTCCATTCAATCAATCTCAATTTGATGCGACGCGATTGGCCGGCGGGCCGGTTGCAGTGGTGTTCCATGCCGATTGGTGTCCCACCTGTCGTGCACAGGCGCCTGTGCTGAAGGAATTGGCCGCAACGCCGGCCTTGAGGTCGCTGACACTTTACGTCGCGAATTTCGACACGGAGAAGGCGCTAAAACGCTCCCTCGGCGTCATTCAGCAGAGCACGATCGTCGTATTCAAAGGTGGAAAGGAGATTGCGCGCTCGACCGGCGATACGCAGCGGGATCGCCTCGATGCGCTCTTGAAGCAGGCAGTCTCCTAGAGGCCGGGACGCGGGCGATGAGTTTCGGACCCACTACGTATGGGCTGGGCCTGCTGGCTGGAGCCCTATCGACGTTGTCACCGTGTGTCCTGCCGCTCCTTCCCGTATTGCTTGCCGCCGCAGCAGGCGCGCACCGCTGGGGAGCGTTGGCGCTCGGAGCCGGGCTGGCGCTGTCCTTCACGCTGGTCGGCATCTTCCTCGCCACCTTGGGCGCATCGCTCGGTCTCGACCCCGATACATTTCGCACCATCGGCGCCGCGATACTCGCCACGTTTGGCCTCATCCTGCTGGTGCCGAAGTTGCAGGATTTCTTCGCGCAGGTGACCGGCGCATTGAGCAACTCCGGCAATCAATTGCTTTCCCGCATGACCATCGGAGGCCTCTCCGGTCAGTTCATCGTCGGCGCACTGCTCGGTATCGTTTGGAGTCCCTGTGTTGGCCCGACGCTCGGAGCCGCGACGACGCTCGCGAGCCAGGGCAGGGACATCGCTCAAATCGCTTTACTCATGATAATTTTCGGAATCGGCGCCGCGGCGCCCCTCGTGTTGCTAGGATGCTTGTCACGCGCGAGCATGATGAGGATTCGCGGGCGCCTATTGAGTGCGGGCAAGTACGGCAAACAACTATTCGGGCTCGCCCTTCTAGTCATGGGAGTTCTGATCGCGACGGGTACCGATAAGTCCCTCGAGGCGTGGATTTTGAATCAGACCCCTGAGTGGCTCACCGCAGTTACCACCAGATATTGATAGGACGGGCTGCTCCTATGAACCGAGTCGTCATGCCCTTGGCGCGCACGCGCCGGTCTTACCCGGTCGTATGATCAACAGCACGTAGTCGACAACGGTATTCACCGTTGCCGGAGTCGCCGCGAGATGACCGAATAAGGCGCGAAAGTAAAAGGGTGCGGTAAGCATGTCGATCAAGACCTCGATGTCGAATCCTGGACCACTCTCTCCGCGCGCCACGCCCCGAACGAAAGCCGCGCGAATCGATTGCCGCCGCGCCACCAACACCTTTTCCCGAATCATTCCCGCGAGCACTGGATCGAGCGCCATATCCGCGACGAGCCCCGGAAGCGCTTTCCCCATTGTTCCGCTGAAGGCGGTCAGCAGGGTTCCGACCGCCGCCTTTAAGTCCTTGCGCAAGGAACCTGTATCGGGCGCAGGCTGAGCCCCCAATTCGGTGACGACGGCATCCGCGACCAAGTGGCGCTTGCTTGGCCAACGGCGATATAGACTGGTGCGGGCACGCATCACCTGACGCGCGATACCCTCGATAGTGACACCCCGATAACCGCGCAAGCGCAGCCCTTCGAGGACCGCGCCCACGACTTCAGCATCAATAGATTGGTTCTTTGGCCGCCCACGGGCTCGGACAGCCGTGGGGTTGGCCCCCGGCCTCTTACGTGGGAGCACCGCAGGCCTTCGATGCTGCCTACTCTTAGCTGACATAGGTGGGAACTTTATTAAACAGTCTGTATCGTATATGTTAACTTAGCTTCAAGCATAAACTGAAGGGACGTTGCCGCAAGCCAAAAATTGCGAGGGATTGAGACTCGCTCAAAAGGGAAGACAACTGGAGGTCTCGTATGAATAGCCGGTACAGGCCAACAGATCCGCATACGCAAGACGCACGGACGCGCATTGCGGCACTGCAGGACGAAGCGGCGTGGAAGCCGGGGCCGGGTGGCAATTCCCAGGACAGCTACCAGGCCTATCTGCAGGCCGAACCGAATGGCAGTTACGCCCGAGCGGCCCGAGACGAGCTAACAGGGCTCGATCGCGGACGCGTGGAAGACCGCTCGATCGAATGGATCGGCAGCGGCTTTGCAAGCATTCCTTCAAAAATACCCTCAAGGGGCTGAAGCCGATCAGGCACGGCAAAAGCTCGCTGCAATCCAGTCCGGTTATCGAGCGGAGTTGGGCGGTTTTCACAATGAGAGGGGCGCGCAACGCAAGTGCTCGCAGCTGCAGTCCAAATTCAGCAAGACGCTGGTAGAGATCGACGTCGTTGCGTCCGACTCGGCGAACAAGGAGTTTCGAGTGATGTCGGGCCTCATGGATCGGCAAGACGCCAATTCGTCATGCCCCTCGCTCAAGCGAGGTCACCAGCCCTGCGAGGTTGTGAAGGCCGATCAGGGAAACGGTCGACCGCGCATGGCGGGCCCCGGGGCGTCCGCAGAACACTAGCGGGCGCCCATTTCCGTTAAGGCCACTCGACGTCTGCTCCCAGCAGCGCTGTCGTCTTTACGTGGGGCGCCCCCGCGCATGCATGCCACGGGAATCTTCATCTCTGATACGCTGACAAGAAACGCCAGTTGGGTGCGCCTTGAATCGCGATAACCGATCAGAATAGTGACAAAGGAAGCGACCATCGGGACTATCGACGGCGAGAAGAGCAGGCCATTGTCGCTCGCTCGGCTCTCTCTGGTTGCGCTGGGTCTCGGTGTCGTCACCGGCCTTGGAGCCGTTATCTTCCGAGATTTGATCGGCTTGATTCACAATTTGCTCTTTACCGGCCATGCCGTGATCCGCTACGACGCCAATGTGTTCACCGCGCCCTCCCCTTGGGGCGCGCTGGTCATTTTGGTGCCTGTCCTCGGCGCCCTTATCGTCACATTCCTGGTGAATAACTTCGCGCCCGAGGCCAAGGGGCATGGGGTACCGGAGGTGATGGATGCGATCTACTATAAGGGAGGCATCATCCGACCCGTAGTTGCGTTGGTCAAATCACTCGCATCGGCGATTGCGATCGGGAGCGGCTCATCCGTCGGACGAGAAGGGCCCATCATCCAGATTGGTTCTGCTCTCGGATCGACCATGGGGCAGATCATCCGCGTACCGGCCTGGCAGCGGATCTCTCTCGTCGCCGCGGGCGCGGGCGCGGGCATCGCCGCCACTTTCAATACTCCGATCGGCGGGGTGATGTTCGCCATCGAGCTGATGATGCCCGAGGTGAGCGTGGAGACTTTCCTCCCGGTTGCCATCGCGACCGGTGCGGCAACGTTCGTGGGGCGCTGGTTCTTCGGCGATGCTCCTGCCTTCAATGTGCCACCGATCCAAGCGATGGCGATCGATTCGAGCGCCATGCTCGTACTGTTGCTGTTCGCGGTAGTGGGCGCGCTCAGCGGAATCTGGGCAGCGGGGTTCATACGAGGACTACACCTGGCCGAAGACCTATTCGAGCGCATCAAATCCGTCTATTTACGACACCTCCTTGGGATGGCGACGGTCGGTGTGCTCATGTACCTTCTTTTCCGCACCTTCGGCCAGTATTACGTCGACGGCGTGGGCTACGCGACGGTCCAGGCCGTGTTGGCGGGAGAGATGTCGACGTTTTGGCTGCTGGGTCTGTTAAGCGTCTGCAAGGTCTTGGCGACCGCTCTCAGCTTGGGATCCGGCTCCTCCGGCGGCATCTTTTCACCTTCCTTGTTCATGGGCGCGACGCTCGGCGGCGGGTTCGCGGCGCTACTAAACGCCGTCGGCTTTCCGATTCATCTCAGCGTTCCGGCGTTTGCCATGGTTGGGATGGGCGCGCTCGTGGGCGGGGGAACCGGCGCAGTGATGACGGCCGTTACGATGATCTTCGAAATGACACTCGATTACAGCATCGTGATGCCCATGATCGTGGCCGTGGCAATGAGCATCGGCGTACGCCGAATGCTCTCCCGGGAAACCATTTACACTTTGAAGCTGGTGCGCCGCGGTCGGGCCATTCCCAAGGCGCGCCATGCGAATATGTTTCTCGTCCGCTCGGCCGCTGAGGTGATGGATACTGATATCCAGGTCCTGCCAATAGAAGCGAGCTTCGATGACTACCTGCATCAACCCGAGCATGCAGGGCGCCTCCGTCACGTTGTAGTCACTGCTAACGGCGACATCTATGGAGTGATTCGCGTCAACACCGGCCTGCGACGCGGACTCGAGGCGGCGCGGACCGGGGTGAGTCTCGGCGATGTCGCCAGCCGAAACTTCGTAGTGGTGCGAGAAGACGAGACGGCGTACGACGTCATCCGGCGCATGTGGCGCCGGAATGCGATCATGGCGGTAGTCGTTCGCGCGGGAGAGATTGTCGGCGTGATCACGAAGGAGCATGTCGCCGATTCGGTCGCCGACAGCCTCAAAGCCTATCCGGAGTAGCCGCTGCGGTTGTTTGTTTGGGTAGCGGAGGAAGCGGCCGTGAAAATCACCGCTCGAAGGAACGCCGGCATCGCAGCCCGCCGAATCGCAAAATCTTCGTCCCTCGTGATCCATTCACAACCCGCATCTATCGCGAGCGCCGCAAGCCATGCAACTGGGATAAGATTCCCCCGGGCCTTGCGCATCACGTACGAGTTTTTAAAGATCGACCAATGGCGCTGTTGGGGAGTCATGGCCGTTGCATTAGGTGCTTCCAGAATCGCGTAACAAAAAGAAAAAGCGCCTCATCGATTGGACTCGGCGATCGGTATATTCGCGGATTCCCAATTGCGTCAAATCCCGAAGACCGAGGCGAAGCCCGGGAGCCGCGTCTCGACGCCGATGCTTTCCAAATTCGGCTTGATCGGCCGAACTCGCGACAATCGAAGCTGATCCGCCAAGCCAACTTGCTCCTCAGGACGCTAGCGCACAGACCGGAAGCGGAATTCGGCCTAGCCTTCAGCTACGAATCGGTTGCGCTGAATCCGTGGCCGACAGGCTTGCTTTTTGAGGGGTATTACATGGCTCACCCGTATTGGAACGATTGGTACTTTGGCTGGGGTTGGTTTCTATGGTTCGGTATCATTTTCTTGCTGTTTTCGAGCATCGGCAACTGGGGCTACTCCTACCGGGCGCACCAGAGATTCGGCGAGCTGCCCGGCAAGGATGCCCTTGACATTCTCAATGAAAGGTATGCCAAAGGCGAAATCACGCGCGAGCAACTGGGCCTCATGAGATCCGAAATCGCCAAAACGTAGTGAGCAACATCGTCCCGGTGAGAACCTTAATCGCCAGTACCTATTCGCGACCTTTAGTGCTGTTGCAGTGTCCTGTCATGCACGCTGCTAGCACGAGCGTTGCGACGTCTTGATGGAATCACGGAATTATTAGTTTACCTGTCAGGTGTGTCAGCTAACAAACGCGCCTTGGTCGATGATTTGGCTTGTCAGTGAATCTACGGAATAGAAAGAAGGAGTTGCAGGCGATGCTACGCAGCGTAAATGGCTTGGACGGATTTAAGATAGCCGCCGCCGACGTCACATTGGGAAAGTGAAAGCTTTTTATTTCGATGATGAGGCTTGTGTGATCCGCTATGTTGTAGCCGATTGCGGCGCATGGCTGGGTAACCGCGAGGTGCTCGTCTCGCCCTACTCGATCGGCACACTGGACTGGTCTAGATTGATGCTCCCCGTTGCGTTGACCAAGGAGCAGATCAGAAGCAGTCCCGGCATCGATACGGACAAGCCGATATCGCGACAATATGAAAGAAGTCACTTGGGATACTACGGATATCCGTACTATTGGGGGGGGCACCGGGTCTGTGGGGCTTACGGGACTATCCAGGCACACAGTTGACCGGAATCAGCGCGGCACCCGATGGCGTTTATCGAGGTTACCTTAAGGCGCCATCGGACTCCGGCGCCCCAAGCGACACGCATCTGAGAAGCTGCAACGCCGTCAAGGGTTATCACATTCATGCCGCGGAATCGAGGATTTATAACCATTACGGGCGCTACGGTTACGGGCGACTCCCAATAGAAGGTGCGGTCGTCTAACTGACCGACGGGAGCGTTATGGGCGCCAATATTGTCTCGGTTCCCAAAGACCAAGAGAATTACCGCGAGTTTTTGGTAATGCTTAATGAGGTTGTCCGATTTGCGGGATGGCATTAGAGCCCGAGGGCGTTCCTGAGGGAGAAGGCACGAGTCTTGAACTCAAGGATATGACCCGGCGTTTCCTTCCCGGCGCCCTCCTCGCCACGTTTGATGGCGACTTTTGCCCCAGGGCTTTCCCCAGCAGGCCTTCGTCAGCACAGCGGGCTGATCCCGGTCTACTACGAAGCCGCCGCGGTGGTTACCGTTCTCAGGATCGAACGATTTAGGGCGCCGCAAGTTGCCGGTGATCGCGCCGCAAGCAACGGCGCAGCGAGCTAACAACGGTAGTTCATGGGCCCCCGCCCCGGTTTACACTCGGTGGTCGACCTATCGGTTACGCCATCGGGTTGCTTTTTGTCATTCTGTGTACTCGGCTTCAAGCTCTGCCGGTCTCCTGCCTGACTCTCGTTTTGTTTAACGGTTAAGTTGTCTTCGCTTTTGGGTTGGCTATTTAGCATAACTGTTTGTCCATGAAAAATAGTAGCGACCGTAGAAATATCGATTGAGACCCTAGCATCTGACTGCGCGGGCAGATGACAAACTCGCCTTGAGGACACAAGCGGTGCAGCGCTGCCCAGCCTAGTCGATCAGCGCGCGCA
>Ga0302326_10011970_pt1 | contig 18584 bp, 10 predicted proteins | sample Palsa_T0_3_FD_202264 | JGI IMG/M metagenome (GOLD analysis project Ga0302326, IMG submission 202264) | Peat permafrost microbial communities from Stordalen Mire near Abisko, Sweden - Palsa_T0_3 | ecosystem: Environmental > Terrestrial > Soil > Palsa > Peat permafrost | place: Sweden: Abisko...
CTTCGCGTGGCTGGAAAAATGCCGCCGGCTCTGGAAAAACTGCGAACGTAAACTGAATACAAGCCTGCAGATGATCCACTTGGCTTTCCTCAGACTGATGCTCAGAAGATCGTAAACAGGCTCTAAGAGAATCGGGTAGCTTTCCAAAGTCCCCATCCGCCCAGCGCCGCAGTCACCACCAACACTGCGGAGAGGACGCCGATCCAGACAAAATTCAATTCCAGGGATGGCACCTTTGCGTTCGCTCCCAGATAGATAAAGACGCCGACGGCTGCGGCGACAATTGCGTAATCCCACCAACTGCGCCGCGCTTCGCGGCCTTCGCCTTCAGAGCCCCCATAGGCGCGCAGGACAGAGTGGTAATCGAGGTTGTAGCGATCGCATTCGCGTAGCAGAGAATCGTTGGTGGAGGAGTGTTCGCGAGCGGTTGCGACCGCCGTGCTGACGGCTAGCGCTCCCAGGATCATGACTACTGATCCGGCGATCACCAGCAGCTTGTGAGCTGCGTCGGCATGCGCCAGTTCGCCGAAGACCAGCGCGCCCCAAGCAACGCCCCAGATCTGGTTGGTGTTGGAGAGAGGTATGCCCCTGCCGATGCCCAGATACTTGGTAGCGAATTGCTGAAAAAGATCGCCGATCACCCAGACAAAACCGCCCAGAAAGAGCCAGAAAAGCATGTGCTTCGCTTCGGGCGAGTGGAAGACCGCTGCCTTGGTTCCTCCGTCGAGCGCGAGCACCAGGGCGAACATCGTGCCCAGTTCTCCGATGGTGAAAGCGGTGACGAACGAGAGCGGATTCATGCCGCTGATGTAAGCCTTGCGGTAGGGGATGTACATCGTTCCCCAGAGCAGGCTTGCGCCCAGCGCGGCCAGGATGCCGCTCACGGCGCGAGTTGCGTGAGGGCCATCGCCATGAATGGTGCTGAAGCCGAGCATGATGGCCGCGGCGAGGATGGCCAGCGCTCCCAGGACGACCTTGGCGATGTTCTTGCCGCTGGCTCCCTTCAACTCGCCGAAGAGCAGCCGTCCCCAAAGAATGCCGACCAGCGAGTTGGTATTCCACAGTGGAAAGGCGATGGTCAGGCCGACATCGCGAATGGCGAAGACGGTAAGCGTGTTGGCCACTGCCCAGAGCATGCCGGCGAGGATGGCGGTGATGAGCAGATGCTTGTTGGCAGCGAGGTCGGCGAAGACGTAGCGCGAGCCCTTGAGCAATGTGGGTACCGTCCACCGCGCGGTAAAGACGCCGGCCACCATGCACAGCGAAATCGCAAACGGAGACAGGCCGGAGTTGACCAGCTTGGTAGGCGCTTCGGCTGCGCCTAGCCATACCCCCGCGGCCAGTCCGCAGGCTACGCCCAGGCCGTGCCTGGAGCTGAAGCTTAACCCGTTCATCGAGTTGGGGCTTGCGGCGTTGTTCGCGTTTGCCGGTTCGGTCATGGGAGGGTTTTCAGGAGTTGCGCCAGGGTGAATATAGAAGATGCGTGTTCACGTCGCAGTGCCGATGTTCGCAGCGGACGAAGTTAGTGAAGCGCGATGAGCAGCGCGAGGCCGATGCAGAAGACGATCAAGGGAATGAGGAAGTGGCTGTCGGTAAGGATACATTTCGCGGTTGCACTCAAGGTCATTGGGTTCCTGCATGATTCGCGCAATGGATTGGCGTCAACATACAGAGAATACCTTGGCGCTGTCAACGCGCCCGGCTTACACCGGGCCGCTTGGCCGTTTGCGCCAGCCAGCGTAGTGGCGCATCCGATACCATAACTTTCGCGATGACTTTGTGCCCGATCGAGTTTCGGTGGAGCGGCGGTGCTGCGCTGTGCGCTGGGCTGAGTCTTGCACTGGCTGGGTTTGCGCAGGAGCCCTCGGCGAGCCTGAAGCAGGCTGACGCGGACTATCGCGCCGGGGTCGCTGCGCTCGGGCACAACGATCTGACAACCGCGTTGGCTGAATTTGAAAAGGTAGTGAAGCTTGCGCCTTCGGCGGAAGAGGGACACAGCGCCCTCGGAGCAGTGCTGGTGCGCTTGCAGAGAACCAGCGAGGGTATACGCGAACTCGACAAGGCTTTGGCCATGAAGCCCGGCGACCGCAACGCGCAGACAAATCTCGCGCTCGCGTATCAACAAAGCGGCCAGGCAGCCAAAGCGCTGCCGCTCTTTGTAAAGCTTGAGGCCGCGGCCCGTGCGGAAAAGCATTCGCTGGCGCCTTCCATTCTGGCGCCGTATGCGCGGACGCTTGCAGCGGAAGGCCGGATTCCAGAAGCGACTACCAAGATGAAGGAAGCCGTGGCCGGCGATCCTCGCAACGCCGAATTGCAGGACGAGCTTGGCTCTCTCTATGCGCAGCATCAGGATTGGGCCAAGGCGGAAGAAGCATTCTCCGCGGCTCTCAATGCCAGTCCCGATTTTGCGATGGCTCATCTGCATCTGGGGCTCACGCGCAAGGCCGAGCAACAGCCTGGCGCAATGGAAGAGCTGGCCAAGGCCTATCGGCTGGCTCCAGAGAACGCGCTGATCGCGTTGCAGTTCGGGCAGGCGCTGGCCGACTCCGGCGACGATGCCCAGGCCATTCCGATCCTCGAACATGCGACTAAAGTCGACCCTGCATCCACGGCTGCGGCGTATCAACTGGGCCTTGCGTTGCAGCGCGCAAACAGGCTGGACGAAGCGATTCCGCTGCTCCAGAAAACCGCGGCCGCAGAACCGCAGAATGCCGAGGTACTGACCAATCTGGGCATGGCTCTCTGCCAGATGCAAAACGCGAAAGATGCGGTTCCGATTCTGCAGCGTGCGGTCAAGTTGTCTCCCGAGAACCCTACGGCGCACCAGGATCTCGCGGCGGCGTTCATTCAACTGAACCAGATCGAGGACGCCGTGGACGAGCTGCGCGCGGCGCTCAAGCTCTCGCCCGGCGCGCCGCAATTGCATTACAACCTGGGGCTTGCGCTCAAGATGCAGGATGACGCCGCGGGTGCGATTCCAGAGCTTGAGTCTGCTGAGAAACTCAATCCTTCGGCCTCAGAGCCGCCCTATGTGCTCGGCGTTCTCTACATGCAGGTGGGCCGTTACGCGGACGCGGCGCGGGAGCTGAACATTTCGCTCAAGTTGCATCCGGAGAATGGCGACGGATGGGCTACGTTGGGCAGCGTTGACAGTAAGCTAGACCAGCTTCCGGAGGCCGTATCGGCCCTGCAAGAGGCCATCCGGCAACTGCCGCGGCAGCCCGACCCGCATCTCACGCTGGCCGCTGTGCTGGTGAAACAAAATCAGCCCGCAGAGGCTGCGGAAGAGCGCAGGAAAGCCGCCGATTTGATGCGCGCCAACATGAATCGTCAGCGAGCCGAAGTGGCGACCAACGCCGCCAATGCGCAGATGAAAAACGGCAACCTCGACGACGCGATTGCGCAATTCCGCGAGGCGCTGAGCTACGATGCGAATTATGCCGAAGCTCATCTGGGCCTGGCGAGCGCGTTGGAGCGTCAAGGAAAGTCTGCCGAGGCGGCTGAGGAACGGCGGAAGGCGGCGGATCAGCGAAAAACCGACCCGAAATAGTTTTGGAGCTGGAGATATTCAGCGCGTGCTCGTTGAGTTACAGGCTTTATCGTCCACCTTCCGGAGGATGCGCATTTTCCCAGTTTATTGACTATAATTGGGCCGCGCGACCTGCGGACGCTCCATGGATTTCTATTTGGAGCGGCGCGGGTTTCGAAGCAATGGGCAGTCCTCCTCTACTGTGCCAGGATTTGGATGAGAAAGATTTTAAGATCGCGGTTTGTCGTCGTCAGTCTGTTGCTGGCCGGATATTGGTCTGCTCCGATGCTGATGCGATCACAGCAAGGTTCGCCGCCGGCTCCGCCTGCTTACACGCCTCCGCCTCTCGGCGCAGAGCCCGCGGAGGACACCCCGGCGCAACGCGAAGCGCTCGCTCAACTGAAGGCCAAAGCCGAACAGAAATTCGAGATGTCGCGCAAGGCCTACAACGCGACGGTTAGTCCAGACTACAACTACCACTACGGCAAGGACCGGCCATTCGCGCCCGGCAATGTCAAGGTGCAGGGCGAGGGCTTTATCCAGCCGGGCGCATTTCCCAACGCCGAGTACTGCGGCAGTTGCCATCAGGAGGCGTACCACCAGTGGCGTCAGGCGCTGCACTCAAACGCCTTCCGGACGCCGTTTTATCGCACCAGCGTCAACCTCCTCATCCGCGACAAGACGCGCGGAATCGCCTTCGCGCGCCACTGCGACAGTTGCCATAATCCGATCGCGGTTTTGAGCGGCGCTCTGACGGAGAATTCGAAGATCGACCGCACCAAGTTCGATGCCGACGGGCTTACCTGCGCCACCTGCCATTCGATCCAGAAGCTTTCCTCCACCAACGGCAATGCAGGATTTGAAATGGGTGTGCCCGCGGTGATCGTGGACGAAAAAGGAAATCGCATCCCAGGCCAGGTTCCCTTCGAACAGATCCTTCAGCATCCCGAGCGTCACTCCAAAGCTGTGATGCAGGATTTTCTGCATACCCCAGAATTTTGCGCCGCTTGCCACAAGGCCAACCTGCCGGATACGCTGAATGACTACAAGTTTCTGCGCGCTTTTACGGCCTACGATGAGTGGCAGAACTCCAAGTTCTCGCAGCGCAATCCGCTCACCTTCTACACCGCGGATTTCACGAGCTGCCAGGGTTGCCACATGAAGCGTGAAGCCACCACGCTTCCCGACTACGGCGCCAAGCATGGTACTTTTGCCTCGCATCGCTGGCTCGCCGGCAATACCGCCGTACCCTTCTACTATGGCTTCGACGAACAGTTAAACAAGACGATCGACTTTCTCAAGAGCGGCAACTATCTCAACGTCGATATCTTCGCGTTGAAGCAGGTCGATACTGGATCGATGACCGCGCCGCTGGGCACTGCACCGGTTTCTCTCAAGCCGGATGAGGTGGTAGAAGCTTATGTCGTCGTCCAGAACAAAAACATCGGTCATTCGCTGATTCCCGAGGTCCGCGATCTTTACGAGGCGTGGATGCGATTCTCGGTAAAAGACGCATCTGGCGCGATGATTTACGAGAGCGGATTCCTGCGGCCCGATGGAATGCTGGAACCGAGCGCCCATAGCTTTACCAATCGTCCCGTCGATCTGACCGGCAATTTCGTGGACAACCACAAGGTATGGACAATTCACTCAGTGGCCTACGACAATACCGTTGCCGCCGGTCGGTCGGCATTGGTTCGCTACCGGTTCCGCATACCCAAGGACGCCAAAGGACCATTCACTATTACTGCGGCAGTCGACTATCGCCACCTGCGGCAAAGTTATCTCAACAACGTGCTTGGCAAAGATCATCCTGCGTATCCGGTGATTGAACTCGCGTCGCGAAGCCGTACGCTCGATTTCGGGGAGAATCCCGCTACGCCAGCGCTCGAAAGCGACAATCCGGATTGGATGCGGTGGAACAATGTCGGCATTGGCTATCTCGATGAGCTTCAATACGAAGATGCGCTCAACGCGTTTGAACAGGTAGTCAAGCTGCGTCCTGACTATAAGGATGGCTATATCAATCTGGGGATCACTTACCTCGAATGGGAGAAATATTCCGAAGCGCGCGTGCCATTGGAAGAATCGCTGGCCATCCATCCCGACGATGCGCGGGCGCTGTATTACCTTGCGCTGGTGGAGCGGCGTCAGCGGCATTCGGAGGCTGAAATCGTCGACTTGCAAAAGGTCGTCGCGCAATTCCCGCAGTCGCGCGATGCCCGGCGCGAGCTTGGCATTTCGTTCTACCAGCAGCACCGCAGCGAAGAGGCCATGCAGCAGTTCAAAGCGCTGCAAGCAATCGATCCCGATGATCTGGCGGCGCATTACAACCTCGCGGTACTCTATCGCCGCATGGGCATGAAGAAGCAAGCCAGCGAGGAAGCTGCGCTGTACGCCACAAAGAGAATTGACCCTGGTGCGCCGACTTACTCGCTCGAGTTTCTGCGCGTGCATCCGGAGATGAACACGGAGAGCGTTCCGTGGCACGTGCATACAGACATGGCCCAGCCTGCAAGCGCGAGCTCAGGACAACCATGATGAGGATGGTTCTTCGTTGAATCGACGCAGGTTTCTTCGCTCCCTTAGCCGCACGGCGCTAGTTCTGCCTTTCGCGGACATCGTGGCCATGGCCGCACCCCATCAGCAACAGCCGCAGCCCGCCGCACCCAAGATCGGGCCGCAAGAACGCGATTATGAAGCCAAGCCCGCACCGCCTCCGCCAGGTCCAAAGTCTGCCATTGAGGGCACGCCACTGGGAATCAGTTTTGTTGACGTGATGCAAGAGTCGGGGCTCAACGTCAAGACGATTTATGGCGGCGAATTCACCAACAAGTACCTGCTTGAAACTACTGGATGTGGGCTGGCCTTCTACGACTACGACGATGATGGCTGGGTCGATCTTTTTCTAGTCAACGGCTGGCGGCTCGATGGCTTTCCGCAAGGGCAGGAGCCGCATTGTCATCTCTTCAAGAACAATCGCGACGGGACCTTTACCGATGTGTCGATTGGCTCAGGCCTTGAGCACAAAACTGGCTGGGGACAGGCTTGCTGCGTAGGCGACTACAACAACGATGGCCGCGACGATTTGTTTGTGACGTATTACGGCCAGAATGCGCTCTATCGCAACAACGGCAACGGCACGTTTACGGATGTGACGCAGCAGGCAGGATTGATTCAACCTGGACCCAAGATTCGATGGAATACCGGCTGCACATTTGTCGATTACGATCGCGATGGGCATCTGGATCTCTTTGTCGCCAACTATGTCGACTTCGATCTGAAGACAGCGCCCAAGCCTGAAGACGGGCCATGCACTTACAAAGGGATACTCGTTGCATGCGGGCCGCCGGGGTTGCCGGGTGGACGGAATATTCTGTACCACAACAACGGCGATGGGACCTTCAGCGACGTCAGCGAAAAGGCTGGCATGTGGACTGCCGTGGGTACCTATGGCCTGAGCGTAGCGGCGTCCGATCTGGATAACGACGGCTGGCCGGATATTTATGTGGCCAACGACTCCGCCCCCGCAACGCTCTATCTCAATCAGAAGGACGGGACTTTTCGCGACATAGCGATCGAGGCTGGAGCCGCTCTGTCGGCAGAGGCCAAACCGCAGGCTGGCATGGGGGTTTCGATTGGTGACTACAACCGCGACGGCAATCTAGACGTGGTGAAAACGAACTTCGCCGGCGATACGGATTCGCTCTACACCAATCTTGGCGACGCGACGTTTGAGGATCGAACCTATCCCGGCGGCCTGGGAGTGAATACCCGGCTGCTGGGCTGGGGGGTCGGCTTCTTCGATATGGATAACGATGGATGGCTCGACCTGCTCATGTCGAATGGGCACGTCTATCCCGAAGTCGATAAGTCGCGAGCAGATCTGAAATATGCCGAGCACAAGTATCTTTACCGCAATCTTCGCAATGGAAGATTCGAGGAAGTTACAGGCCAGGGAGGGCCTGGAATTCTGGAAAATGCTCCCGCGCGCGGCTGCGCCTTTGGCGACTACAACAATGACGGCAACATCGATATCGCGGTCAACTGCATCAATGCGGCGCCGCAGTTGTTGCGCTGCGATTCGACGCTGCATCGCAATTGGGTAAAGATCAAACTGGCAGGCGTCAAGTCCAATCGCACCGGTATCGGAAGCCGCGTGATTGTCACCGCCAATACCAATCCCGACGCGGCCAAACCGCTGCAACAGATGGAAGAGCTGCGCAGCGGCGGCAGTTACTTTTCGCAGAACGACATGCGCATGCATTTCGGGCTAGACCAGGCTACGAGAGTAGACATGGTCGAGGTTCGCTGGCTCAGCGGCCAGGTCGATCAGTTCAAGGACCTCGCTGTTAATCAGCTGCATGTGCTGCAGGAAGGCGGCAAGGTTCTCAAGTCCGGCGCATTGCCCCAGAGCAAATCATTGCCCAAGTCACTGCCCAAGGCGATAACAAAGAATAACGGATGAGAGCCGCCATGCGTAACCGCAATTTGCTGCTTTGTCTATTTGCCATTGCAGGAGCTGCGAGCCACGCTCAAAGCCCGACCCCACTGCCAGCCGCGTGTCCGTGGGTGACGCACGGGAGTGCTGCTAGAGCGCTCGGAGCCGAAGTTTCAGTGGCCCTGAACCTGGTCGCCTCCGGCGAAGGATCGTGCACCTTTTCTCGCATACAGGAACCGGGCGCATTTCTCAAGGTTGAGATCAGCAAGACCGCGTTACCTTCCTGCGGAGCAGACAGTACTAAGCTAAAGGGTGTTGGCAATGAAGCGATGCGATGCGCGCTTCCCGGATCAGGCGTTCAGGGCGGCGAGATGATCAGTGGCCGTGTGCGCGATCTTCACTTCGTCATAACGTTCGAACCTCGAGGTAAGAAGAGCCCGACGAACCCTGCCGATGCGCAGGAAGATATCTTGCAGCTCGTCGCCGAACAAGTTGCGGGAAATCTCTTTTAGTTTCGGCCTGAGATGGTTGTGTTCCCGCTGAGTCTTCAATCGCTGCAAGCGCTTCCTAGTGTGGCGCAGGGCCGCGCACGACCTGAACCAGATCGCCCGTTCGCAGTTGCCGCGCGAATGCCGCCTTGACTTCGTCTGCGCTCAAGTCGAAGTATCGCTTGGCCGCGCGCGACGGCTCGTCCAAGGGAAGGCCAATCTCCGCACGCCTAAGCAACCCTCCTGCAACAGCATCTTCGCTGGACTCGCTAAGTGGCATCTGCCTTAGCAGTAGGGCTTTGGCCTGGTGCAACTCCTCTGCCGATACATCTTCCGTGCGCATCTGATCGATATCCCGTTGAATCAAGGTTCGGGCCTTCAAAACATTCTCAGGATTGCAGCCATAAGTGACGGAATAACTGGCCCTGGTCTTGGACGCTTCAAGGCTTACATCCACTGTGTAGACATAGCCGGTGGTCTGGCGCAGATCGTGATAAAGGCGCGTGGCATAGAAGCCTCCGCCGAGCACATGGTTGCCCAGTTGCAGTGGATAGTAGTCGGGATCGAAGCGGTTGAGGTTGAGTTGCTCAGCGAGGATCACGGAGTCCTGCACCTGCTCCTGGTCGGGCACGGTTACCGACGAAGGCTTATTAGGTGGAACCGCGGGCAAAGTTATTTCCGGCTTGGGGCCAACTGCCTTCCAGCCGCCAAACCATTTCGCGATTACTTCTTTGGCTTCATCCGCGGAGACATCGCCGATCACCACGATGGTTGTCAGGTCAGGGCGGAATGTGGCCGCGTGAAATTGCTTGACCTGGTCCAGCGTGACCTTGCTCAGCGTGGCCGGAGTAGCTTCACGCAGTTCCGGATCGTTGACCGGAAGCAAGGCGAGATCGAGCGCGCGCGAGGTCCGGTAACCGGGGCTCTCAAGATTTCCGGCCACGAATTCTTCCGATTGCCTCTGCACGACAGCGAAGGCCTCCGCTGGCAACGCAGGATGAAGTTCGTTGTCCGCGAGAAGCTCGACGCCGCGCGAGAAATGTTCCTTCAGCACACTGAGCGAGAAGCTGTAGCCCGCGTTTTCATTGGCTGCAATGTCGTCCAGCGCCTTTTGAAAGGCAAGCCGGTCCAGGGTTTGGGTTCCGTAGGAGAAGAGGCCATCGAGAAGATCGGATACGCCTTCCTGTCCAGGAGGGCTCTGCAAGTCGGAGTTATGTTTCACCGAGCCCAGCACGGAGATCGTAGGGCTCGTGCGATCGGTCTTAACGATCAATCGTATGCCATTGGGGAGAGTTGTGTCGGATGCCGTGACTGAGTTTGTGGGTACCTTGAGTTGGGCAAGAGAGCTGGCCGCCCATGCCGGGAGCTGCACTGGCTTGGTGGGAGGGTTGGTGACTTTCTCGCCTCCGCCAAATCCCTTTTCCGACACTGGTTGCCCAGTCTGCACGGGTTTCAGCGTGGCCGAGATCGAGTTCTGTTCAGTCAGGTATTGTTTAGCGACGCGGTTCACATCCGCCAGCGTGACCTTTTTGATCGCGTCCACATCTTCATCGGGAGAGTTGCGGCCCTCGGCGGCAAGGGCATCCGACCAGACGTTGGCCAAGCCGGGAATAGAGTTGCGCTGAAACTCGGCAGCGGCTATTTCGCTGCGCTTGGCCGCTTCAACGAGCTCTTGCGGTACGCCTTTCTCGGCATAGCTTGCCAGAATCTTGCGCATCTCCTGCGCAGCGCCTGTGACGTCCGAGCCCGCAGGCACAGCTACCAGGCCGTAACCGACGCTGGCCTTGGAATACGCCTCGGCCAGGCCAAACTCAGCAGCCAGAGCTTTGCCCGCGGGCACCAGGCCATAGAGGTCGGCGCGCTGGCTGGCCAGCACATCGGAGAGAATCTGCACGGCCGCGTAGTCCGGCGAACTGGTGCCGGGAAAGCGATAGGCAATGAAAGAGAGTACGTAGGGAAGATTGCTGTCGAGTGTGAAGCTCTCGGACTTCACCGGCTTGAGATCGACCTCGGGCCGTGCCGGCAAGGGATGGCTGGGAATGTCGCCAAACAACTGCTTGATCTTGGCCAGCGCTGCTGCCGGATCGACGTCGCCGACCACGATCAGGATGGCGTTCGATGGCGTGTACCACTTGTTGTAGAAGTCCTTGAGCATTGCGCCGGTGGTCGCGTCGAAGGAGCTCTTCGTGCCCAGCGAATCGTGCGCATAGGGAGTGCCCGCGAACATGTCTTCATCGAGACGGCTGACAAATTTATAGGTGGGATTGGAAAGATCGCGCGCGACTTCCTGCTCGATTGCGCCGCGTTCCTGGTTCCACTCCTGATCTGAGTCGTCGATGCCGCGCAGGCAGGTGGCTTGCGCCTGTAGCGCAATATCCAAATCGGCCGCCGGTACCGTCGCATAATACTGAGTAATGTTTTGCTCTGTGTCCGCGTTGTTTTCGCCGCCGAGCTGCGCGTAGATGGCTGCCGTCTGATCTGCGCTCATGCCGGTGCATCCGCGAAATGCCATGTGCTCCTGGGCATGGGCCATGCCAGGAAAACCTGCCGGCGTCTCATCACCTCCGACCAGAAAATTCGCTTCCACCGTCACTACGGGAGCGAGGGAATTTCGAATGATCACGACGCGCATGCCGTTGGGCAATGTCGCTCGCGTAACAGCGGTCTCGGTGGGCGTCTGAGCTGCATGAACGAGAGTTGCCGAGGCAGTGAACAAAAGCAACAGAGGCAAGAGGGTTCTTGAATTCAATTTCATCGTCTCCAGATACTTCCGCCGACGCAGAAGAAATGCTTGCAGAGCGGCCGCGTGCGCAAGGCTGCCAGTCTTAAGTCTTGCACGCTACGGCCATGGTTGACCATTTGGATAGGTTCTGTGGCCGGCGAACGGGAAATTGAGATGAGGCGCATCTTTGCGGGACGAAGTTAGCGGCCAACGCGTGTTCTATCCTTTCTGTATTGCAGATCGAGCAGAGGAATTTTGACTTGGCGGAGCACAGCGCAGAGATCGCCATCGTGGGCGCCGGAATTCTCGGATTGGTCCACGCCTATCTGGCGGCGAAGGCGGCCAAGTCGGTCGTGGTCTTCGAGAAAAGTCAGCGCGCCACGGGAGCTTCGGTGCGCAATTTCGGCATGATCTGGCCGATCGGCCAGCCAGCCGGAGCGATGCTGGAACTCGCCCTGCGTAGCCGCGAGCTTTAGCTGGAAGTCCTGGGGCAAGCCAAGCTGCCTTGTCGCGAGACCGGCTCGCTGCACCTGGCTTACCGCGAAGATGAGGTCGAAGTCGCGCGCGAATTCGCGGCTCGTGCATGACGTTGTCGTTCGGAGTGGCGGAGCAATCCATGGCAGCGCTGGAAATCGCCCATGCGCGCTGATTCAGTGTCCAGGCTGCGATTCGGTCGCTATTCCCAGTCGCGACGGTGATGTGTAAAATTGGATGCGCTCGAAACCTCCCGCTTTTCCATGCCCGGCGATCGTTTCGGTCCGGCACAATGCTGGCAGGTGGTATGTTTCCGGGAGTAGAATGCGGTATCAACCCAAGGAGCTACATTCGCGTCATCCGAAATGCTGAAGACGGCGACAGTTCCGCCCCGTAGACTTGGGTACCGTTGAGGATTCCATGATTTGTCTTTCCCTTTTGAAATCGAACCGGCCTGTAGTCTCTATTGCGACTCTAAGCTTCCGAAGAATGTCCGGGCCGCGTTCGACGGTTTATCTAAATTATGTCCTCTTTCTTGTTCTTGCCTTCCACGCATTTGAGGGCACGGCGCAGAGTCCGCCGCCGTCGGGACAGCAGATTCCACCGGTGAGCGCAGCTCCAACCGCGCCACGCGGCGGTTCTGCGACCGCAGGCGTATTCGCGCCGGTTCTGGATTCGGAACGGCGTCCCATCACCGCCGGCGGTTTTGTCAAAGACGGTCCGGTGATCTTCAAGGACATCGCCCAGCAGGCGGGACTTACCGTCTGGCAGCACAAGATGGGCACGCTGGAGAAGAAATACATTCTCGAAACCACCGGCTCGGGCGTAGGGCTGATCGACTACGACAACGACGGCTGGCTCGACATTTACTTCGTCAATGGCTCAACGTACGACGCCATGAGCGGTAAGAGCGAGTCGCCCCACGCGGCCCTGTTTCATAACAATCACGATGGAACCTTTACGGACGTGGCGGCCAAGGCGGGCGTGACCAACGACCGCTGGGGCTATGGCGTTGCGATCGGCGATTACGACAACGACGGCTGGCCGGATATCTTCGTCTCCAACTACGGCAAGAACAGGCTGTACCACAACAATCACGACGGCACCTTTACCGACGTTGCAGAGAAGGCCGGAGTACAGCTAGGCAATTGGTCGACCGGGGCGACTTTCGGCGACTACGACGGGGACGGCAAACTCGATCTCTTTGTGCCCGGTTACGTTCACTTCGATCTCAATCATCCTCCCGACCCAGGTTCCGCGGAGGTAGGTTTCGCCAACTGCTCTTTCCGTGGCGCCAATACCCTCTGCGGGCCGCGTGGATTGCAGGGCGAGCCGGACCATCTCTTTCATAACAACGGAGACGGCACATTTACGGATGTGAGCGAGAAGGCTGGCGTCAGCGATAAAGATCATTACTACGGCTTTACTGGAACTTTCGTCGATATCAATAACGATGGCAAAGTCGATCTGATCGTAACCAACGACTCTTCGCCGAATTATCTCTATATCAACAACGGCGACGGTACCTTTGAAGATCAAAGCTTCTATTCCGGATTCGCGTTGAACCAGAACGGCCTGGAGCAGGCCGGCATGGGCCTGGCTCTCGGCGACTACATGAACAACGGTCTCATCGATATCTATACCGGAACTTTCTCCGACGATTACAAGCCGCTTTTCCGGAACAAGGGAGACGCTGCTTTTACCGAGATCAGTCCGCGCATCGGAATCGCTGCGCCTACCTATCCGTTCCTGACCTGGGCGACCGAGTTCATCGACTACGACAACGATGGCTGGAAGGATATTTTCCTGGTCAACGGCCATGTCTATCCGCAGGTTGACCAGCATGATTGGGGCACATCCTATGCGCAGCGCCCCATCCTCTTTCACAACGTGGACAAGGGCCAGAAATTCGAGGAGATGCCGGCAGTCCTTGGCACCGGTCTGGCCGAGGTTATCCCCGGACGCGGCGCGGCTTTCGGAGACCTCTTCAACGACGGCAAGATCGACGTGGTCATCAACTGCATGGACCACGTTCCGGCGCTGATGCGCAATGTCAATCCCGATCATCACCACTGGGTTGCGCTCAAGCTCGTTGGTGGCCCCAAGAGCCCTCGCGATGCGGTTGGAGCGACCATCTACCTGACCGCTGGAGGTCAGCGCCAGCGCATGGACGTGCTGAGCGGCGGCAGCTATGAATCTTCAAACGATCAGCGAATCCACTTCGGCATCGGAGATGCGACCGGCGTCGATGCCGTCGAGGTGCGCTGGCCAAGTGGACGCGTCGAGCCGGTGACGCTGCCGTCGGTTGACAGGTTCTTTGTTATCGAAGAAGGCAAAGGCGTTGTCCCAAGCGTGTATGACAATCTGGCGAAGGGAGCTGGAGCAGCAGCAGGGAGCGCACACAAGGCAAGTGAATAACTGAGGAACAAGGCCATTTGAGGAATGTACCACCATGATCAGACAACTATTGCGAAGGCGGTTCAGTAAGGGCTCGGAGCGGCCTGAAAAGGCAGTCGCATCCAACGCGGTGTCGAGCGCACCGCCTCTCAACCGCGGCATTGTGCTGGCCTCGCTCGCTGCGGTTTTCGGTGTGGGATGCCTGTTCGTCTTCCTCCCGACAACTCATGCTTTTTCCGATCAAAACCCCGCGTACTCCACCGACAAATTTCAACAAGAGGCCCAGCGCAAGCAGTACGCGGAAAAGGTCAGCCAGAGCTATAACTTTGCCTTCGGAAAGGGCAAGATATCGGTCCCTGGAAACGGGGCGGTGGAAGGTAATACCTTCCTTCAGCCGGATGCTTTTCCCAATGCGAAATACTGCGGCCATTGCCACCAGGAAGCCTACCACCAGTGGCAGCAATCGCTGCATCGCAACTCTTTCCGCACGCCGTTTTACCGCGCAAGCGTCAACATCCTCTTGAACACCAAGGGAATCCAGTTCACTCGCCATTGCGACAGCTGCCATAACCCCATCGCCGTGCTGGCGGGAGGGCTGACGCAGGACTCGGTCGTCGATCGGAAGTTCGATCAGGATGGCCTCACCTGCATGACCTGCCACTCGGTGCAGCAGGTGCAATCCACTCTTGGCAACGGCGGTTACGTGATGGGAGTGCCGGCTGTGCTGGTCGACGAAAAGGGCAATCGCATGCCCGGAATTCCACCCGACTCGGAAATCCTTGCGCATCTCGACCGGCATTCGAAAGCAGTGATGCAGGACCTGCTTCACAAACCGGAATTCTGCGCTGCCTGCCACAAGGCCAACCTGCCCAAAACCCTGAACGAGTACAAAGAGATTCGCGCGTTCACTACCTACGACGAGTGGCAGAATTCGAAGTTCTCGCAGCGCAATCCACTCACTTTTTATAAAGCGGACTTCACTACCTGCCAGGGCTGCCACATGAAACGGGCCGCAAATGTGCTGCCCGAGCCGGGCGCTAAAAACGGCACCTTTGTTTCGCATCGCTGGCCCGCCGGCAACTCTGCTGTGCCTTTCTATTATGGCTTCGACGAGCAGTTGGAGAAGACGATCGAGTTCCTCAGAACCGGAAACTATCTCAACGTCGACCTTTTTGCGATCCGCAAGGGCAGCGACGGCAAGATGATTGCTCCTCTCGGCTCGCAGCCCTTTACCCTCGCGCCCGGCGAAGTGGTGCAGACGATGGTCGTGATTCAGAACAAGAACATCGGCCATTCCCTCGTTCCGGAAGTTCGCGACCTATACGAAGCCTGGGTGGAATTTGACGTCTTGGGCGCGGACGGCAAGGAGATCTACCACAGCGGCTACATCCAGCCGGACGGGATGTTGGACTCGCGCGCTCATAGCTTTACGAATCGGCCTGTCAATACAGGCGGAATCTTCGTCGATAACCACAAGGTCTGGACCATCCATTCCGTTGCCTACGACAACAGCATCCAGGCTGGACGCTCGACGCTGGTGCGGTACGAATTTCAGCTTCCGCAAGACATCAAGGGAACGGTATCGGTAACCGCGCGGGTGCAATACCGGCATCTGCGGCAGAGTTATACCAACAACGTATTGGGCAAAGATCATCCAGATTACCCGATCGTGCAACTGGCCTCGCGGAGCCGTATCCTCAATATCGGAGAGAACCCGGCAGGGGCTCCCGATCCCCTCGACAATCCCGATTGGATGCGGTGGAACAATCTGGGCATCGCCTATCTCGATCAGCAGCAGTACGAGGACGCGGTTCATGCCTTCGGTGAAGTAGTGAAGCTCCGGCCCGACTATGCGGACGGCTACACCAACATTGGGCTGACCAACATCAGCTGGGAGAAGTTTGGCTCGGCTCGCGCGGCTATCGAAACGGCTTTGAAGATCAGCCCTGACAACGCCCGCGCGCTCTACTATCACGCGCAGGTTGAGCGTCGCGACGGCCACTACGAAGGCGAGATCGCGGATCTGAAGAAGGTTGTCGCGCAATTCCCGCAGTCGCGCGATGCTCGCCGCGAGCTGGGCGTCACGTACTACCAGCAGGAGATGCCGCATGAGGCGATGGAGCAGTTCGAAGCGCTGCAGGCCATCGATCCCGATGACCTCGCAGCGCACTACAATCTGTCGCTGCTCTACAGGCGCTTCGGTATGAAGGACAAGGCGAAGGAACAGCTCACCTTCTTCACGCTCAAGAAGGTAGATCCAGGCGCGCCGACCTACTCGCAGGATTTTCTCCGCCAGCATCCGGAGATCTCCAACGAAAGCAAGCTCTGGCATGTGCACTCTGACATGGATCACGGAGGCATCGCGGACCCTGGTGTGCGGGGCGGCGGAGCGCAGTAGCAGGTCATGTATGAGATGGCAGCCAGGAAAGAGAGCGATACGGTGAGAAGAGTGATGTGGTTGACGGTTGCGGTAGTTGGGATTGCAGTAGCCATGCTTGCACCCGAGGAGAGCCGTGCTCAGGCGAAATGCCCCTGGCTCAACGCTGCGACCGCGGGCGGCTTGTTGGGCGGCGATGTGCAGATGACGGTTACGATGACTCCGCAAGCCGATGCGGACAAGGCTACGGATCAAGATGGATATTCCACGCCCGAGCAGCGTTTTAATCGGCCCGATGCTCTGTGCGAGTTCAGCCGCAAAGCGGACTCCGGCATGTATACGCTGCGCATTGATGTCAAGACGATGACCGATCCAGCCGAGCAGTTCGCATCATTTCTATCACTCTGCGGTGGCCAGACAGTTGCGCTTCGGGGCATCGGCAATGAAGCGGTCCAATGCGTGATGAGGAACAATCCGGACATGGCACACGAGCAGGTCATCGCACGGGTGCGCGAACGCGCTTTTGTGCTCACAGTCAGCCGCCCAGCCACACCCGCTAGGAATGGATTGAGCGACGATACAAGAAACATCGCGGAGCAGGTCGCCGGAAGCATCTTCTGAGCGATTCCCCTGACAGAGAATCCACGACAGGCAAATTCTACTTCAGCGGTTGTTCGCTTGGAGCGTGCTTGCAAAGCCGTAGATATTCTTCCACTTTGTACCCCGCATCCTTTGCCGTCCGGCACATCTTTGAGACAGTAGTTTCGATCTTGCGGATGGATCGGGAGTCGACGGAGTCCTGGCCCGCGATCTCCAGCAACGCCGGTAGCTGAACCCAGCAGAGCAGCTCTTCAAACTGCTCCTTGTTCATGTAGAGAATGCCCAACGCCTCGTTGACACCGGCCAGCCAGCGAACATCCGCGTCTTGCCAGAACGCTTCCGAATCGATGGAGGCCGCGGGTTCATCCGCCTGCATCAGCAGCACTCGTACCTGCGCAGCCGCCCGCCACGTCTTTTCGCCTTCCATGCCCATCGAAGAAAAAATCTCCGCGAGAGCCGACCGCAGGTGGAACTTGTCGAACAACTCCGTCTGGATGCCAGACGTAGGAAGACTGCGCAGCAGAATCCAGGCAAGGACAGGAGCCCAGGTCTGCCCTAGTGATATACCAGGTTCACTGCTCGGCAATGCGTAACGCACGGCTGGAGGCCATGCCGTCGAAAACATTTGTTCGAGATCAGGCAGACGGACAGCAGCCATGGACATGGCCTCGCATAGCTCCAGGAAGGTTTGCTTCGGCGTGGCGGGAGCGGGAAGGATGGCGTCGGCTTCTGCACCTGCTGCTGCTGTCTCGTCCTGATGTTCCGTCTTTGCGAGGTCAGTGGGAATCTCTTCCAGGATTCTCTTTGCGAAGCGTTGGCCCGAATCGAAGAACGGCTGGAGCCGGGCATCGCGGACGCTTGGTTTGGAGACAGCCTGTGGAGTCGGCTTCACAGGAGTTTTCAAAGTTACGACCGGTGTTGGCGCGACCGTCTTTTCGGTAGCGGCTGGCACGGCCGCAGGCTTTGCGGGTTTAACAATTTTCGACGCCGGCTCACCAGCGATCTCCGCGAAGCGATAGACACTGGCCGCGTTGACTGTCTGCCGAAGCGCTTCGTGGATAGGTCCGAACTTTAGCTTGACCAGCGCTTCGTCCGCGCTATGCACGCCGCGCCCGGCCAGATCGTCGCATAGCGTGTCCCAGGGCTGATCCGCCGAGGGTCGAAGCTCGCGCCAATGAAGCAGAACCACAGACTGGAAGCCGCGCAGTTCGAGGCCTAGGCCATGCTGGTGTACTTCGGTTGCGCGACGAAGATACTCCAGGCCGCTCGCAATGTCGCGATAAGCGAGGATCAGGGAATGTTCCAGAGGCAAAGCAAGCCCTTCGGCCAATGTCTTTTGCCTCAAAGACCCGCTGCCCTTATCCATCGCGGCGGCCGAGAGATGAACGTGCCCATGCGTGTTTCCATAGCGATTGTTGTAGAAGATGAGAGCGCGCTGATCGTGCAGGCGATTCGAATACGCAAAGACGTTTTCATCGACCGTTCCATGATCGGTCCAGAAATCGTAGAGCACGAAGTTGGTGCTCTCCGCGAAGAGCTGTCGATTCTTGAGCAGA
>Ga0302326_10011973_pt1 | contig 18581 bp, 16 predicted proteins | sample Palsa_T0_3_FD_202264 | JGI IMG/M metagenome (GOLD analysis project Ga0302326, IMG submission 202264) | Peat permafrost microbial communities from Stordalen Mire near Abisko, Sweden - Palsa_T0_3 | ecosystem: Environmental > Terrestrial > Soil > Palsa > Peat permafrost | place: Sweden: Abisko...
ATCGGACAGCACTTCCAACAAATAGGCTTCGAAGGCTTCGTCGGCGCGATCGAGTTCGTCGATCAGAAGCACCGCCGCGCCGGCGGGATTAGGTTCGAGCGCCTGTAGCAGAGGCCGCCTCACCAGATATCGCTCGGAGAAAATGTCTTCTTGCAGCCGATCGCGCGCCGTATCGCCGGTCGCCTCGGCCAGACGGATAGCCATCATTTGCGCGGCGTAGTTCCACTCGTAGACCGCCGAGGCCGTGTCCAGGCCCTCGTAGCATTGGAGACGGATGAGCGACCTGCCGAGCCCCTTGGCTAGCACCTTGGCGATTTCCGTTTTGCCGACGCCGACTTCGCCCTCGAGAAACAATGGCCGCCCCATCCGCAGGCTCAGGAACAGCGCCGTAGCGAGCGATCGGTCGCCGACATAGTCCGCTCTTTGCAGGAGCGCGAGGGTTTCGTCGATGGAAGCGGGGAGCGAGACAGGCATTCAAAACCAATCTGAATCGGCGCGGGTGATCTATGCTTCGGCGATCAGCCGAAGCGGGCCTCCTCCCTCTTCTTCGAGAATAAAGCCGAGCGGAAGTAAACCCACTCGCCGCTATATATCAGGCATTCGCCGCGGAAAGCGCCCGGCGCGCCATGACGCCGATGAGATGCGCCCGATAGGCGGCGTCGGCGTGGATATCGGAACTCAAACCGTCGGGAGGAACCTTCAGGCCCTTGATCGCATCTGCGGTGAACTGGGAGGCAAGCGCCTGTTCGAACGCCGTCACGCGAAAGACGCCGTTCGCGCCGGCGCCCGTCACGGCGACGCGCGGACCTTCCGCGGTCTTGGCGACAAACACGCCGACCATCGCGTAGCGCGAGGCGGGGTTGCGGAACTTCTCGTAGCCAGCTTTTTCCGGCTTCGGAAAGTGGATCGCGGTGATGATCTCGCCGTCGTGAAGCGCCGTTTCGAACAAGCCCGTGAAATAGTCGGCCGCCTTGATCTCGCGTTTGTTTGTGCGAATGGTCGCACCGAGCGCAAGGCAGGCGGCCGGGTAATCGGCGGCCGGATCGTTGTTGGCGACTGAGCCACCGATGGTTCCGCGGGCGCGAACCGCGGGATCGCCGACGACGCCCGCCATTCCCGCCAAAGCCGGGATCACGCGCTTGACGATTTCCGACTCAGCTACCTCGCCGTGCCGCGTCATCGCGCCGATAGTTACACCGCCCACCTCTTCTTTGACGCCGGACAGTTGGTCGCTCAATCCGCTGAGGTCGATGAGCGCGCTGGGCGATGCCAGACGTTGTTTCATGGTCGGCAACAGCGTGTGACCGCCGGCGAGGATTTTGGCCTCACCGTCCGCAAGCAACTTGACCGCGTCATCTACCGATGTGGGTCGATGATAGTCGAAAGCGTACATCGGGCTCTCCTATTCGGTCGCTATGCAAGCTAAGCCAGGCCGTCGTTCAGGTTTGATTGAAGGTCACTCGGCGGCCTGTTTGAGCGCGCCCTGGCCGCCCATCGCTTTGGCGCCGGCGGATACGGCCTTCACTATGTTTTGGTAGCCCGTGCAGCGGCATATATTGCCTTCGAGTTCCTCGCGGATCGTGCGCTCGTCGAGGTCGAAGCCGTGACGATTGACGATGTCGACTGCAGACATGATCATCCCTGGCGTGCAGAATCCGCACTGGAGGCCGTGGTGCTCGCGGAACGCCTCCTGCATCGGATGCAGCGCGCCATTCGCAGCGAGCCCTTCAATGGTGGTTACCGACGCGCCTTCGCACGCGACGGCCAGCGTTGTGCAGGATTTCACGGACTTGCCGTCGATATGAACGACGCAGGCGCCGCATTGGCTTGTGTCGCAACCGACGTGCGTGCCCGTCAGCCTCAGATTTTCGCGTAAGAAATTCACCAACAGAGTTCTCGTGTCGACGTCTTGCGTCACGGCGTTGCCGTTCACCGTCAATGAAACCTGCATGATGTCCCTCGTCTACGGTCTTGCGGCGGCCACGGCGCCGAGCCCTTGCTTTTAATAGCCATCAAGCATTCAAAACGGCGGCGATGCGGGAGGGTGTCGCCGGCATATCGAAATGGGTGACGCCTCGCGCTCGATAGAGAGCGTCGACCACGGCGTTCATAACCGCCGGGCATGAACCAATCGTACCCGCTTCTCCGGCCCCTTTCAGTCCAAGCGGATTGGTGGTGGAGGGAATGTTACGGGTCTCGAACTGGATCATCGGGATATCCGATGCGCGCGGCAGGCAATAATCCATCAGCGTCGCGGTGAGCAGCTGGCCGTCGTCCGAATAGACCGTGTTTTCCAGCAGGGCTTGGCCGATGCCCTGCGCGACTCCGCCATGCACCTGGCCCGCCAGAAGCATCGGGTTCAACGTCATGCCGAAATCGTCACAGATCGTGAAGCGCTCGATCGTCGTGACGCCCGTTTCCGGATCGATCTCCAACTCACAAACATGCGTGCCGTTCGGATAGGTGGCGCTCGCCGGGATGTACTCGTCGCGCCCGGTTCGTATTTCCAACGTGGCGTTGGGAAGCGCCGCGAGATCGGCATAGTTGATGGATCTGTCAGTCCCGCTGATCCGGATGGCGCCGTCCGCCACTTCCAGGTCGGCGACAGCGGCTTCGAGCTTCTCGCTCGCCAGCGACTTGAGTTGCTCGACGAGTTTTCCTGACGCGCCCGAAACCATCACCGAGCCGACGGGAATTGAGCGCGAGCCGCCGGTGCCGTTGCCGGTCTTGACCAGGTCTGTGTCGCCTTGCACCACAACAATCTTGTCGAGCGGGACGTCGAGATATTGCGACGCGGTTTGGGCGTATGCGGTGGCGTGGCCCTGACCGTTCGATTGCGTGCCGACCAGAATAGTGAAGGTTCCGTCCGGCTCCAGTCTTACAATGCCGTCCTCGCCCTCGCCCCACGCGGTGCATTCGATATAGCTCGCGAAACCAAGCCCTCTCAGCATGCCGCGCTTTTGCGCGTCTGTGGCGCGGGTCTCGAACCCTGCGGCGTCGGCTTTTTCGAGCGCGCGCTTCATCGCGCCTTCGAAGTCGCCGACATCGTATGTGCGGTCGGTCTGCGTCTTGTATGGCATCTTGGCCACGGGAATAAAATTTAGCGCCCTGAGCGCATCCGGCTTTACGCGGAGTTGCCGGGCGCAATTATCAACCAGCCGCTCTAGCACATAGGCGGCCTCCGGTCGTCCTGCGCCGCGATAGGCGTCGACGGGCACCGTGTGTGTGTAGACGCCGCGGCAGCGTGCATAGAGAACCGGAATATCGTAGGCGCCCGTCGCCATCGTCGCGCCCAACCACGGAATAAAGGGCCCGAATTGCGACAGGTATGCGCCGAGGCTACCCAGGATGTCGACCCGCAGCGCCAGGAAGCGTCCGTCGGCGTCCAGCGCCATCTCGGCGGTCGTGTGATTGTCGCGGCCTTGCGCATCGCCGAGAAAATGCTCGGTGCGGTCCGCAACCCAGCCCACCGGTTGCGCCACGCGCTTCGCGGCTTCGAGCAGTAGCGGGTATTCCCTGTACATGACGGCCTTGGTGCCAAAACCGCCGCCGACATCAGGAGTGATGAGGCGGATCTTCTCAGGCGGGACTTTCAAAATCGATGCGGCCAACGAGTCTCGCAGGCCGTGCACGCCTTGGCTGCCCGTGGTGAGGACAAAACGTCCTTGCTCGTCAATCTCTGCGAATCCGGCGCGCGGCTCCATGTAGTTTGCAACCAAACGCGTATTGTCGACGGTCAATGAGACCACATGGGCCGCTTTCGCGAAGACGGCGTCCGCCCCCGCTTTGTCGCCGATGGCATTGTCATAGGCGAGATTGCCGCCGGCGCCCGGCCAAACCGCAACCGCCCCCTCGGCGAGCGCGGCCCGCATATCCACCACGGCCGGCAGAATTTCGAAGTCGATCGGCGTCGCCTCGATCGCGTCGCGAACTTGCTCGGCGGTCTCGGCCACGATCATAACGATGGCGTCGCCGACATGCCGGACAACGGCCTCGGCCAAGACCGGATAGCGCGGCAACTCCATACTGCTGCCGTCGCTGTTTCCCATGGGCGCGAGGCAGGGCATCGAGCCGAGATGAGCGAGATCGTCGGCGGTCAAAACGAGCTTCACCCCAGGCATCGACCTGATATCGGCGAGATCGCCGATAGCGAAGCGGGCATGAGCATGCGGGGAGCGCAAAAACCCCGCGACCAGGCAATTCTCGGGAAAAGCGTCCGACGTGTATCGGCCTTTTCCGGTAATGAACTTTGCGTCCTCAACCCGCCTCATCGGTTGCCCGACGCCAAATTTCATTGGCTTCATTTCGTCCCTCAGTCCTTGATCCCGCGGCGCACGGCGACGCTGGTAGCACAATTCCGCGCGCTTCACTCGCACGGCGAAAGGCTCATCGCAATATATTGAGGGGATGAGGACACAGTAAGCACGTAGATATCGCTATATCTACACACATATAGCGAGACCCCAAAACTACGTCAGCTACCTCACAATGCTTGGCCCGTCGCTTTGCGATCGCGATTGCGGTCCAGGGCGGCTTCGTTGAGCTGCTCGCCTCCGCCAACGCGCGAGGCCAGGGTTGACGACGTGGCGAGCGACTGTGTCGGCCGCCTGCTAGATACCTGCATACCACTGGTAGCCATTGTCCTCCCAATATCCGCCTTTGCCTTTACCAAATTTGGAGAAATCGTCGACAAGCTCAATACGCTTGATGTATTTCGTCATCTTATAACCGAGCTGCCGCTCGACGCGCACTCGCAAGGGCGCCCCGTATTTGACGGGTAACGGCTCTCCGTTCATTTCATAAGCCAATATGGTCTGGGGGTGACGCGCAGCGGCAAGATCAATACTTCCATAAAAAGGCGTCGGTCCTGAAAGGTCCCCGTCATCCATCGTGTCAAAGCAGTGAAACAGCACATATCGAGCAGCCGACTTCAACACCGCCCTATCGAGGACGCCCGCTAGCGGTGTTCCCGTCCATTCCCCAATGCAACTCCAGCCTTCGACGCAATCGTGCCTGGTGATTTGGGTGCGCGTCGGCAGCGCGCGCAGCTCCGCCAGGCTGAGCTGCTGAGGATGCTCGACCAAACCGTCGACAACGAGCTTGTAGGAGGCAAACCTTTCGCCGACCATCTTCTTGTAGTCTGCGTCATCCGGGTCGGTCGAACCGTTGGCGTAGAACAACTGCGAAAGGTCGTCCCGAGTGTATTCCGGCGCGAGCGCGGCTTGATCGAGGATCGCCTCCTGCGTCGTACGATTTAGCGCATCGACGTTCGCAAACGCTTTGTGCGCGAATTTGCTCTGAATGATCCGGTCGCACCCGCTGAGACTGAATGCGCCGAACGCGGCGGCGCCGCGGATCAGCAGGGTGCGGCGTGTGGTCGATCGCTCAGCCATGGGTTCCCTCCTCTCGTCCAATGTCGTACCAGCCAGTGATCATCGAACGCATATTGTTGAAAACTCCCGAGACCAATACCAGCGCGATGTGCACGAGAACAAATAACACCACGCCGAACGCTGCTATAAAATGAATCGAGCGCGCGGTTTGGCGACCGCCAAATACGTCGAGAAGAAGCGGAAACTTCGCGTCGAGACCTGGCGACATCGTCCAACCCGCCAGAACCAGCACGGGCAGCAGCACGAAGACGACCAGGAAGTAGGTAAGCTTCTGCAGGATGTTGTATTGCCGCGCTTCTTCACCTCTGGGAAAGCGGAGCCGCGCGTGTTCGAGGATGGATCGTCCTATGTGACGCCACTGGTATTTGCTTGGCGCCAAATCTCGCGAGAAGTGTCGACTTATGAAGCCCGAGATCAAATAGATCAACCCGTTGGCGACGAACAGCCATGCGAAAACGAAGTGAATCGATCGCCCTGTAGCCAGATCCTGTTCGGAGGGTAGCGTGGCCCAAGCGGGAAAGCCGCGTTCCGTCGGTTCGCCGTCGACATAGGAGATACCGAGGATGCCGGTGGTGTCGATTTTGAAGCTGCCTATCTGAACGAAGCCGTGCTGCTGACCGTCGACCTCGCTGGATGAAATCGATGCGGGTGGATGGTCGAAGTCTGTCTTGTTACCGAAATCGAGTTGCGGCCGCGCGTTGAAGATCTGCAAGCCGCTCATCAACAGCATGGTCAGGCAGAGCACATTGACCCAATGCGTCAGACGCACGACTAGACTATGTCGTTTGATCACCCGCTGGCGGTCGCGCGGTAGAGCGGCGCCGCCGCCAGCCGTGGCCTCGCCCTCATTTGAAATGGTCTGAGTCATGCATTTTCTCGGATTGGCGTTTTGCAGTCGATACAACTAGCTTCCCTGCGTCTATTCGTGGGTCACAATTGTTTGTTACCCGAGCCGGCGAACGGTTCGCCGATGGTTTTGCGCGGGAAAGTCGCGCCGCGTATGCCATTACTACAGATCTTTAGGAGGGGATGTGCCGCGATCTCGGCGTCTGGTCTTGGGGATAGACGCTGCATGGACGGCAACGCAGCCCAGCGGCGTGGCGCTCGCTGAAGAGGGCGATACCGGCTGGCGCCTCGTCGCCGTCGAAAGCTCCTACGCGCGTATTCGCGAACGGGCCGACGGGCGTGGCCCACAATCGCCGCCGCGCGGCGAGGCGCCGGACGTAGATGCGCTGCTCGCCGCGTGCCGGCGTCTCGCGGGCCGCGAGCCCGACCTCGTCGCCGTTGACATGCCGCTGTCGCACGAGCCCATCGTTCGCCGCCGGTGTTCCGACCTCAAGATTTCGTCGGCCTTCGGCGCGCGCAAAGCGGCGACTCACTCACCGAGCACGTTGCGTCCCGGCAAACTCGCCGACAGGTTGCGCGAGGATTTCGCTCGGGCTGGCTTCGCGCTCTGCACGTCGGGGCGGCTCGCGACCCCTGGCTTGATGGAGGTCTACCCGCACGCCGCGCTGCTCGCGCTCAGCGGCGACGCGGTGCGGCTGACCTACAAGGCGACCAAAACGATGACGTATTGGCGATCCGTCGCGCTGCCAGAGCGGCACGCGCGACTCAGGGAAACTTGGCGCCGGATTGTCGCGATGCTCGATCGAGAGATCGAAGGCGCGTCAGCCCTGCTCCCGTCACCCCCGCAGGAAAAGCGAGGAGGGGATCTGAAGGCCTATGAAGACCAACTCGACGCCGTTGTCTGCGCCTATGTCGCAATGGCCGCGCTCGAAGGGCGGGCGGAATCCTTCGGGGACGACGTTTCGGCGATTTGGGTTCTCGCGGCCGCAACTCCGCCTTAACCGCAAATTTCAACTTTGCGTTCAGGATAGCCTCGGCGGCCGGTCGCCCAATGAGGCTCGGCTTCGCCGCTTTTTCGTCGGGTTCAATGTTAATAAGCGTCGCTTCGTACAGGACGAGTAAATGGAAACCCGCGCCAATTTCGTCGCTATAGGGGCGTTCACCCTCGCCGTCATCGCGGGCGCGTTTCTGTTCGTGTTGTGGATGGCGGGCTACGGCGGCGGCTCGAATGTTGCCCGTTACCGCATCGTGTTCCAAGGCTCCGTCGCCGGATTGGCGCGCGGTGGCGTCGTTCTATTCAACGGCCTGCGCGTCGGCGAAGTGAAGTCGGTCGACTTCCTGCCCAACGATCCCGGCCGCGTCGCCGCGGAGATCGAGGTCGATAACCGAATTCCCGTGCGCGCCGACACCACCGCGCGGCTGGAGATGCAGGGTCTGACCGGCGCGTCCGCGGTCGCCCTGACCGGCGGAGCCCCCGACGCCGCCCCCGTCGTCGCCAAGTCCGGCGAGGAGGCGACCCTGATCGCCGAGCCGAGCCAGATCCAGAACCTGCTCGTCAACGTTCAGAATATCTCAGCGAAGGCCGATTCGGTGTTGACCCGCGCCGACAAACTGATGGCCGATAGCGGGCCGGCCCTCACCGACACCGTGAAGAACATCGATACGTTTTCCAAAGCGCTCGGCGACGCCTCCAGCGGGCTCAATGGCGCGGTTTCCGGCATCGGCGAGATCGGCAAGAAGATTGGGCCGCTCGCCGGGCGTTTGGAAAAGCTAACCGACGACGCCGATAAGCTGCTCGGCGCGGTCGACGCGGCCAAGGTGCGCAAGAGCGTCGATGATCTCTCGGGTTTCGCGGCCTCGCTCGGCGCCAAGGACGGCCCGACGCAGCACGCGCTAGCCGACGCGGCGACTCTCGTCAAACACCTGAACGACACCTCGACCAAGCTCGACACGGCGCTCGCCGATCTCGACGGTATGGCGAAGGCTTTCGACGCCAAGAAAGTCGGCGAACTGATGGACGGCGCCGCCTCGGTCGGCGAGGCGCTGAAGGAAAATCGCGGCAACCTCGACAGCACTTTGAAGAACGCGGCGGAGCTTACGGCCAAGCTCAACCAATCCGCCAGTAAGATCGACGGGCTGATGACGAGCTTACAGGGTTTTGTCGGCGATCCGAACGTGAAGGGGCCGATCGGGCAATTCGGCGACGCGGCCAAGTCGATCAAAGTGCTCGCCGACGATATGGACGTGCGAATCCGTCAGTTGTCGACGGGGTTGGTGAAGTTCAGCGGATCTGGGCTGAAGGAATATGAGGATATGGCCGTCGACGCTCGCAAGACCCTCGGCGATATCGACACGCTGATCCGCTCGATCGAGAAGAACCCGACGCAGTTGATCTTCGGATCAAAGTAGGCCGGAGACACCGCATGGATGCCGCCTATGAAGCGCTTGAGGACGGCGCCTTCCGCGCCAGCGCGCTGACGGGCGGTCCCTGGAGTCCGGAGCATCAGCACGCGGGACCACCGTCGGCGCTGATCTGTCGCGCGGTGGAGCAGGCGGCGGCGCCGCAGGGATTGACCCATATCGCTCGCCTCACCGTCAATCTGTTGCGGCCGGCCCCGATCGGCGATTGCCGTATCACCGTGGGCGCCGATTATCTGGGTCGCGGCGTCGCGCACTACTCGGGCGTACTGACCGCCGAGGGCAAGGAGATCGCGCGCTTCACCGCGCTCGCGCAGCGCGAACAGGAACTGCCCGTGCCGGAGGGCACGCCGGGCCACCCGCTCCCCGTCGCACCGAAGCCGCCGGAGGAATCGGCGCCTGCTATGATGGGTTTCGTGGTCGAGTTTGGGTACCGGCATCTCGTGGAGAACCGAGTGGCGGCGGGCGCCTATTTCAGGGGGCCGAGCGCCGTCTGGTTCCGGCTCAATCCTCCTCTGGTGGACGGGGAAACGCCGAGCCCCTATCAACGCGTCGCGGTGGCCGCGGATTCTGGCAACGGAATCAGCGCGTCGCTCGATTTCGCCAAATACATTTTCGTCAACTGCGATCTGACGATCAATCTGCTTCGACGCCCGATAGGCGAATGGATTTGTCTCGACGCCAAGAGTTGTTTCGGCGGCAACGGCTGCGGCCTCGCGGAATCCGCACTCTATGACGAGCGTGGACTTATTGGGCGGGCGACGCAGAGTTTGGCGGTGCGGCTGCGGTGAGCAGCGGCTTCCTGTGCCGCGGCCGCTGACTGCGGCCGGCCGAGGTCGGCGACCTCGGCTACAGCTTCCCGTATGTCTCGTCGAACGAATAGCCCGCGCCCCGCACCGTGCGGATCGGGTCGCGTTCGCGCCCGCGCGACAGCGCCTTGCGCAGACGGCCGACGTGGACGTCGACCGTCCGCTCGTCGATCTCGACGGACTGCCCCCAGACGCCGTCGAGCAGTTGCGCGCGCGAGAACACGCGGCCCGGACGTTCGAGCAAATATTCGAGCAGGCGGAACTCCGTCGGCCCCAGATGTAGGTCGCGCGCGCCGCGGCGGACACGGCGCGTCTCACGATCGAGATCGAGATCGCCGGCGACCAGTCGCTCGGCGATGCGCTCCGGGCGGCTGCGGCGCAACAGCGCGCGGACGCGCGCCATCAGCTCTGGCACCGAGAAGGGTTTGACGACATAATCGTCGGCGCCGACGGAGAGGCCGCGCACCCGCTCGGCTTCCTCGCCGCGCGCGGTCAACATGATCACGGGCAACGTGCGCGTCGTTTCTCTCGCGCGCAGGCGCCGGCAGATTTCGAGGCCGGAGACGCCTGGCAGCATCCAATCGAGGATCACCAGATCGGGCGGCGTCTCCACCAATCTGAGCTCGGCTTCGTCGCCGCGCTCGACGCTCTCGGCAAGGTAGCCCTCGGCCTCCAGATTGTAGGTCAACAGCAGCGCGAGGTCGGCTTCATCCTCAACGACGAGGATGCGCGGAAGCTTTGACGCGCCGGTGCGAGCCTCTCGGCGCACCTCGTTCACGTCGTCGCTCCCGTCGCTTCGACCGGCGGCTCAGCGCCGCCTTTCGGCCGATCGGCTGGAAGCGTCTCGCCGGTCACCAGATAAAACACCGTCTCCGCGATGTTGGTGGCGTGATCCCCAATGCGCTCGACGTTCTTCGAACAGAACAGCAGATGCGCGCAATACGAGATGTTGCGCGGATCCTCCATCATGTGCGTGAGCAGATCGCGAAACACGCTGTCCTCCAGCGCGTCGAGCTCCACGTCACGCTCCCAGACCGCGCGCGCTCGCTCGACATCCCGTTGGGCGAAGGCGTCGAGCACGTCCTTCAATAATTCGGTGGCGACGTCGTTCATATGTTTGAGGCCGACGATCTCGCGTGGGCTACGCGCCTCGCCGCCGATCTTCAGCGAACGCTTGGCGATGTTCTTGGCGAGATCGCCAACCCGTTCGAGATCGCCGGCGACGCGGATCGCGCTGATGATCTCGCGCAGATCCACCGCCATTGGTTGACGCCGGGCGATGGTGAGAACCGCCGTCTCCTCGATCTCCCGCTGCAGCGTGTCGAGCCGCTCGTCGCTCGCGATCACCTTGTGGGCGAGCGCGGCGTCGGAACCGCTGAGCGCGTCCATCGCCTCGATCACCATTTTCTCGGCGATGCCGCCCATTTCGGCGATCCGGCGCTCGAGCAGCTCGAGTTCCTTGTCGTAGGCTTTCTGCGTGTGATCCGCCATGATACGGGCTCCCTCAGCCGAACCGGCCGGTGATGTAGTCCTGCGTGCGCTTGTCGCGTGGCGCGGTGAACACCTTCTTGGTGTCGTCGAACTCGATCATTTCGCCGAGATACATAAAGGCGGTGAAATGCGAGACGCGCGCGGCCTGCTGCATGGAATGGGTGACGATCGCGATCGTGTAGCCGTCGGAGAGCTCGTCGATCAGTTCCTCGATCTTGGCGGTCGAGATCGGATCCAGCGCCGAGCAGGGCTCGTCGAGCAGGATCACCTCCGGTTGGACCGCGACCGTGCGCGCGATACAAAGGCGCTGCTGCTGGCCGCCGGAAAGGCCAAGACCGCTCGATTGCAGCTTGTCCTTCACTTCATTCCACAGCGCGGCGTGCTTCAGCGAAGACTCGACGCGCCCGTCCATCTCCGACTTCGGCAACTTCTCGTAAAGGCGGATGCCGAAGGCGATGTTATCGTAGATCGACATCGGAAACGGCGTCGGCTTCTGGAACACCATGCCGACGCGCGAGCGTAAGAGATTGAGGTCGAGATCCGGCGCGAGCAGATTTTCGCCGTCCATCATCACTTCGCCCTCGGCGCGCTGGCCGGGGTAGAGATCGTACATGCGGTTAAGCACGCGCAGCAGCGTCGACTTGCCGCAGCCCGACGGCCCGATGAAGGACGTCACCTTGCCGAGCTTCAGCGCGAGCGACACCGACTTGAGCGCTTTCGGCCCGCCGGGGCTGTAGTAGAAGTCGAGGTTCTTGACGACAACTTTGTCGCGCAGCGACGCGCTGGCTTCGACCTCGGCCTTCGATGTAGCGGCATCCATGGTTGACTCCGAACGTGGTAACTTGGGCGCTTTGTAGCCGCGGTCGAATCCTTGCCGGATAGGGACGCTCACACGCCGACCGCGGTCAACGACCGCGGCTACATCCGGCGCCTGCCCGGCTCGCACTTTCAATGTCCGCCGCGCTTCGGCGCGGAGACGAGACGCGCGACGATGCTGAGGGTTAACACCGCCGCCGTGACGATCAGCGCGCCGGTCCAGGCGAGCTTCTGTTGTTCAGCGTAAGGACTGCGCGCGAATTCGTAGATGATGAGCGGCAGGCTCGACATCGGCTGCGTCACGTCGACGCTAAACAGTGAATTGCCGAGCGCGGTGAAGATCAAAGGCGCCGTCTCGCCAGTCATGCGCGCGATCGCCAACAACACGCCGGTGACGAGGCCGCTCATCACGGTGCGGTAGGCGATCTTGCGGATAACCAGCGATCTCGGCATGCCGAGCGCGGAGGCCGCTTCGCGAAGTGTGTTGGGCACGAGACTGAGCATGTCCTCCGTCGTGCGGACAATGATTGGGGTTGCGATCACCGCCAGCGCGACGCCGCCGGCGAGGCCGGAGAAATGGCCAAACGGCAGGACGCAGAACTGATAGACGAACAGGCCGACGACGATTGATGGCGCGCTCAACAGAATGTCGTTGATGAAGCGGATCACCGTCGACAGTTTCGAATGGCGGCCGTATTCGGCGAGATAGGTGCCGGCGAGAATGCCGATCGGCGCGGCGAGCAGGAGGCCGATCGCCGTCTGGATCAGGCTGCCGACGATCGAGTTGAGCAGGCCGCCCTCGACGCCGGGCGGCGCCGTCATCTTGGTGAACACGTCGAGCGATAGCCCGCCAAATCCGTTCCAGAGCAGCGCGCCGAGGATGAGCGCGAGCCACATCAGGCCGAAAGCCGTGGCGGCGTAACAGAGCGCCGCCCAGATAACGTTGTTCCGTCTGCGTCCGGCGTAGAGCGCGTTGGCCATCAGCGGCCCTCTCTTTGCGCGAGGCGGGCGAGCATCAACCGCGCCGCCGCGAGTACGAAGAACGTGATGACGAACAGGATGAAGCCGAGCGCAAGCAGCGAGGAGGTTGCCAGGCCCGGGTCGGCGTCGGCGAAGGAGTTGGCAATCATCGCCGAGATTGTCGTGCCTTGGGCGAGGATCGAACTCTGGATGTGCGGCGCGTTGCCGATGACGAAGGTGACGGCCATCGTCTCGCCCAGCGCGCGGCCCAAGGCCAGCATCACGCCGCCGATCACGCCGACGCGCGTGTAGGGCAACACGATATTGCCAACCACCTCGAAGGTCGTGGCGCCGACGCCGTAGGCCGCCTCCTTCAGCACGGGCGGCACGGTTTCGAATACGTCGCGCGCGATCGCCGTCACGAAAGGCAGGATCATCACCGCGAGCACGAGACCGGCGGTCAACAGGCCGTAGCCGAGCGGCGGACCGGCAAACAGCGCGCCGATCAAAGGCACGTTGCCGAGCGTGCCAATCAGCAACGGTTGCAGATAATCCTGCATGAACGGGCGAAAATAGTAGACGCCCCAGATGCCGTAGATGATTGAGGGAATGCCGGCGAGCAGCTCGATGGCGATGCCGACCGGCCGCCGCAGCATCGGCGGGCAGAGTTCGGTGAGGAACACGGCGACGCCGAGGCCGACGGGTACGCCGATCAGCATGGCGATGACCGACGTGGCGAGCGTGCCGTAGATCGCCGCCGCGGCGCCGAATTTTTCGCGCGGCGGACTCCACGCGTCGCTGATCAGGAAGCCGAAGCCGAATTCGCGGAACGCCGGCCAGGCGCCAATAAACAGCGAAATCGCGACGCCGAGCAGCAGCACGAGCACGAGCAGCGCGGCGGCGAACGTCATCCAGCGGAAGCTCGAGTCGGCCGCCTTGTGCCGGCCGAGAGCGCGGGCGCGGTCGAACGCCGGCGATTGCGCGGCCGAGGTCGTCTCAAGCGTCGTTGCGGACATGACTGAAACTTTCACGCAAAGGCCGGGCGCGGCAAGCACGCCCGCGGCGCAAGCGCCGCCGGCGTTTTGCAATCACTTCTGCGCGATGTCCTTGGCCCACATGCTCTTGACCATTGCGACGACCTTATCAGGCATCGGAATGTAGTCGAGCGCCTTGGCTTCGTCTGCGCCCTTGTCGTACGCCCAGCCGAAGAATTTCAGCGCCTCGTTGGAGGCGGTGACGTCCACGGGCTTCTTGTACATGAGGATGAAAGTCGCGGCGGTCATCGGCCACGATTGGTCGCCGGGCTGGTTGGCGAGGATCAAATAGAAGCCCGGGGCCTTATCCCAATCGGCGTTCGCGGCGGCGGCCTGGAACGCATCGACCGTCGGGGCCACCTTCTTGCCGTCCTTGTTGATCATGTCGACCCAAGCGAGCTTGTTCTGCTTGGCGTATGCGTATTCGACGTAGCCGATTGCGCCCTCGGTGCCGGCGACGTTGTTGGCGACGCCATCGTTGCCCTTGGCGCCGATGCCGGTCGGCCAATCGACCGAGGTGGCGACGCCGACCTTGTCCTTCCATTCGGGCGAAACTTCCCCAAGATAGTAGCTGAAGTTGAAGGTCGTGCCCGAGCCGTCGGCGCGGTGGATGACGGCGATCGCCGTCGCGGGCAGCTTCGCGTTCGGATTGAGCTTGGCGATCGCCGGGTCGTTCCAGGTCTTGATCTTGCCGAGATAGATGTCGCCGAGGGTCTTGCCGTCGAGGGTGAGATCGTCGGCCTTGACCCCGCTCAAATGCGCGACGGGAACGATGCCGCCCATCACCATCGGAAACTGGGCGAGGCCCGCCTCGTCGAGATCCTTGGCCTTCAGCGGCGCGTCGGTGGCGCCGAAAGTGACGGTCTTCGCCTTAATCTGTTTGATGCCGGCGCCGGAGCCGATTGATTGATAGTTCAGGCCGTTGCCCGTGTCCTTCTTATAGGTGTCCGCCCATTTAGCGTAGATCGGAAACGGGAACGTCGCCCCCGCGCCGGAGATGTCCGCAGCTGCGGCGCAAGCTACGCTCGCCGCGACGATCGTGGCGCTGAGGAGGGTCCTAACAAACATGCAAGCCTCGTGAAGTTGCCTGGCTCGCCGCGGCGGCCCGAAGGCTGGCGCTGCGGCCGACGGTCTTATAGGCCGCCGCCGCGTGTCTCATATGACAGGAACGCGACGATTTGATTACAGCGCGATAGATTGAATTTTCTCAGCTTTTCGCGCTTCGGCCTTCGCCAGCGGTCTCGGAAGGGGCCAGCGGCGCAAACGCTGTAAACGTTGAGCCTTCGCCGAGGCGGCTCGCGATCGTCAGCCGGCCGCGATGGCGCGCCAGGATGTGCTTGACGATCGCCAGCCCCAATCCGGTGCCATTCTTGGCGCGGCTCTGGCCGGGATCGATGCGATAGAAACGTTCGGTCAGGCGCGGCAGGTGCTCGGGCGCTATGCCCTTGCCGTGGTCCCGGACGACGAGGATGCCGTCCTTTCCCTTGCGCGCGACCATGATCTCGACGCACGCCTTCGCGTCCACCGCGCCCTGCGCGCCGTATTTGATGGCGTTCTCGATCAGATTCTCTGCGACGCGCACCAGCTCGTCACGCTCGCCGGTGACGATGACCGGCGTTTCGGTTTCGAGCTTGAGATCGACGCTCATTTCCTGCGCCATCGGCGCGAGCGTGTCGGCGACATGGCGAACCACCTGCGCCAGATCGACCTCGGTCTCCGGTCGCACGTGCTGCTTCTGCTCAATGCGCGACAGCGACAACAGATCGTCGATCAGCCGCGCCATGCGACGGCCCTGCTCGCGCATGATCGCCAAAAATTTCGACCGCGCTTTCGCATCGGCCTGCGCTGAGCCCTGAAGCGTCTCGACGAACCCGAGCAGCGAGGCGAGCGGCGTGCGCAATTCGTGACTAGCGTTGGCGATGAAGTCGACGCGCATCCGCTCGACGCGTCGCGCTTCCGTTAAGTCGCGCAACGTCAACAGCATAGCGACAACGTCGCCGGCATCGGTGGCGATTGGCGCGACGTCGACCTGGAACAGCCGTTCGATCGGCGCCCGCTCGCTCCACAATGCCGTTTCAGCCTCGCCGCCGGCCGCGACGCGGCGCACCGCGTCGATCACGTCGGGCGCGCGCAGCGCGAGCACAAGCAGATCCCCGCTTCTCAAGGCGGGCAACAGGTCGCGCGCCGGCGGATTGGCGAATTCGACGCGCGACTCGGCGTCGATGAGTATGGCTGGCGACGGGATGGCGTCGAGCAGCTTCTCGGCGCCCGGCGCGCGGAGTTGCGTGGTCAGATTGCGGCGCAGGATTTTCGCTTCGCCCATGGCCCGAGCTCCGCCGTCGATCGGCTCAGTCATCCTCTAGGCGCGCGCGCTCGATCGCCTCGCTGAGCGACCGCCAACGCCGGACCGCCTCATGCGCGCCGAGCAGCGCCAACGCCAACAGGAACGGTACGATATAGTAGATGACGCGGAACAACAGCAGAGCGGCGAGCAACTGGTCGGCGGAGCCGCCGACGCCTTTGATCATCGTCGCCTCGAATACGCCGAGGCCGCCAGGGGAGTGGCTAGCGATGCCTAGCATGGCGGCGAAGGAATAGAGCGCCGCGAAAGCGAGAAAGCCGACGCCTTTCCCAGCGGGCAGGAGGACATAGAGCGCGCCCGCCGCGGCGCAGACGTCGATGACGCCGAGCGTCGTCTGGCCGAGCGTCAACAAGGGGCCCGGCAATCGGAAATGCAAGAGGACCCCACGCCCCCGCTGGCGCAGGCGCGTGACCCAGATCAGATAGGCCGCGAGTAGAACGATCAGCGCTGCGCCGATCGCCTGGTTGACGGGCGCCGCGAGGTGGTTGATTTCGCCGATCGCTTGCGCGTCGAGGATGAAGCCGGCGGCCAGCACCAGGCCCATACCAAGCCAGAAGGTAATGCCCGCGACGACGGTGAGGCTCGCGATCTTACCGGCGGAAAGCCCCGCCGGCCCGTAGATCCAGAAGCGCACCGCGCCGCCGGTAACGAGCGGAAAGCCCAGCGTGAACGAGATTGCGTAGCTGGTGAACGAGGCGAGCGCGGTCAGGGGGTAGGGTACGCGCACCCCGAGGTGGCGCAGCGCCAGCGCGTCGTAGCCGGTCAGCGCGACGTAGCTCGTCGCGGCCAAGCCGAACGCCATGAGAATCTGGTCGGCGCCGGTTGCGCGGAAAGCGCTCTCGAACTCCGCGAGGTCGATCTTGAGCAGCGTCCGGCCGAAGATGAAGATCGAAACCGAAACGATGACGACGCTGGCCGCGACCCCCAGTCGGCGCAGAAGCACGCGGCGCTGGCGAAGCGTCTCGACGAACGCCGTGATGGCGCTTGCCCAGGAGTCCGCGACGACGGGGGCGTCTTCCTCACGTCTCAGCCCCATGCCGAAGCGGATCCCTTATCCAGCGGAGTGGGGCCTATAGAGAAGGCCGGTCGGTGGGGCAAGGCGGCCCCGCCGGACGCTGGCGGGACGCGATTCTACTTCTTGACAAGCGGGCAAGTGGAGTCCGCGAGCTTGCCGTACGCCTGCTCGCCGGACATCGTTCTCACGACTTTGTAGTAGTCCCATGGGCCCTTCGATTCAGCCGGCGTCTTCACCTGCATGACGTACATCGAGTGTTCCATCAGGCCGTCGGCGCGAATGATTCCGTTGTCGGTGAACATGTCGTCGATCTTGGCCTTATGGAGTTCATCCATCACCTTGTCGGGGTCGGTCGTGCCGGCCGCTTTCACAGCATTGAGATAGGTCAGCGTCGCGGAGTAGTAGGCCGCCTGGTTCATCGTCGGCTCGACGCCGGTCTTCTCGAGGAAGCGCTTGCCGAAGGCGCGCGTCTTGTCATTGAGGTCCCAGTACCAGCCGGTCGTGAGGTAGAGGCCTTTAGCTGCGTCGAGGCCGAGCGCATGGATATCGGAAAGGAACGCGAGCAGCGCGGCCGGCTTCATCGTCGCGGTGATGCCGAACTCGTTGGCAGCCTTGAGCGAATTGACGAAATCCCCGCCGGCGTTGGCGAGCCCGAGCACCTGCGCCCCGGAATTTTGCGCCTGCAACAGATAGGACGAGAAATCCGAGGTCGCGAGCGGAACTCGCACGGCGCCCACCACCTTGCCGCCGTTGGCGTTCACGACGCGCTCGGCGGACTGCTGTAGCTGTGTGCCGAAGGCGTAGTCGGCGGTGAGGAAGAACCAGCTCTTGCCGCCCTGCTCGAGGATCGCCGTAGCGGTGCCGTTCCCCAGCGCTGTGGTGTCGTAGCCATAGTGGATCGTGTAGGCGTTGCAGTCCTTGCCCGTAAGCGAGGCGCCGGCGGCGCCGATGGCGATGAACGGCACTTTCTTTTCCTTCGCCGCCACCGCCATGGCGAGGCTCACCCCGGTGTTGGAGCCGCCGAGCACCATCGTCACGCCGTCGCGATCGGCGAATTCGCGGAATTTCTGGCCGCCGAGGTCCGGCTTGTTCTGGTGGTCGTAAGTGACAATGTCGATCGGCTTGCCGAGCGCGTTCCCGCCGAAATCCGCGACCGCAAACTTGATCGCTTCGACCGCTTTCGGACCGATCACGTCGGCGTAGACGCCGGACATGTCGTCGATATCGCCGATCACGACCTTGTCGGAGGCGGCGTCGGCCGCGACGCTCATGAACGCAGCAGTAAGGGCGACGGACGCCGTCGCCAAAAAAGATTTCAACCTCATGTTTACATCCTCCCGAAGCGTTTCCGTATCCCTCGCGATCTTCGCGTGCGTGCTTCTAGCGCCGGCGCGCGCGGGGTCAAAGCGCGTTCGCTCGATATCGTTGACCGCGCCG
>Ga0302326_10011974_pt1 | contig 18580 bp, 16 predicted proteins | sample Palsa_T0_3_FD_202264 | JGI IMG/M metagenome (GOLD analysis project Ga0302326, IMG submission 202264) | Peat permafrost microbial communities from Stordalen Mire near Abisko, Sweden - Palsa_T0_3 | ecosystem: Environmental > Terrestrial > Soil > Palsa > Peat permafrost | place: Sweden: Abisko...
TACCGCCCGAAGCTGCTCGAGCGCTTCATGCGCGCCGCCGCGGACATCGGCCTCAGCGAGCGGCTCGCGTTCATTCCGTCGATCTGCATCCTGCGCTCGGTCGGCGGCATGCGCTTCGTGGCGACCCGGGTGCCCGGCATCGACGTGCCGGCCGAGACGGTCGCCCGTGTTGAGAACGCGGATGACGCGGAGAGCGAATGCTTCGAGATTGCTTACGAGCTCGCCTCCCACGCCCTCGCGCAACCCGGTGTCGCCGGCCTTCACTTCATCTCGTTCCGTAAGGACGCGGGCATCGCAAAGCTCTGCACACGCTTGGGCATCCCGCCCCGAGTCGAAAGGGAAACCAATGGATACAGTGCTTCGGTCGCGGTCTAAGACCGTCACGATCGGCTCAGGTCAGCCGTTCTGCATCATCGGCGAGCGAATCAACCCGACCGGGCGCAAGGTCTTCGCCGAGCAGCTGCGCGGCGGTGACACCTCCCAGGTGGCAGTCGACGCCATCGCCCAGGTGGAGGCAGGGGCCGACATGCTCGACATCAACGCGGGGATCCCGCTGGTCGATGAGCCGGAGCTGATGATGAGCATGCTGCGTACCGCTCAGGCGGCCGTCGACGTGCCGATCTGCATCGATTCGTCGGTGATCGAGGCACTCGAGGCCGGACTGTCCGTCTACGAGGGGCGCGCGCTCGTCAACTCTGTCACCGCCGAGGATGAGCGGCTCGAGGAGATCCTGCCCCTGGTCGCGCGCCACGGCGCCGCCGTGATCGCGCTCGCGAACGACGAGACCGGCATCCCCGAGACCCCCCAGCAGCGGCTCGACCTCGCTCGCAAGATCATCAGCGCCGCCGGCGACCACGGCATCGCGCCGGAAGACATCGTGATCGACCCGCTCGCGATGACCGTCGGCGCCGACACCGAGGCCGTGACGACGACGCTCGCGACGATCCGGCTGATCCGCGACGAGCTCGGCGTGAACATGTGCCTCGGCGCATCGAACGTGTCATTCGGCCTCCCACAACGGCACGTGCTGAACGCGGGCTTCCTGCCGATGGCAATGGCAGCGGGGCTGACGAGCGCGATCATGTCGACCGCCGAGGTCTGCGTCCAGAGCGTGCGCGCATCGGATCTGCTGCTCGGCCACGACCCGTGGGGCGCGAGCTGGATCGCCGCGCACCGCGCCCGCAAAGCGGCCCTGGAGGCGGCGGCCGCCACGTGAGCACGCCGTCACCTCAGCGCCGTGGACCGGCGCCAGAAGAGACCCCGGCCGCCGACGACGGGTCCCGTCGCGTGCGGCTGCGGTTCCTGCCCGACGGTGGCGCGCAAGCGCACCTGGATGTCCGCGTCCCCAGCGGCACGCCCGTGTTCGACGCCGCGAGCTGGAATGGGATAGCGATCGACTCGACCTGCGGCGGTTACGGCACGTGCAAGAAGTGCAAGGTCCGGGTGATCTCAGGCGAGGTCCCCGTCGGCGCGATCGACCCCAGAGCGTTCACAAGCGATGAGCTGCGAGACGGATGGCGGCTCGCGTGCCGCGCAAGCGCGCGCACGGACCTCGTGATCGAGGTGCCCCCCTTGCAGACGAGGCCCAAGGCCGCGCTCGTCGGCATCGGGCGCCACGTGATCCTTCGCCCGGCGGTCCAGAAGCGACACCTCGTGCTCGCAGAGCCGACACTCGAGGATCAGCGCTCAGACCTGCAGCGGGTGCTCGACGGGCTCGAGGATCTCGAGCCGCACACGTCGCTCGACGTCATGCGCTCACTCGGCGGGATCCTCCGCAGCTCGAACTTCGACGTCACCGCAGTGGTCTGCGATCAGGAGCTGATCGACGTCGAGGACGGCGACACGACCACGCGGCGATTCGCGATCGCATTCGACCTCGGCACGACGACAGTGGTCGCGACGCTGCTCGATCTCGACAGCGGCCAGCCGGCGGCGGTCCGCTCGATGCTGAACCGCCAGCAGCCATACGGCGCCGACGTGATCACGCGGATCTCGGCCACGATGATGGACGACCACGCGCTCGGCGCGCTCAGCGAGCGCGCACACGAGACGCTCGCCGAGCTGGTCGGCGAGGTCTGCGCGGACAGCGGCGTCGATCCACGCGAGGTCTACGAGATCACTGTGTGCGGCAACGTGACGATGATGCAGCTCGCGCTCGGCATCGATCCAGAGCCGCTGTCGATGGCGCCGTTTGTCGTCGCGACGCATGACTTCCCGCCCGTGCAGGCGGCAGACTTCGGCGTGAACGTCCACCCGCGCGCGCCGGCGTTCGTGTTCCCCTCGCTCGGCGCTTACGTCGGTGGCGACATCGTCGCCGGCATGCTCGCGACCGGCCTGACCCGGGACCGGCGGCTGCGGCTGTTCATCGACGTCGGCACCAACAGTGAGATCGCGCTCGGCTCGAGCGAGCGCGTACTAGCCACCGCGGCGCCTGCGGGGCCGGCCTTCGAGGCGGCGCAGATCAAGTGCGGCATGCGCGCGGCCGACGGGGCGATCGAGGGACTGAAGATCGAGGGTGACTCGCTCTCGCTGGAGGTAATCGGCGACGTCGAGGCGGTGGGGATGTGCGGATCGGGGCTCGTCGACGCGGTCGCCGAGCTCGTCCAGCACGGCCTGCTCGATCACTCCGGGCGGTTCATCCCGGACGAGGACGCGGCCGCGCTCCACCCGACGCTGGCGCCCCGTCTGACGAAGATCGGCCAGGAGCGGGTGTTCGTCCTGCACTGGCGTGGCGATGATCCGGAGACGTCCGTCTACCTCTCCCAGCGTGACGTGCGCGAGCTCCAGTTCGCGAAGGCATCGATCGCGACCGGCTGGCAGATCCTCCTGCATGAGCTGGGCGTCGAGCCCGGCGAGATCACCCAGGTGCTCCTCGCCGGGAGCTTCGGCGCGTACCTGACACCGCTGAGCGCCGTGCGGATCGGGCTCGTGCCGAAGCTCGCGCTACCGCGGATCGTGTCGGCCGGCAACGTCGCCGGCGAGGGCGCGAAGATCGCCGCGCTGTCGCTGCGCGAGCGCGCCGAGGCGCATTCGATACTGCGCGAGGTGGAGTACGTCGAGCTGTCCGGCCGCGGGGACTTCAATGACCTGTTCATCGACCAGCTGGCGTTCCCCGGATGAGCCGGGTCGCCGTGATCGCATGCGGCGCGCTCGCCGCGGACGTCCGCAGGATCGGACGCCGGCGTGGCTGGGACCTCGACGTGCATCCGGTCCCGGCGCTGCTGCACAACCGCCCCGAGCGGATCGCACCCGCGGTCGCTGCCGAGCTGGCGCGCCTTCGCGGTTGCTACGACGCCGTAGCGGTTGCGTACGGGGACTGCGGTACCTACGGCGCGCTCGACCAGCTCGGCCTCGACCGCCTCGACGCCGATCACTGCTACGAGCTGTTCGGCCGCGAGGAGGTCGCCGACGCCCTCGCCGAGCAACCCGGCACCTACTTCCTCACCGACTTCCTGGCGCGGACGTTCGAGCGGACAGTCGTGCGCGAGCTGGGGCTCGACCGCCACCCCGAGCTGCGCGATCTGTACTTCGGTAACTACACGCGCGTGCTATGGCTGGCGCAGCGGCCGACGGATGCGACGCGTGCGGCCGCCGAGGGCGCAGCGGCCAAAATCGGACTGCCGCTCGAGGTTCAGGTGGTGGGCAATGCGGGACTCGAGCGGCAGCTCGAGCGGCTGGTCATCACTCGTCCTGGATGAGCCCGTCCCATGACCACCGCGGAATTCTCAATCCGTCGGGAACATCGTCAGCGGACCCGTGGTACCGCGACATCGCCGAGGTTGTCGCCCAAGCGAAGTAGTCATGCAACACCTGCGCGAGGTGACCGTCCTTGGCGATGCCGACATCGCTGAGCGCCTGGTCAAAACACGCGATCGCCCGACGGTCCATCTCCTCGTGGGGCCCGTTGCCGCTGTGCATCCGCACCACCGAGGTCTCATCGCCGTAAGTGGCCGAGAATGTTTCAGGGCCCCCGAGAGCCTCCGCCCAGTACGCGGCGAGCCGCTGGCCGTGATCGGGATGAAAGCCATGACTGAACGCATGACTTACCACCTCATCGGCCATCACTCGAGCATGCCACGCCCGAGCCAGGTCAAGCATGCCCTCCTGACCCCCAGCCGCCTCGTAAACACTCGCCACGGCCGCGAATCCTAGCTCTGGTGGATATCCGGCGTCGATATACGGGCGTATACTCGAGGCGCAATGCGGTGCTGGCACGGCTCTGTGAGTCGCTTCCCGCCGGACCGGATTCGGTCGACGACCTATCGCGTTGGGCACACGACTTTGCTTTCCCGCGCGGAACTCGAAGAGGCGGTTCAGGCTTCCGGTGTGCGCCGAACGTTGCGATGGGGGAACGGCGACGCGCGCGGACTTCTCGACCACGCCGGGGGGGCCTGATGACCGACCGGCTGATCCGGCCCGCGGAGGAAGGTGACCTTTCGGCGATCGTGGCCATCTACAACGACGTCATGCAAACGTCGCTCACGATCTGGCGGGAGGAGCCCACCTCGGTCGCCGAACGTCAGGAGTGGCTGGCGGAGACCTCGACAATGGGGTATCCGGTCCTTGTCGCGGCAGATGCCTCAGGCGTGCTTGGCTTTATCGCCGCCGAGCCGTTTCGTTCGTGGCCGGGCTACGCGGCAACCTGGGAGCACTCAGTTCACGTTCGCCGTGACGTACGCTCCCGCGGCATCGGGGGCTGCGTGCTTGCCGCCATGGAAGCGACGCTGCGGACTCGGGGCGCCCACATCATGGTCGCCGGCATCGACTCCGAGAACGAGGGCTCGTTGCGCTTCCACGCTCGCGCCGGGTTCCTCGAGACGGGCCGCATGCCCGAGGTCGGTCAGATGAGAGGCTCGTGGCGAGACCTCGTCCTGCTCCAAAAGATGCTGACCACGTGACGGGTCCTGATGATGCGGACTCGGTTCGACGCGTGCCGCCCTCCGGGCAGGCCCCGATCACGAGTGGATCGCGTGCACGGTCCAGACGTTGGGTTCCCAGTACGAACCGAGATCCCGGATCGTGTCGGGCTCGGTCGATAGCCCACCTTGCCCTCCTTCCATATCAGTCGTCCGGCAGCTCCACCCGATCCGAGTCGCCGATGCTGCGCTGGACCCTCGCCGGGGCCCCGAACGCAACCACGCCGGACGGCAGGTCGCGCGTCACCACCGCCCCGGCGCCGACGACGGTGTCACTGCCGATGCTCACGCCGGGGCAGACGATCGCGCCGGCGCCCAACCACACGTTGCGGCCGATCGCGATCGGCCTCGCGTACTCCCAGCCAAAGCGGCGCGGCTCGGGGTCGATCGGATGCGTCGCGGTCAGGAGCTGGACGCGCGGGGCGAGCTGGCAGGCGGCTCCGATCGTGATCGGCGCGCCGTCGAGCATCACGCAGTCGTAGTTCACGAAGGTGCCGGGGCCGATCGCGATCCGCGTACCGTAATCGCAGCGGAAGGCCGGCTGGACGACGACGCCCTCGCCGACGCTGCCGAGTAATTCGCGCAGCAGGCCGTCCCGCTGATCGCGTTCGGCGTGGCGCGTAGCGTTGTAGCGGTCGAGGATGCCCTGCGCGCGAGCATGGTCCGCCTGCAGTTCGGGGTCATCGAAGCGGTAGAGCTCGCCTCGCAGCATCCGCTCTTTCATCCCCATTGGCAGGCCAGCCTACTACGCGCGCTGCGGCTACTCCTCGGCTTCAATCGATTCCACGAGCAGCGTGGCGACGTCGACCACCCGCAGCTGCTGGCCGCCGCTCTGCACTCCGTCGTCGAGCATGACAGTGCAGAACGGGCACGCAACGGCGAGCGTGTCCGCCCCCGTCGCGGCGGCCTCGCGCACGCGCTCAGCGTTGATCGCGCTGCCCCGCTCCTCCATCCACATGTGGGCTCCGCCCGCACCGCAACAGAACGTGCGCTTGCCGCTGCGCTCCATCTCGACGGGCTCCCCGACCGCCGCCACCAGCTCGCGCGGCTCGGCGAGCACGTCGTTGTGGCGCGCGAGGTAACAGGAGTCGTGATACGTGATCGAGCGGCCCTCCGAGCGCTGCGGCGCGAGCTTGCCTTCACGCACGAGCGTCGAGAGGAGCTCGGAGTGGTGGATCACCTCGTAGCGGCCGCCGAAGTCCGGATACTCGTTGGCGAGCGTGTTGAAGCAGTGGGGGCAGTTGGCGACGATCCTCGTCACCCCCGCCTCGTTCAGCGTGGCGACGTTCTGCTCGGCGAACGCCTGGAACACGTACTCGTTGCCGATCCGCCGGGCGGGATCCCCGGTACAGGCCTCACGCGGTCCGAGGATCGCGAAGTCGACGCCGGCGGCCTGCAGCAGCTTCGCCGTGGACTGCGCCGTCTGCCGCGCGCGTTCGTCAAACGACGAGGCGCAGCCGACCCAGTAGAGATACTCCGGTGCCGGGTCTCCCGGCTCAAGCACCCGGACGCCGAGGTCCGAGGCCCAATCGGCCCGCTCTGACTGCGCCTTCCCCCACGGATTCGATGCACGCTCGACGTCCCTGAGCATCGGCTCGGCCTCGGCGGGGAAGCTCGACTCGACCATGACCAGATGGCGGCGGAGATCGACGATGTGGTCGACGTGCTCGATCGACACCGGGCAAGCCTGCACGCAGGCCCCGCAGGTCACGCAGTCCCACACGACGTCGTCGGTCACCGCGTTCGGCACCAGCGGCGAGGAGTCCTCGGCGAGAACGTGGTCGCGGAGCCCCATCATCAGGAGCTTGGGGGACAGTGCCTTGCCGGTCGCGAACGCGGGGCACGCATCCTGGCAGCGCCCGCACTCGGTGCACGAGAACGTGTCGAGCACCTGCTTCCAGGTCAGGTCGGCGGGACCGCCGGCCCCAAAGCGGATCTCGTCCTCTGGCACGTCCTCGTCGTCGAACCGCAGCGGCTCCAGGCGCCCGCCGGGTCCCGTGCGCCCGAACCACACGTTGATCGCGGCGGTCGCGATGTGCAGGTGCTTCGAGCGCGGGAGGTAGGCGAGGAAGGCGAGGATCGTGAGTACGTGCGCCCACACGAAGACGCGCTCGAGCACGCGCGTGGCCTCGTCCCGGGCGAACAGGTGAGACAGCGCGTTCGCAGCCGGCGACCACGCCGCCGGCCACTCGTTCAGCCCGAGCGCGATCCTCGTCGCGTGCCACAGCAGCAGCGTGATCACGATCATCGCGATCAACCCCAGGATCAGATCCGCCTCGCCGAGGTGGCTGCCCTCGAAGCGGCGCGGCCGCTGCACCTTGCGGATCCAGAGCTCCGCGATCACGCCGATGAGCACGAGCACGGCGAAGACGTCGCCCAGCAGCGCGTACCAGCCCTGGTGACCGAGCCACGGCAGCGTCGCATGCTTGTCCACCACGCCGATCAGAGCGATCAAGATCGTCGGGCCGAGCACCAGGAAGCCCCAGAAGATGAACGCGTGCATCAGGCCCGGGCCGAGCCGCTGCAGCAGCTTGCGCTGACCGAGCACGATCGAGACCTCGTTGTGGACGCGGCGGCGCACACCACCGGTGCGCGCGACCGGTTGACCAGAGCGCACGAGCCGAGTGAGCAGCCGGACCCGGCGGGCGAACAGGGTCCCACTGACCACCAGCGCGGCGGCGAGCGCCACAGCGGCGACCGGCGAGACTATTGGCCCCTCGCCCTTCTGATCTCTGCCGAGATCGCGGGCACGACCTCGTGGAGATCGCCGATCACTGCGTAGTCGGCACTCGCGAAGATCGAAGCCTCGCCGTCGGGGTTGATCGCCAGCAGCTTCTTCGCGCCCTTGCAACCGGCCATGTGCTGCGTCGCACCGCTGATTCCGCAGGCAATGTAGATCTCAGGCGAGATCTTGGTGCCCGTCTGGCCGACCTGATCGGTGTGCGGCCGCCATCCGGCGCTCGTCACCGCTCGGGAGCAGCCGACCGCGCCCGCGAGCAGGTCCGCGAGCTCCTCGATCACAGCGAACCCCTCCGCCGATCCAACGCCCCGGCCACCGGACACGACCACGTCGGCGTCAGCGAGCGAGACACCGGCGGTGAGCGCCCCCGCCCGCTCGGACACGTGCGCAATGAGGTCGGCGTCGGCGACAGACGGCGCGAACTGCTCGACGACGACCTCCGCCGGCGACGCCACGGTTTCAGCGGACACGGCGTGGGGCGCCACCGTCAGCAGCATCGGCGAGCCATGCAGGAGCGTGTCTTCGAGCAGGCTGCCGCCCCAGCGCACGCGTACGAGGGAGGCCGGGTCGCCGGGCGTGATCGACACGCAGTTGGCCGCCATCGGCTGGTCGGTCTTGGCGGCGACGTGCGCCAGCACCTCGGTCCCCCGATCGGTGCCTGGGCCGACCACGCCGGCGGGAGAAAGCCGGCGGCTCAGCTCGACGATCGCCTGCGCCCATGCCGCCGGCGCGTAGGACTCGAGACCGGTCGCCACGTGTGCGACCGATACGCCGTGCGACGCCAGGCCGTCCGCCGATCCCGGCGCGCCGACGAGCACGGCATGCACGTCATCCCCAAGCGCTCGCGCGAACGTCAGCGCCTGCTGCGAGAGCTCATCATCGACATCCTCCACGAACACGAGAGCGGTCATACGAGCCCCAGCTCCCGCAGGACCCCGACAACGGCGGGAGCCGCCTCGGGCCCGCGGCCGAGCACCTCGGCCTGCTTACCCGAGCCGGGCGGCAGCGTCAGCCGCACCATCTCCAAGCGCGGCTCGGGGCGCACGGGCGTCATGGCGGCGACCGGCTTGCGCTTCGCGCGCAGCCGTCCCGGCACGGATGGATAGCGCGGCAGGTTGAGCCCCTCCTTGACGGTCACAACCGCCGGCATCGGCACCACGTAGACGTCGCGGCCGTCCGCGACCTCCTGCTCGCAGCGCACGCTTCCACCGTCGACGCCGAGCCCCTTGACACCGGTGACGCACGGCAGCCCGAGCGCATGGGCCACACGGATCGGGACCTGGTAGTTGCCGGCATCGGCCGACTCGTTGCCGAACAGGATCAGGTCGTAGGGCTCCGCCTCAGCGCGGATCGCCGCCACGATCGCAGCGGCCGTCGCTTGCGGATCCCATTCGCCGCCGTCGGTCAGGAGGTGCACCGCGCGGTCGATGCCGATCGCCATCATGTCGCGTAGCTGCTCCTCCGCCTCGGGCGGCCCCAGCGTCAGCACTGTGCTCGTACCACCACAAGATTCGATCAGCTTGACCGCCTCCTCCGCGCCGCACTCCTCGTGCGGGCTGATCGTGAAGCCGAGGTGGCGAGTAGAGATCGCCCGTTCGTCCTCTGTCAGGACGATCTTCCCGCCGGTCAGCGGCACCCGCTTGACGCAGACGAGGACGTTCATGATGCGACGGCGGGAACCACTAGGACCGGACGCGCGTGTTCTCGGGATCGAAGATCGGGGTCGATCCGACCACCGCGACGGTCACTGGGTAGCGCTCGCCCATGTACTCGACGGCCAGCTGCTCGCCGGGGACCGCGTGCTCGGGCGGTAGATAGCTCATCAGGAGGTGCTTGCCGATCGACGGGCCGGCGCCGGCGCTCGTGACGTATGAGCGACGCCCCTTGCGGTCGGTGATCGCGGCGCCGTCCCGCGTCAGCACCGGCTCGTTGCCGAGCATGTAGCGCTTGACCCCGGATGCGGAGGTGTGATCGTCCACCGTCAGGGTGCACATCGTCGCGGCGGGGTCCTCCTCGCGATGCTGCACGTGCGCCTCCTTGCCGATGAAGTCCTCCTCCTTCACCTTCCCCCAGGCCATGTCGGCCTCGACGACGTTGAAATCTCCCTCGAGTTCCATCCCGTAGGCGCGGTAGCACTTCTCCAAGCGACCGGTGGTCCCGTAGACGCCGATCCCGGCGGGAACGACGCGGTGCGGAGCTCCCGCCTCGGCGATGATGTCCCACAGCCGCGCACCCTGCTCGATCGGGACGTACAGCTCCCACCCGAGATCGCCGACGTAGGAGATGCGGGATGCGAGCACCGACAGGGGGCCGACCTCGATCGTCCGGCAGCGAGCGAAGGGGAAGCTTTCGTGCGAGACGTCATCGCTCGTCACGCTGCCGAGGATGTCCCGCGCCCGCGGGCCCCACAGCCCCAGAGTGCACCACGAGCTCGTCTGATCGTGTAGCTGCGCCGAACCGTCGTCAGGAAGATGATCGGCGAACCACTTGAGGTCCGACATGCCGTACGCACCGCCGGTCACGACCCGGAAGACGCCCTCGCCGAGACGCATGATCGTCAGGTCCGCCTTGAACCCGCCGGACGGCGTCAGGATCGGCGTGTAGACGACCCGGCCGACGGCGACGTCCATTTGCCTCATCGCCACCCGCTGCACCGCCTCGAGTGCTCCCGGGCCGGTGATGTCGAACACGGCGAACGCGGTCAGATCGACCATCGCAGCGCGATCACGCATCGCCAGGTGCTCGGCGTTGATGATCGGTGACCACCAGCGCGATTCCCACTCCGCCTCGCGCCTGGTCACCCGATCGTCGTACTCCTCGAGCAGGGGCGCGTTCGACTCGTACCATTGTGGTCGCTCCCAGCCAACGGTCTCGAAGAAGACCGCGCCGAGCTCGCGCTCGCGCTCGTGGAACGGGGAGAGCCGGACGCGGCGGTCGGACTCCCACTGCTCGGAGGGGTGGACGATGCCGTACATCTTGTTGAAGCCCTCGCACGCGCGCGCCTTGATGTGGGCCGCGGTCCGCTGGCATGGGTACGCGCGCGCGACGTTCGACTCGTACACATCGATCTCGGATTCGCCGTTCACCATCAGCTCGGCGACAGTCTTGCCCGACCCCGGCCCCTCCTTGATCCAGATCGCGGCGGCCGACCACAGCCCGCGGACCTCCGGGGTCTCCCCGATCAGCGGCATCCCGTCGAGGGTCACTGACAGCACCCCGTTGATCGCGTACTTCACCCCGACGCTCTCGTCCCCGACGATCTCTGGCATCAGGTCGAGCGCGATCTCCATCTGCGGGTCGAAGTCGTCCTGGGTGAAGGGGAGCTCGGTCGGCGTCAGGGCCGACTCCTCGATCGACGGGATCTCGTCGGCGTCGAGCGTGATCGGACGGTGCGCGTAGGACCCGATCTCGAGCCCGGTGCCCTCCTGGCGCTCATACATGTTCGTATCCATGTCGCGGACGATTGGGTACTCGATCATCCCCTTGGCGTCGGCAAACCGGGGCGCGGGGCCGATGTCGATCATCTGGTGAACCATCGGCGTCAGCGGAATCGAGGTGCCGGCCATCTCGGCCAGGCGGGGGCTCCAGGCGCCGCAGCAGATCACAACGAGCTCGACGTCGATGTCGCCGCGGGTCGTGCGTACGCGCCTCACGCGACCGCCGGAGACGTCGAAGCCGAGCACCTCGGTGTTGGCCGACACCCTCAGTCCGGCCTCGACGGCGCGCTCGCGCATGATCGTGGCGGCCCGCAGCGAGTCGACGACGCCCGCGTCCGGTGTGTAGAAGCCGCCCAGGATCAGTTTCTCGTTGATGAAGGGCACGTGCTCCTTCACCTCGTCAGGGGTGAGCAGCGAGACCGGCTCGATCCCCCACGACCGTGCAGAGGCGATCCTGCGCGCGAACTCCTGCATTCGCGCCTCGGTGCGCGCGATCTCGATTCCGCCGCTCCGGGTGAAGACGCCGAGGTCCTTGTACTGACGCACGCTTTCGAGTGTCAGCGACGTCATCTCCTTCGAGTGGTCGACCGGGAAGATGAAGTTCGAGGCGTGCCCGGTCGAGCCGCCCGGATTGGGCAGCGGGCCTTTGTCGAGCAGCGTGATCTCCGCCTCGCCGAGCCGGGTGAGATGGTAGGCAACGCTGTTGCCGACGATCCCCGCCCCGATGATCACGACGCGCTGCGAGGACGGCAGCTGCTCGGAAGACTCTGCCGCGACGGCCACATCAGTGATATATCAGATGCACGTCAGGAGCGTCAACCGGGCGCGCCGGGCGGGTCGGGCGCGCCGGGCGCGTCGGGCGCGCCGGGCGGGTCGGGCGGCCGGGCGGGTCGGGCGCGTCGGGTGGCGTCAGGCGAACAGCGGGCGTAGGTGGTCGTTCAAGAACATCCCGGCGGGATCGAGCTCGCGGCGGATCGCGATGAAGTCCTGCGCCGCGGGATAAAGCGCCTGCAACCGGTCCGGGGTGAGAAAGTGCAGCTTGCCCCAGTGAACCCGGGCATCGAACTCCGACAGCAGCGCATCGACCGAGCGCAGGTAGTCCCAGTAGTCGGTCCCAGGCTTGCCCGACACCGAGATGACCGTCGTGGCGGTCGCGTAGTTCGGGGAGAGATACGCGTCGTCGGCACCGACGGTGCGTACCTCCAGCGGGTACACCGATGCTGGCAGGCTGCGGAGCATCAGCTCACGCATCGCGGCCAGGGCATCGGGTCCATGCGCGAGCGGGACGAAATACTCGAGCTCGTGGAAGTTCGGGGAATAGACCATGGGATAGATCCGGTAGCACCGGTCCGTACGACGGCCGGGGGTTGGGTCGTCGGGCTCGTCCGGCGTGGCCTCGTCGTAGATCTTCACGTAGCACCGATCGGCCATCGCTTCGCCGTGCGAGGAGAGGTTGTAGAGAGCGGCGGACTCCTCCGTTGGCAGCCAGAAGAAACCGAAGTGTCGGTGCTCGCGCACGAGCTCGTCCCATCGCGCCACCACCTCTTCCCACGGCCACAGGCCGACCTGCTCCTTGAGCCGGTAGGCCTCTGTGACCTCGAGCTCGAGAGTCGTGACCACGCCGAGCATCCCGATCGCGACCTGCGCAGCTCGCAGCCGCTCGGGCTGATCGGCGCCGATCTCGACGATCTCGCCCGCCGCCGTTACGAGCCGCACCCCGCGGACCGCACCGGAGAGGCTTGTGTAGCGGCTCCCAGAGCCGTGCGTAGCGGTTGCCACCGCGCCGGCGATCTGCTGCGTGTCGATGTCACCCTGGTTTCGCAGTGCAAGTCCCGCATCCCACAGCGGCTCATAGAAATCGCGGATCTGCGTGGCGGGCAGTGCCGTGGCCCGCTTTCGCCCTGGGTCCGTGGCGAGCACGCCACGGAGCGCAGACAGGTCCAATAGCAGTCCATCGGTCTCGACGACCGGAGTGAACGAGTGCCCAGCCCCGGCGACGCGAACGCCCGCCCCACGCTCGGCGGCCTCACGAACGAGCGCCGCGACCTCCTCCTCGTCTCGCGGCGCGGCCACGTAACGGGGGGTGAACGATTGGTTGCCCACCCAGTTACGCCACAGCGGCGCGGGAGGCACCTCGGTTAGCAGTGTCTCGGGCATGATCCCACTCGGCCGCGGAGCCTACTCGGCCCGGCGCCTTCTACGATCGCTGTTGTGGGCCGTGAGGTGACCACCGACCTGGCGATGCTCGAGCGGCTGGCACCGACCCGCGGCAAGGATGTCGTGGACGTGGGCTGCGGCGGAGGCGCGCTCGTCCGCGAGCTCGCGCGTGCAGGCGCCCGCGTCATCGGCGTTGAGATTTCGCGCGAGCAGCTCGCGGCTGCAGTTGCTCGGGACCCCGATGGCCGCTCGCGCTACCTCGTCGGGCGCGCGGAGGCGCTCCCGCTCGGCGACGACTCGACTGATGTCGTTCTCTATCTGCGCTCGCTGCATCACGTGGCGCCGGTGGAGCTGATGACAGCTCTGCGCGAGGCTCGTCGCGTACTGCGGCCCGGCGGAGCGGTGTACGTTGCCGAGCCGCTGGCCGAGGGCGATTTCTTCGAGCTCGTGAGCCTGGTCGAGAACGAGGTCGAGGCGCGCGGTGCGGCCCAGGGAGCATTGGATGACGCCCCTGCCGCGGGGCTTCAGCGGGTGAGGACCGTCGATTACGACGTGCGAGTCTGCATCGCCGACCTCGCGGGATTGCGTGCGCGGATCGTCAGTGTCGATCCCGCGCGAGCAGACCGCTTCGACGATCGAGCTCCCGAGCTCGCGGAGGCATTCGGGAGGCTTGGCGAGGCAGGCGAGCGGGCCGGCGAGCGCTGCTTCTTGCAGCCGATGCGGGCCGACGTGCTCATCCCGGGTCCAGGTGCGGTCCTGCCGTCCTCAAGTACCGCCTAGCCGCCGCCGATTCGTTATCCGTGAGCACGTCGGTGCCGCCGCCCACTCCCCCCGCGGTCAGCCGCCCGCTGCCGGCGCCGCCCTCGCGCAGCCCGAGCCTGAAGCTGGTGGGCTCGGTCGCTATGGTGGCCGTCCTCGCCGTGCTCGCCTTCACGCTCTTCGGTGGAGGTGCCGGCACGGTCGGCGACCCGGTCGCCGAGGCTGCCACGGTCTCGTCAAATGCACCCGGCTACCGCATGAGCTTCTCGATGCAGATCCTCTCCTCGGCGGCGACGCCGATCACCGGCGTTGGGAACGGAGCGTTCGATGCCCGCGACCACACGGGGTCGATGTCGCTAACGATGAATCTCGGGAACGACCCGCAGGTGATCCAGGCCCTCGGCAGTGACACCGTGACACTGCAGGAGATCATGAGCGGTACCACCGTGTACGAGAAGCTCCCCGCCGCGATCTCGAACGAGTTGCCGACCTCCGGCAAGCAATGGGTCGCGATCGACCTCGCCAAGTTCGCCGGCTTTCCCGGGCTGTCGTCGCTTGAGAGCAACCCCGTCTCGAGCGATCCGAGCGAGATGCTGCAATATCTCCGGGCCACATCCGACAGCATCGTCATCGAGGGACATCAACTTCTCGATGGACTCGCAACGACCCACTACCACGCCGAGCTCAGCCTCGGCCGGGTGGCCGCCGCCCTCCCGTCAGCCGAACAGGCCGTGGCGCAGCACGTGCTGTCCACGCTCCAGCAGGTGCTGAAGGTGCACGAAATCCCGGTCGACGTGTGGATCGACGCGCACCACTTGGTCCGCAAGATCCAGATGACGGTCGACGCCGGCCTGCCGGGCGGACAGTCGTTTGAGGAGGAGATGACGATTGACATCTCTCACTACGGGCCGCAGCCCGAGCCGGCGCTGCCGCCCGCGGATCAGGTTGCGAACCTGACCAGCATGATCGGCTCGATCGGCTGAGCGGCTAGCCGGCGTCGGCGTCGATCTCGATCCCGAGCCCGCGCATGCGGATCTTCCGCCGGCCCGGGTAGTAGACGCTGTCGCCGGCCACGCGGGTTCCGTACGCCAGGTAGCGCATTCCCTGTTCGCCGGCACGAAGCGAGTGGGCGACGCCTGTCGAAGGCGGCCGTGCAACCGCGTCGCCGGCACGAAGCGGATGCTCGTCATCGCCGAGGATGAGTGTGCCCGTGCCCTCGAGCACGATGAACATCTCCTCCTCGAGCGCGTGGCAGTGAGGCGGGGCGCCGGCCGCGTCCGGATCAAGCGCGACGTGGTTCAGCCCGGCCTTCACCGAGCCGGCTGCTGCTCCGAGGGCGCGCACCGCTGCTCCCGGCCAGTCGCCCGTCTTCACATCGGCCATCGCGACGACGTTCTCGGGGCGAGCGCCGGGTAACGGGCGCTCCAGTGGGCCTGCGGCCGCCTCGGCCTCGAACGGGTGCGGCGCGTCGACCGGCACCCAGCGCGGTCCCGCCCACATCACCCCCGCACGCGGCAGCCAGGTCAGGCTGGTGTCAGTGCCGCTCGCGAACGCGAGCAGCAGCAGGCCGTTGCGACCAGCCAAGAAGGTGTGCGCAACGGTATCGGTGCGGTGCACGACGGTATCGCCAGGTCTGACGCCGCACGCGGTCCCGTCCTGCCAGCTCAGCCCGGCGCCGGCGAGTATGAAGAAGATCTCCTCCTCATCGCCGTGACTGTGTACCGGCATCTGGCGAGCGTCCGGCGCGACCGCGTACAGGCTGCACCCGATCCGAGCCGTGCCCGCAGCCGCGCCCAGCCGCCTGCGCGCAAACGCGATGTCCCCGGCTGAAACCGTGCGCGATGGCACGTCATCCCAGTTGATCAGCGGCGGCTGCGCCATCCCCGCAGGATATGCGCCGACCCGGGCTACACGCCGCCCCGGAATTCCCTGGCGCGGCGGGCGGCGCAGCTCGGTGCGCGGCGGGCGGCACGGCTCGGTGCGCGGTGCGCGGCGCGGCTCGATCCCCCGGCCCGGCGCGGTGCGCGGTGCGGCTCGATCCCGATCGCGTCAGGATGCCTGGCGATGAACTCCGTCCGCAATCTCGTGAACCTGAACGGCGTGCACAAGGGCTACGCCACCCGTACGGTGCTGCGCGAGATTACGCTCGGGATCTCGGCCGGTGAGCGGATCGGCGTGGTCGGGCGCAACGGCGAGGGCAAGTCGACCCTGCTGCGCCTGATCGCGGGTGCCGAAGCCCCGGACGAAGGTGTGCTGACGCGCGTCGGCGACCTGCGGCTGGCGATGCTGGACCAGGGCGATGTGCTCCGCGACTCCGCCACGATCCGCGAGGAGCTCGTCGGCGGGCGCGCCGACCACGAATGGGCGGGTGACCGCGCCTTCCGGGAGGTGCTCGACGGGCTCCTCGGCGGCGTCGCGCTGACGCGGTTCCGCGACGGTCTTGACACCACGATCGGATCGCTGTCGGGGGGCGAGCGTCGTCGTGTAGCGCTTGCGCGGCTCCTGCTCGACGCACCGGAGCTGCTGCTGCTCGATGAGCCGACCAACCATCTCGATGTCGAGGCGATCTCGTGGCTGGCCGGGAATCTGGCCGCCCGGCGGGCGACGATGCTCGTCGTCACCCATGATCGCTGGTTCCTGGACGCCGTGTGCACCGCGACGTGGGAGGTCTCCGACGCGGACGTTCACCAGTACGAGGGTGGGTACGCGGCGTACGTGCTGGCCCGCGCCGAGCGGTACCGTCAGCAGGCGGCGCGTGAGGATCGGCGACGCCAGCTTGTGCGCAAGGAGCTCGCTTGGCTGCGGCGTGGGCCGCCCGCGAGGACGGCCAAACCGAAGTTTCGGATCGAAGCCGCCAACGCGCTGATCGCTGACGAGCCGCCCGTACGCGACCGCACCGAGCTGCTCCGGTTTGCGACCGCGCGCCTCGGAGACAAGGTGCTGGAGGCCCTCGACGTCTCGCTCGCGTTCGACGGCAACCCGGTGCTACGGCGGGTGACCTGGCGCCTCGGGCCGGGCGATCGCGTCGCGCTCGTCGGAGTCAACGGGGCCGGAAAGACAAGCCTGCTGAATATCCTCGGCGGCGAGCTCATGCCGACCGGCGGATCGGTCGAGCGTGGCGCGACCGTACGGCTCGCCCACCTGTCGCAGGACACCGTCCAGATCCCCGGGGAGCTGCGGGTGCTCGAATCCCTGGAGGCGGTGCGGGGACGTGTCACGCTCAGCGACGGGCAGGAGATCACGGCGGGGCTGCTGTGCGATCGCTTCGGCTTCCGCGGGGACCGTTCGCGCACCCTCGTCCGCGACCTCTCGGGCGGGGAACGGCGACGTCTGCAGCTGATGCGCCTCCTGATGACCGAACCGAACGTGCTCCTGCTCGACGAGCCGACCAACGACCTAGACATCGACACGCTCACGGCGCTGGAGGACCTGCTCGACAGCTGGCCGGGCACAATCGTGGTGGTCAGCCACGACCGCTATTTCGTCGAACGGGTGTGCGACGACCTATACGCGCTCACGGCGGACCGCGGGATCCGTCACCTTCCCGGCGGGATCGACCAGTACCTCGAGCTGCATCGGGCTTCAGCCTCGACAGCTCCGGCGTCCGCGAAGGTCAATGCCTCCCCGGGTGGGTCGCTGCGGGCGGCGCGCAAGGAGGTCGAGCGCCTCGAGCGCGCAATCGACCGGCACGCCGAGCTCGAGCGCAAGCTGCACGAGCAGATGGCGGCCAGCTCCACCGACCACGCCCGCCTGAGCGAGTTGCACGCCGAGCTCGAGACTTCGGTCGCAGAGCGCGAACGGCTCGAGGCCGCCTGGCTCGAGAATGCCGTGACGCTGGAACCCTGATCGTGACCCGATTTCGGGTCGCGCCGGGGTGGGCACGGCCCGCGGCGCGGGCATGTCCGGCGCGGCACGGCGCGGGCATGTCCGGCGTGGCAGGTTCAATAGCGCCCGTGAGTATCACTATTCCAACCGTGAAGGAGTTTCCTTGCCACTAACCCAGACGCAGCTCACGACCGCGCTCGCGGACCGGGCTGAGATCAGCCGCAACGAGGCCAAGCAGGTACTCGCGACGCTCGAGGACATCGTGCTCGAGGAGCTCGGAAACGCACAGAAGGTGCGCATCGGCGGTCTCGTGCAGCTGACCGTCCGCGTCAAGCCCGCTCAGAAGGCACGCAAGGGCCGCAACCCCGCCACCGGCGAGGAGATCACGATCGCCGCCAAGCCCGCCAGCGTCGACCTCCGCGCGCGCCCGCTCGCGAAGGCCAAAGCTGCGCTGCCCTCGGTACAGAAGGCACGCCGTCGGCTCGCCGCCTGATTCGGCCGCGCTAGCGCCTCACGGCCCGGCGGAACGCGCGCCAGCGCCTGCGGCTGACGGGCGGCTCCAGGAGCCGTGCCGCGTGCGGCCTGCGCGCCGTAACCCCGGAAGCAGTTCGGCACGGTTGACCGGACGCGGCCAGGCAGGTGGGGCAGGTCCGTTCGCGCCAGCCACGCGTCGTGTGGGCGCGCGCGATCGGCACCAGCCGCCGCAGTGAGTTCAGCGGCCGGTCGAGGCGGGCCCGGCGTGCCCA
>Ga0302326_10011976_pt1 | contig 18580 bp, 17 predicted proteins | sample Palsa_T0_3_FD_202264 | JGI IMG/M metagenome (GOLD analysis project Ga0302326, IMG submission 202264) | Peat permafrost microbial communities from Stordalen Mire near Abisko, Sweden - Palsa_T0_3 | ecosystem: Environmental > Terrestrial > Soil > Palsa > Peat permafrost | place: Sweden: Abisko...
GGCTGGATTTCCGCCACCACCGGCCCGTGCTCCGCCGGCCTCACGCCCCCTCCATGCTGGGACGTCCTGCTGACTCCCCTCGGCGTAGACACGATTCGATCCCTCATCCCCGCCGAAGAAACCGACAAGCTATCCCTCGCCATTCCCGTCGCCCGCCGGGAATTAGTCGCCGTTACCGGCATCAGCAAACAGGGCGCCGTGGCCGACGTTGACTTCACCTGGAAGTGGGCTCCGCTGAACGAAGTCGGCGCCGCGCTCTACTCCGCTGACCTGCACTACAACTCCACCGTCGGATTCCGCGCCTACGATGACGGCTGGCGCATCGTTGTCGCCTCAAGCGCTCAACACTCCAGCCAGTCGCTCGACGACGCCCTCAAAAACGCCGAGCCCGCGCAGTGATGCCGGAATGGATCGAATCCGTGGCGACCCGTTTTGCGTCCTACCTCACCCCGCGGCGCATCCGCGCCCAGGCGATCGTCCTCGCGCTTTGCCTCTGGGCGGTCTGCGCCGTCGACTTCGCCACACCCGGCCTCTTGGACCGCGCCGGCAACATAAAATTCCAGGACTTCCTGCCGCTCTACGTCTCTGCGCAACTGGTCAGGCAGGGCCGCGCTAACGATCTCTACGACCCGCAACTCACCGCGGCGACGATCCAATCGATTCTCCAGTCAACCCAATCCCAGCCGAACAAAGTCCAGCCGACCCAGGTCCATCCAAACCAGGCCCAGCCAACAAATGTCCGCCTCCCCAACCTCTACGGACCGCAGGTCGCACTCTTCTTTCTCCCGCTGGCGCGCTTTCCATTTCCCGTGGCCGCCCGCCTCTGGGTCGCCATCAGCCTGCTCCTGTTTTTCGCGTGCGTCTATTCGATCTGGAAGTCTTGTCCCACTCTGCGCTCGCACCCGAAAATGGTCGTGCTCTGCACGCTCGCCTTTCCGCCGCTGTTTCATTTCGTGGTACGCGCTCAGTTGTCCGCTCTGGTACTGGCCTGCTTCACCGTAGCATTTCTCGCTTTCCGCGCGAATCGCCCCTGGCTCGCCGGCGCCGCCCTCGGATTGCTCGTCTTCAAGCCGCAGTTTCTGCTAGCGATCCCGCTGGTCCTGCTTCTCTCTCGTGCATGGAAGCCGCTCGTCGGATTGCTCGTCACCGCACTCGCAGAGTTGGCCGCCGCGCTAATTTACTTTGGCCCCGCCGTAATGCACGCCTACTTCAACACCCTCTGGCACTTATCCCGCGTGCTCGATGCCGTCGAACTGAGCCTCGCTCCTATCCAGATGCATTCCCTGCGCTCCTTCTGGTCGCTGCTGATTTCCGGCCCGCTAACTCCCTGGCCACAAACCGCGCTCGCTCTCTATGTTCTGAGTTCCATTGTCATCGTTATCATCGCAGCGCTCGTCTGGAAATCTTCCGCACCCCTGGCCCTGCGTTTTTCCGCTCTGACTCTCGCCGCAGTGCTCGCCAACCCGCATCTTTTCATCTACGACCTGCTGGTCCTCGGGCCCGTGTTCCTGCTGCTCACCGACTGGACGCTCACCAACCCGTCTTCCTCCGCGCTTCGCGTGGTTCTGTATCTCGCATTTGTCCTGCCCCTGTTCGGCCCGCTCTCCCGCTGGCCTCACCTCCAGCTCTCCGTCCCGGCCTTCACTGCGTTGTTGTGGCTCCTCTGGCGCCTTTCGAGCAAGCCCGTTCCCAACCCCTTGTCATCCTGAAGAGGGGTTCTTCGCCCGACGAAGAGCCTGCCCTGAGCGAAGCCGAAGGGATCTATGCAACTTGCCGCTTGCGCCACGCACAACTTGCCTCGAACGAATCCGCCGTTGTATAACCCTTCTTCTCACCGGAATCTATGCGAATCTCCAAAACTCTTTTCTTCGTTGTGCTGTTCGCAACCTGCGCCCTCACAGCGGTAGCTCAAAGCAAACCCAAACTCACCCTCGACGAATTCTTCAACTCCGTCGACTTCACCGCGCTTGAGCTCTCCCCGGACGGCAACTCGGTCGTCATCGCCGCCGAACGCGCCGACTGGGACCAGCAAATCTTCCGCAGCGACCTCTGGCTCTATCGTGACAACATTAAGGACAGAGTCGTCAACCTCATTCAGCTGACCCAATCCGCCCACGACTCCGACCCCAAATGGTCGCCCGACGGCCGCTGGATCGCTTTCCTTTCCGAGCGCAAACCCTCCGCTGAAAAATCCGATGATTCCAACGGCGACTCGAAAGACGGCTCCAAAGACGACTCCAAAGACGACTCCACCAGCCAGCTCTATCTCATCTCCCCCAGCGGCGGTGAAGCGATTCCCCTGACTCAGGGCGAGGAAGAAGTCCACACATTTTCCTGGTCGGCCGATTCACAAACCATCTACTTCGCCACCCGCCAGCCCTGGACCAAGTCCCAAAAAGATGACTACAAGAAAGACTGGAAAGACGTCGTGCAATATCGCACCGCCGAACGCGGTGACGCCATCTTCTCGCTCGGCCTGGCCGCGGCCCTGGCCCGCCACGCCGCCGCGCCCGCCAGAGTAGAAGGCAGCGGCGAAAAAGAAACCGAAGATTTAACTCCCGGCGCCGCAGTCATCGCCACCACCCCGCTGCGCGTCGAAAGTCTGCTCGCGTCGCCCGACGGCGCCAAACTCGCCTTCCTCACCAACTCCATCAATCAGCGCCAGGAAAAAGGCGACGACGTAGAAATCTACGTCCTAAGTGTGGCCCGGGCACTCCTGCCCGCGGCTGCCGCCAGCGAAAAGAATGTCACCGTAAAAGAAAATGCTGCCGCAAGAGAAAATGCCGCCCTCGAAAAGCAAACCCCCATCCGCATCACCCACAACAGCGCCGTCGAAACCCACCCGCGCTGGGCCAACGACAAGCGCCACATTTTCTTCACCGTCGAAATCGGCGACGTCTCCGGCCCCTACCGCGACCTGCAACCGCATCTCTACTGGGTCGACACCGAAACCGGCAAAGTCGAGCAGTGGGCCAAGGATTTCGCCGGCGAGGTCCAAAGCTACGCTCTAGTCCCGCAAGGCAACGGCGTGGTGCTCACCGCGCGCCTCGGTACCGAAGTTCACTTCTACGCCGCCGCTAATCCCGCCGACTCGCTTCACCCCATCACCGGCCAAAGTGGAACCTACGAAAAGCTCTCCACCGCACCGCATGCCGAACGCGTCGCATTCATCTACTCGTCGCTCACGCAGCCTGCTGAAGTCTACCTGGCCGACAACTACGTCGGCGACCCGCTGGTTCAAGCGCGACCCATCACGCAATTCAACAAACTCTTCACCGAACGCGATCTGCCCCAAGGCAAGCCCTACCAGTGGAAAGCCGACGACGGCACCACTATCGAAGGCATGCTGATCTACCCTCCCGGCAAATTTGAAGCGAAGCATTTGCCCATGCTCACCTTCATCCACGGCGGGCCCGCCGACGCCGACGGCAACCACTTCGAGGCCGACTGGTACCAGTGGTCCGCCCTCGCCGCCACCAACGGCTGGCTCGTCTTCCAGCCCAACTACCGCGGTTCCACCGGATACGGTGACAAGTTCCTCATGCAGATCGTTCCCCAAATCGTCTCGCGCCCCGGCAAAGACATTCTCGAAGGCGTCGACGCGCTCGTCAAAGACGGCATCGCCGACCCCGACCACCTCACCATCGGCGGCTACAGCTATGGCGGATACATGACCAACTGGCTCATCACCCAGACCACCCGCTTCAAAGCCGCCGTCACCGGCGCCGGCTCGGTCGAACACATCGGCAACTGGGGCAACGACGACACCACCGCCGACGATGCTTATTTCTTAGGCGGACGCCCCTGGGAAGTCCCCCAGCGCTATCACGATGAAGCCGCAATTTTCCAAATAGACAAAGTCCGCACGCCGACGCATATGGTCGCCGGCGCCGACGACATCAGAGTCGCCGTGCTCGAAGATTATCTGTTAGAGCACGCGCTCTTCTCGTTAGGCATCCCGAATAAGTTATTAATCTTCCCTGGCGAAGGCCACAGCCTCGCCAAAAATCCCTGGCACGGAAAGATAAAAGTAAGAGAAGAATTGAAGTGGCTGCAAAAATACGGCGGCGTTCCCGCGCCCAACTGATCGCAACTCAACCCTCCCCATCCGCGCCAAACCCGCCCTGTCATCCTGAGGAGGGCGTGTTTTGCCCGACGAAGAGCCTGCCCTGAGCGAAGCCGAAGGGATCCATGCAATTCCTCTGCGTCCTCCGTGTCATCCGCGATTAAGTTTTGTCTCGAGTCGCGTGCATCCCCGCAATTCCCCGGCGAAACGACTTTGATCAAACAATTCCACGCAACCCCGACGTACCGTCCACGATCTATCAAAGGCGGCCAATCATGCGGGGGTTTTCCCATCCGCGAAAAATGCTTGCAGCCGCCCCGTCGCAGGCCTAATGTAGGCTTGTTGGGTCGCATATATCAGGCCGCGTAACATATCGCGTAACATGTCGGATAGCGACGAGGAGTACTGAAATGCGAGAACCTATCATCGGCCACGCTCTGACGTTGCTGGCCGCGGTCGGATTGGCTCTGTTGGTTTCAAGCCAGGCCGCAAGCCAGATTGCCCAGAATCCTGCTGCGCACCACGGGCCGGTCACACAAACTACTGTTCGGGCCGCCAAAACGCCCTACACCGCCGAATACAAGGTCACGCACGTGCAAGCCCTCGCCGACGGAACCACCATCACCCGCGAGACCACCGAACTCAAGGCCCTGGACTCTCAAGGCCGGCGCTTGACGGCGTTCACGATGACCAACGCGGACCACCCCGTAACCCACGTCGTGGTCTTCGACCCTGTGGCCCGAACCCAGATCATGTGGCACTCGCCGGGCCAAGTCGCGCACGTCTTTCAGATGAACGCTCCTGGGGTGGAAGCTCATTGCTCCACCATCACCCGCGACGACGTTGTGGTGGCCAGCGGCCCCAAGGCGAAATACACCTCCGAGGATCTCGGAACCGATTCGATCCAAAACATCGAAGCCCGTGGAAAGCGCCGCATCACAACGATTCCCCAAGGCGCGGAAGGCAACGATGCTCCCCTGGTCATCACCTCGGACCGGTGGACGGCCCTTACTCCTGGATTAGATGGCCTGGTCGTGCGCGAAATTACCAGCGATCCGCGCCGCGGCAACTCTACCCGCGAGTTGACCAGCCTCACCCAAGCCGACCCCGACCCCACCACATTCCAGCCCCCCGAAGGCTACGAGATCGTGACCAAAGAGTCCTCCGGCTGCCAGGACGCACCCCCAGCAGAAGTAAGGACTGAGACGACAACGCCGAAGTGAAGGTCTTCCTCCGTCCAGAAGCAAAGAACAAAGAACAAAGAGCTGAGGTGCTCCGCGCAATGAATAACAGTAAGTCCCTGCTGCTGGCTGCGGTCGTAATGCTGTCCTCCGCCGCCTTTCTCGCATCCGCGACGTCGCCCGCTTCGGCGCCCGAATACACCGCGGACGCCCAACTCAAGCTTCCCGAAAACTATCGCCAGTGGGTCTACCTGACCACCGGATTCGACATGAGTTACAGCCCTTCGCTGGCGTCGGGCCATCACATGTTCGACAGTGTCTTCGTCAATCCTGAGGCATATAAGGCATTCGTCGAGACCGGCACCTGGCCCGACAAGACCGTGCTCGTGCTGGAAAACCGCGTGGCCCAGGGCAAAGGATCGATCAATCAGAGCGGCAACTATCAAAGCACTGAGGTCATGGGCATCGAGGCGCATGTGAAAGATGAGGCGCGCTTTCCGGGGAAGTGGGCCTTCTTCATTTTCGGCGACGCGAAAACCGCCACGATGGTCCCGACCACCATGGACTGCTACAGTTGCCACGCCGCCCACGCCGCCGTCGACACAACCTTCGTGCAGTTCTATCCCACCCTCCTGCCGATCGCCAAAAGCAAGGGCACGCTCAGCGCAGCGTATGTGAAGGAGAGCGCGACGCCGCAGAAGTAAGGGCCTGGCCCACCCGAGCCTGCACCACCGCGAAAACGGCTGCCCCATCCAACGCTTGTCACGCCCTGTCACTCCTGAGGAGGCCGTTCTTTGCCCGACGAAGGACCTGTGCAACTCGCCGTCAGGATATGCACCGAATCATCCGCGTGCTAAACTCCCATGGATATGCGCTCCAAGGCCTTCCTCATGTTGACTGCGGCCGCAGCCATCCTGGCGGTTACCACGCTAATCGCGCAGTCCCAGACCGATTCAGAGCCAATCGAGAAAGTGGGTGGTTACGTCAGCCCCCCGCGCGCGATTTACTTTCCACAGCCTCAATTTTCTGACGCGGCTCGCACCGCCGGGTATCAGGGAGTATGCTCTCTGGGCTTGGTCGTGGGGACCGACGGCAAGCCGAGGAATATTCACGTCATCAATGCGATCGGCATGGGCCTCGACGAAAAAGCCATAGACGCAGTTCGCTCCTGGCGATTCTCACCTGCCCTGAAAGGCGGGAAACCAGTTGCGGTAGAGATCGCAGTTGAAGTGGACTTCAATCTGGGAAATCAAAACAACTACTTAGCGAACTTGAGTGCGAAGGCTAAGGCGGGCGACGCCAAATCGCAATTGGAGTTCGCCAATTTCTTTCTGAGATACTATGCTTCTTCTCCCGAGGACGAACAGGTTGCCCTTGGCTATGTTGAGAAGGCCGCCAACCAAGGCTTGGCTCGCGCGCAGTTCCTGCTGGCAGAGCACATCGCCAGGAAGGACACGTCCGCCGACTATCCAAGAGCCTATATGTGGTACTCTCTGGCTCGCCGAGGCGGCGAAAAACACAGCAATAAGGCTCTAGAGCGATTGACCTCAAAGATGACAACCGACCAGCTTCATGCCGGCCAAGCCTTGGTAGATGGGTGGGGAACCGCCTCGCCAAAGTAGCGCGGCCGCACCATCCTCGCGTTCTGTGCAAGGGTAGGCAAGATAAAGCTTACGGCGAGAGGTTTTGAATTCGCTTGAGCCACCGTCGGGCACGCCGCGACCGACCTCACGGCCAGCGCTGCGCCCCCTGTAGCACCCGCGCAATTTCCACCGCGTCGTCCTTCACTCGGTACACGGCAACATCGGGAAGAGGCGAGAACACCAACTCACGGGAACCCTCGATTCTTCCGGACCGTCCTTGATTCGGGAACGATGCCAGCGCGGCCACACCTTCGTAGATTTTGCGGCGACGCGTTCGGCTGCGGAGGGATTCTGCTTGCGGATATATTCGACAATCGCCGCGAAATCGGCTGCGGCTTCAGGAGACCAGCGAACCGTCATCAGGGTCTGAGGATGCGCTCGATTCGCCGGCCCACTTCCTCATGCGACACAAAATTGCCGCCGTCGAGCGAGTCCAGCCCTTTCTGCACTTCTCGCTTGAACCATTCGTGCTGGTCCACATAGCTCGCAACCAATTCCTGCACCACTTGGTTGGCGGCCTTCCCCGCTTCGGAAGCGATTCTGGCCAGCCTGGCCTCGACCTCGGGAGCTAGAGAAATTTCCATAGCGATATTGTAGGCGGGAAAGCCCCAATCTCCAATCCCAACCAGACAGTCGGCGGGTGGCCCTCCCTTTTTCCACAGCCTTCCACAGAAAAAAGTCTGCGGATTGTGACGAACAACCTTGACCGAGGATACAGAAGGCGCAAACTCGACTCCATGCGCAAAAGCTCTTCCAGGACCAGCCAGCTTCAAGCCGAAGCTAAGTCCTTATTCGGCAATATTTTAGCTGTAAGTCATTGCCGCTCAAGATTTTGCCGCGCACGCCCATACCCGAATACGCCAAGTTCGCAGAAACAAAGATTTTAAGGAAGAGGTACAAAAAAATTATGAGAGGTATATCCGCCCCAGACACACAATTGACACATAATACGTGTTCACATATAATGTGTCGATGAATGTCACTCTGTCCATCGAAGATCAGCTCGTGGCTCGCGCCCGAAAGAAGGCTGAGGCCCTCGGCAAGAGTCTTAATCAGATGATTCGCGACTACCTGCAGACGGTCGCTGGCGGGGACGATCCCGAGCGCAGCATCGAGGAGTTCAATCGTCTGTCAGGCCAGGGCCATTCGCACGGTTGGCGCTTCAACCGCGACGAGATTCACACCCGACAAGATTAAATGCCCGCTCGTAGCTTCTTCGACACCAACGTCCTCATCTACGCCGATGACCAGGCCGTCCCTGCGAAGCAGCAGCGCGCTCTCGATCTTGTCGCCGAGCACAGGCGCGCCAAGACCGGAGTCGTATCGTTGCAGGTGCTGCAGGAGTATTTCGTCACCGTCACGCGCAAACTGCAGGTGGATGTCCGCACCGCCCGCCGCAAGATCGAACTGCTTGCCGAGTTCGATGTGGCCACGCCCGAAGTCGAGGACATCCTGGCCGCGATCGATCTGCACCGCCTTCACGGCTTTTCCTTTTGGGACGCCTTGATTCTTCGCGCCGCCAAACAAGCCGGCTGCAGCGTCCTCTTCACGGAAGACATGCAACCGGCGCGCGAAATCGACGGAGTGCGTATCGTGAATCCGTTTCAATAGGAGGCGAACAGGCAGAACTTCGTAACTCGCGGACTCGGTACTTACTTCCCTGCGCTTGCCACTTTCACGCCGCGTGAAGAAGCCGCATACCGCGCGATGCCTCGGTAGAGCGCCTCGGCGATTTCTTCGCGGTAGCCGTCGCTGCGCAGTTTCTGTTCGTCGGTGGGACTGCTGACGAACGAAACTTCGGCCAGAATTCCTGGCATCGCACTTTCGGTGAGCACGACGAATCCAGCTTCTTTGATGCCGCGGTCGCGCAGTCCGGGGTTTTCCGCCGAGAGCGTGCTGTACAAAGAATGCTGCACGCTGGCCGCCAGCCGCCGCGATTGCTCGATGCGCTCGTGCAGGTCGGCGGGTGAAAGCGCCGGCGTGACCGAGTTCTTTGCGCCGGCACTGGCGTGAGTGTCAACGTCTTTGGAACCCGGAGCGGAGAAGAAGTTCGTGTAGTAGGTCTCCACGCCGCGCGCCGAGGGCAGGTCGCTGTAGTTGGCGTGCACCGAGACGAACAGGTCGGCCTGTGACTGGTTGGCGATGCCGGCGCGCTCGTCGAGCGTAATGTAGTTGTCGTCGGGCCGCGTGTAGATCACTTCCGCGCCCAGGCGGCTTTCGAGCAGCTTGCCCAGGCGCTGCGAGATTTCGAGCACCAGATCTTTTTCCAGCAATCCGCGGCGGCCGACCGTGCCGAGGTCCCAGCCGCCGTGACCGGCGTCAACCACGATGCGCATCCTGGGCACACGCGCCCGCAGCTGCAAGTCTTCCTTGGTCGGAGGCGGAACCACGATTGCGAGCTTGTTCTTTTCCGTGTTGGCGGCATTCGGGAACAGGTTCACCGCGCCCTTGGGAGTCGCGCCCAGCTTGCGCACTTCGACGACCAGCCGGTAGGGATTCGGCTCGAGACTCACCGAGAAGGTGGAGTTCGCCTTGGTTTCTAAAACGACGCGCGTCATGCCCGCAACCGGCTGCGCCACGCGGATGCGGCCCACGAAGGTGTCGCCTGCGTCGATGGATTTGCCAACCAGTTCGGGAGCGAGTTGGGTGTCTCGCAAATCAAAATAGATGCGGTCGGGTCCGGCCAGACGGTGTGCTTCATACTGCACCTGATCTTCCAGGTCGAGGACGACGGTGCTGGAGTCGGCAGACGACCAGTGGCGAATGCCGGTGACACGCGGGAATTTCGACAATTCCTGCGAGGTCGCGGGCACGCTATCGGGCGCGCTGGAATCGGACACGGCGTCGGTGTTGGCATCGGTCGAGTTCGTGGACGCGGAGTTCGGGGCTGACGGGGAAGGCGGCGCAGGAGCGGTCTGTTCTTTCGCGGCGTCTGCGCTGGACGGGTTGACCGGCATTTTCTGGGGGTGAACCATCGTGTTGCCCAACTGCGCGGTTTGTTTCAACCAGACTCCGCCGGCGAATGCGGCACAGATGATCATGAACACGATCAGGCTCAGCAGGACCGGATGGCGTTTTGGAAGCTCGGGTTGCAGCAGCGCGAGTTCGGGCTCGGCCGTGGTTTCGGCTGCGACGGAGGTTTCGAGCGGCGCGGCCGGTTCCGCCGGCTTGCCAAGAATCGCGGGATGATCGGAAATCGGCTTCGAGGATGCGGCGATTACTTCGCGGGCGACTGGCCTGGGTTCCGCGACGGGCGCAAGCGGCACGGCTCGTGCGACCACGTTCTGCGCCGCGAGCACAGCCTTGGCCGGCTCGAGTTTCGGCGGGTCTATTCTTTGGAGATCGAGTTCTTGAAGATCGAGTTCTTGGAGATCGACTGCGGCGGGTGGTTGCAGTGGACGCGGAGCCGGTTCCAGCTTGGTCGCCGCGGCCTGGGCAGACTCGGCGAAGCGATCTTCGTCCTCGGGCTTCAGCGCTCCCAGAACAAGTTCCGCGAGCAGGCTCAGATTGCGGATGTCGCTCTCGTTAAAGGCGAAAGGCCACGCGGCAAACGCTTCCAGCACGCCAATCACGCGGCGCCGCCCGCACAACGGGACCGCGACCATGGAACGCGCGCCCAGCTTGCGGCAGGCCGCGAGGTTCACCCGCGGATCAGTTTCGGTATCGTCGCAGTTGACGATCTGCGCGGTGCGGAAACAAGCGCCGGAGAAAGCGGAATCGCGGTCAATGCGTGCGCCGACATCGGGCCGGATTGCGCCCGCCGCGGCGCGCAGGACAATCTCATTATTTTCCGCGAGGGCGATGGCCAGACCGTCCGCGCCGGTGATGGCTACGGCGCGTTGGGCGACGAGTTGCAGGACTTCATCGAGGACGAACAATTCGTCTTGTTCAAACTCGGCGTTTCTAAACTCCGGTACCGGAGCGGCGGCATCGAAGTCGTGATTGCGCGCGGCCAGCGCCTTTCTGCGCCGCACCTGGTCGTGCAAGGCCGAGAACGCCAGCAGCGCCTGCAGCGCATCGTGTTGCGATGGTCGCTGGGAATCTTCGGTATGAGGCTGCGATGACGGACTACAGGATCCTGCATCATTCTGTCCGCGCGGCCGCGCGGGCACACCCGAACCAGTCACGCTCGCGCCAGCGAACGAGGTTATAGCGGCAGGGTCGGGTTTGGTGGTGACGGTTGCCATGAGGGACAGTTCACCTTCAAGTTATCGGTCTTTGGGCCGGGTTGCAATTACCTGGGGATGACCCTTTGGGTATGTACTTTGGTAAGCGGCGTCCGCGATGGGAATGCCGTCAGCCCAAGACGCCGCTAGCAACGCCACGACCGCCGGCACTTTGTTCTGAACCATGTTCTGAAACCCGTTCTGAGCCATGTTCCCGAACCATGTTCCCGAACCATGACAGTTACTCAGGCGGCGCGGGCGGGCGGGGATAACATTCATGGGAAGAGCTCTGGCTGAATCCGATTTTCCGGCGGTGCGTGTCTATGGACGCAGGAACATCTTCCGCGCGACAGGCCAGAGTGAAGCACCGGCACGAACTGCGCACGCTGACCTACGTCACGATCGACCAGGCGAACGGCGGCGTGGTTCGCAATCTCAGTCATGAAGGCATGGGAGTGCAGGCGGTTGCGGCGGTGCGTCCGCGCCAGCAAGTACGGGTGCGGTTCGAACTGCGCTATCCACGGCTGCGCGTGGAAGCGCGGGGCGAAGTGGCCTGGGCGACGTTCTCAGGGCAATGCGGCATCCGGTTTCTGGATCTCCCGCCGCGATTGGCTCGCCAGATCGATGAATGGATTTTTGGAAACCTGCTGGAAGGGATTTCACTGCATTCCGAGCGGGCTGGAACCATGTTTGGCGCCGGGTTGCCCGCGGCTGGGCCGGGATGTGATGCGCCTGAGGAAGGCGATGGCCTGATGGTTTCCGCGGCGCCGGTGAAGGTGATTGAATTGCCGGTTCGTCTGCAACAGTCTGGTTACGAGCGGGAGATTGCAGAGAATGCGGCGGCGCCGGAACTGGACTGGCTTTCGCAGCCGCTCTCCGGCCGCAACCTCATCTGGACGATCAATGCGCTGGTGATGGTGGCCGCGCTGTTGCTGTTCGCGCTGGTTTTTCTTTCGGTCACGCGCGAAGCTCCGCAGCGGCCGCTCACCATGGCGGGAGTGGGCGCGGCGAGCGTCGCGGCGCTGTATTGGGGATTTTTTCAGTGGTTCGGAGGGGCGAGTCCGGGCGCGAGATTGGCGCGTCTTGCGGGATTGGAGATGGATGCGGAGGAGAATCGGTTTCGGTGAAGTTCGCGACCGGCTGAAGCCGCGTTTCCGCCAATTTGTTTTGCGGCGCCGGCAAAACCCAGGTCCCCTTCGGCCTCGCTCAGGGCAGGCTCTCCACTGCGCCGTCGCATACGCTCCGGCTGCGGCCGGGATGACAGTGCTTCGTAACTGCGAACGAGGCTAGTTGGCGAAATACTGCTGGGCCAGCCAGAGCTGCAGGGTGCGTTGCTGGTGCTGGGGCAGGTTCACGAAACGGATACCGATGTTTCCGCGTTTGTCCTGCCAGGCGATTTCCGCCTTGGCCTTCAGTTCCGAGCGTGCGCCCGGCAACTCGAAAGAGACTTGCAGAGCTTTGGCGGCCGCAACCGCGTCCTGGGTGTGAATCTGCATTCCACCCTGGCTGACGTTGACCAGAAAAGCATCCAATGGCTTCTGGCCCTTGCAATTCAACGACACGGGAATTTCGAGGCCGGCGCGGTGATAGCGCAGGCGGCCGTCAAGAATCATGCTGCGCGCGGCGGAAAGCGTGCGCACGGCCTGTTCCACAGAGATTGGTTTTTCGAAGGCAAAGAGCGCGCCGCTTTCGTCGAGATTCTGCCGGCACTGCGGGCTGCCCATAATGACGAGCGGGACGGTTCGCGGATTGTCCTGGCTCTGCAGTTCGCGGAGAAATTGCGAGCTGCCATTGAGATCGCAGTCCACGATGATGGCATCGATTTTGGACTTGGCCATGCGGGCCAGAGCCTGCTGCGGTTCGTTTTCGACGGCAACGTCCATGTGAAGACCGCCGAGGATGCATTCCAGAACACTGACTTCCTGCCAATCGCGCGAAACCACCATCGAGGAAAGTGTCATGCGTTTCACTGTAGACAGGTCTGGAGTGGGGACGTAGATAACCAACGTAACGAGGGGGATTCCGGCTTCGGGCGCGGGTGTGGAAGGTTGGCGATGGGCGGGAGGGAGATCGACTGTTCGGAGGTTTTGTGTGTCATCTGATTACGCCATTTGCCGTTCGCCCTGTCCGCGTGATGCAAAAAGAAAAGCCGCCCGGGACTGAGCGGCAATTCGGTGCTGCACCCTGCAAAAAGCTAATGGTTGGCCGGGTTCACATCAGGGCGTCAGTTCGAACACATTTCCATAGCTATAACTCCTGCCTTCGTAACCGGCAGTGGTCCCATACAGATTTCCGGATGCATCGAGGATCAATGAATCTTCGGGTTCGGCGGCGGCGTTCAAGTTGTCGAATTGGTATAGAGTAACGAGAGTCCCGTTTGGGTATAGCTTAAAGACTGTGCCACACCTCTCATAATAGGAGCATTCATCGGAGCTCTTGCCCACAGTGGTACCGTAAAGGTTCCCCGCACTATCTTCGACTACGCCTCCTATAGGGTCTCCTGCATCTCTCCAGTTACCGAAGCTATAAAGCACTACTTCCTGCCCAGCGCTCGTGACTTCGAATACCGTTCCACATCCATACCCAAAGCACAGCGCCGGCTTGTCGCCCTATGGAAGTTGTCCCAAATAGATTACCCGCCGCATCGCGGAACAGCGCTCCGTAGGGGGCGGCGCCGTCTGGAGATCCGGCGAAGCTATGCAATATGGTCTCCTGCCCGCTCGCATTCAACATGAAAACTGTTCCAGCCCCGTAAACTCCGCCGGCTGTGGTGGTGCCGTACAGGTTCCCAGACGAGTCTTCGATAAGGCCGCGAAACGGATACGCGCCGTCAGGAACGCCCTGGAAGGCATACAATACGGTTTCTTGGCCGGTGGTATCGATCTTGAAGACTGTTCCACCGCCGGCTCCTCCGCCGGAGGCCGTAGTGCCATAGAGGTTTCCAGCCGCATCGAGGACAAGAGCAGACGAAGGAGAAGCTCCGTCGTTTCCTCCCTGAAACGAATACACAACAGTCTCTTGATAGGTACCGTTCACTTCTGCGAGTTTAAATACAGTTCCATAACCTGCAGAGCCCCCCTTGTTCGTAGTGCCGTACAACGTACCGTCTGGTGCGAGGACCAGTGCGGCTTGAGGTGCGTTTCCATCCGGTGCCGCGCGGAAACTGTACAACACAGATTCCTGGCCCGACAGAGATGCCTAGAAAACCGTTCCATTGTTGAGTACCCCACCACCCGACTGGGTGGTTCCGTATAGTGTGCCTCCCGGGCCCCAAATCAAAGCTCCGAGTGGGCGTTTTCCATCTTTTTGACCTGTTATGCCTTCAAAGGTATGGAGCGCTGTGTAAGTCTGAGCTGCCGCGGTTGCGGCACACAATACTGCAACGACGCATGCAATTTTCCTAAATTTGAGCTTTGGCATAGTGCCTCCTCCGGCTCATGCCGGGTGAAAGTTAAACCGGCCAATCGCACCGGATGTAAAGATGTGGAGCTGAGTTGTCCCGACAGTAGTTCTTGTTTCCGTCCTTGGACGGTCCGTCATAAGGTCTGTCGTAATGCAAGGCGATTGCAGCAACCCTAGGGAAAGGTATGGGGCCTGTTCGGTGGCGAGATAGGATGAGCAACCGAATCTGAATGCGCTGGGATTATTTGCCATGGCTACCCGGTTGTCAATTGTGCAAATACTTGGGTCCTGTCTTAAAAAGACAAGTTAAGACAGCACCAATACTTGCACGTCGCGGCTAGCTGGCGATAAGTCCGAATTGCCCTCATTAACGGGCTCTGAGCGCCATCGCGGACTTACCACTTGGCATCATTCGCGGGCGCGGCTTGGACTTTTCTTTCGGCGCTATTGTCCGATGGAACCGTTGCGGTGAACCCGGCTGCCCTGGAAGAAGCGGTGGCGCACCATGCTGTGGCCGAGCATAAAAAAGAGGACCGCGAGGAGGAGTACGAACAGGAAATGGCCGGTTCCGAACGAGGGTGGCACCTGTCGGGCAGGGTCTGTGGTATTCGAGTCCGGCGCATTCGATGAGCTGGCCATAGGCTTAATTTTAACCGCATCGGTCAAGCTTGGCGTGATTTCGCCTGAGATGCAGGAAGCCAGGGCAGTCTTCTCTTCTCAACTCTATCTGTATCAATGGCATTGGCCCACGCAAGGTCCCTCGGCCGGCTGTTGCCGGCCTGAGGATGACAAGCGCGCGAGTAAATTTTTCAAATCGAGCCACTACCGCGGTTTCGCGAGGGCATACCATTCAGAGTCCGGCGCTCGTACTCACTTCCCGCGATACCAGTCCACGGTGCGGCGCAGGCCTTCTTCGAAATCTACTTTGGGTTGGTAGCCGAGGGCGGCTTCGGCTTTGGAGATGTCGGCGAGGGAGTGTTTGATGTCGCCGCCACGCTCGGGGCCGTAGTTGGGTTGGCCGGAGTATGACGTCAGGCCCTGCAGCAGCTTGAAAGTTTCGTTGAGGGTAACGCGGCGGCCGGTGGCGACGTTGAATACTTGTCCTGCGGCGCGGGCGGCGGGAGCCTGGCAGGCGAGGAGATTGGCTTCGACGGCGTTGTCGATGTAAGTGAAGTCGCGGCTCTGTTCGCCGTCGCCGTAGATGGCGGGCTGCTCGCCGCGCAGCATCAGGGTGATGAACTTGGCGAGCACGCCGGAGTATTGAGATGAAGGATCCTGGCGCGGGCCGAAGATGTTGAAGTAGCGCAGGGCGACAGTCTCGAGCTGGTAACAGCGGTAAAAAGAAATCAGGTAGTGTTCGCTGGCCAGCTTGGCGACGGCGTAGGGCGAAATGGGATCGGGCCTCATGGCCTCGTGCTTGGGCAGGGTGGGGGTGTCGCCGTAGGCCGACGATGAGGCGGCGTAGACCAGGCGCTTTACTTTGGCGTCGCGCGCGGCGACGAGCACGTTGACGGTGCCGTCAATGTTGGCGCGGTTGCTGGCCAGGGGATCGAGAAGGGATTTGGGTACGGAAGGAATCGCGGCCTGATGAAGAACGAAATCCACTCCGGCGCAGGCGGCGTGCATGGCGTCGAGGTCGAGAATGTCGGCTTCGCGGAAGTCGATGCGAGGGAGGATTTCGGCGAGATTTTCGAGCCTGCCGGTGGAGAAGTTGTCGACGCCGCGGACCTGCTCACCGCGGGCGAGCAGAGCGCGGGCCAGCGAGGATCCGATGAAGCCGCCGATGCCGGTGATGAGGTAGAAGGCCATGCCTGTGCAGCTTCATCATAACGAATGGAACAGGCTTCGTGACGCGCTCGGCGACAGATTTCTAATCGAGGGGCGCGTCGGAGGAGGTTTCGGCGGGTGGGATGGGTTGGGCGATCTGGCGGATCTGCTTCCACAGTTCTTCGCGTCCGGCGCCGGTTTTGGAAGAGAAGGGAAGCAGGCGGGCGGCGGGATATTCCTGGGTGAGGGTGCGCAGGGCAGCGTGCAGCTGGTTATTCGACAGGCGGTCGCTTTTGGTGGCGACGACGAGGAACTCACGATCGGAAGCGTTGAGAAAATCGAGCAATTGGCGGTCGCTGGGTTGCGGGGGAACGTTGGCGTCGACGAGCACGATACACAGGCTGAGGGTGGGGCGGTCGTTGAGATAAGGCTCAATGAACTTTGGCCATTCCTGCGAAATTTCGCGCGAAATTTTGGCGTAGCCGTAGCCGGGGAGATCGGCGAAGATCAGCTCGGGGTGCGGCTTTCCGGGCCAGCGGATTTCGAAGAAGTTGATGCTGCGGGTGCGGCCGGGGGTGGAGCTGGTGCGGGCCAGCTTGGTGCCGACCAGAGAGTTGATCAGGCTGGATTTGCCCACATTGGAGCGGCCGAGGAAAGCGATTTCGGGCAGGGTGGGAACGGGGAAGTGGGCGGCGTCGGTGGCGGCCGCCAGAAAGCGGGAGAGAACCCTCATGGTCAAGTTTGCAACGAAGAGGTGGAAGTTGGCAAGAGTGGAGAGCAGGGTGACGTTTCCCCGCGAGTTTTGCTGCGCCGGAAAATTGCCTGGATCCCTGCGACGGGCGAGTACATGGTCAAAGAAATCGCAGCGAACTAAAAGCTAAAGGCCCGCTCCAGAGCGGGCCCTCGCCAAGGCAAGAATCGACCAAACGGCTACTGGTGGGCTGCCGGACTCTCGCCGGTGGTGGAGGTCAAAGGCGCGATGGGCTGCGTGGCTTCTTCATCCAACTGCTTTGGCAGCGGAGATTCCAGGGCAATGGCCAGGACCTGATCCATGGTTTCGACGAAGTGCAACTTCATGGCGTTGCGCAGATTTTCAGGGACTTCGGCTACGTCTTTTTCGTTGTCCTTGGGCAGGATGACTTCGAAGAGGCCGGCGCGGTGGGCGGCCAGCAATTTTTCTTTGAGGCCGCCAATGGGAAGCACCTTGCCGCGCAGCGTAATTTCGCCGGTCATGGCCAGGTCACGGCGCACGGGAATTTTGCTCAGGGCGCTGGAAATTGCAGTGGCGATGGTGATGCCGGCCGAGGGCCCGTCTTTCGGGATTGCGCCTTCGGGAACGTGCACGTGCAGGTCAAGATTGCGATAGAAGTCGCGGCTCAGGCCGAGGCGGTGAGCGCGCGAACGAACGTAGGACATGGCGGCCTGGGCGGATTCCTGCATGACGTCGCCGAGTTTGCCGGTGAGCGTGAGCTTGCCCTTGCCGTCGACCACGCTGGCCTCGGTGCTGAGAATGGAGCCGCCGACTTCAGTCCAGGCCAGGCCGGTGACCAGGCCGACTTCAGATTTCTCGTGGGCCAGGGTATCGCGGAACTTGATGACGCCGAGGAAGTCGTTGACGTTCTCGCCGGTGACAGTGACGTTATAGTTCTCGCCTTCCTTCACGACCTTGCGGGCGACTTTGCGGCAGACGTTGCCGATTTCGCGCTCCAGGTTGCGGACTCCGGCTTCGCGGGTGTAGGAGCGGATGAGGCCGGTGATGGCCTCGTCAGTGAATTTGATGTTCTTTTCCGACAGGCCCGCGGCCAGCATTTGTTTCTTGACCAGAAACTGTTTGGCGATTTCGACTTTTTCCTGCTCAGTGTAGCCGTGCAGGCGGAGCACTTCCATGCGGTCCTGCAGTGCCGGTGGAATGGTGTGCATCACGTTGGCGGTAGCCACGAAAAAGACTTGCGAGAGATCGTATTCAACGTCGAGGTAGTGATCGACGAACATGAAGTTCTGTTCGGGATCGAGCACTTCGAGCAGGGCGGCGGATGGGTCGCCGCGGAAGTCCATCGACATCTTGTCGACTTCATCGAGCATGAATACTGGGTTCTTGGTGCCGGCCTTCTTCATCATCTGAATAATCTGCCCGGGCAGCGCGCCGATGTAGGTGCGGCGGTGGCCGCGAATTTCGGCCTCGTCGCGCACTCCGCCGAGCGACATGCGGACAAACTTGCGGCCGGTGGCTTTGGCGATGGACATGCCGAGCGAAGTCTTGCCGACGCCGGGAGGGCCAACGAAACACAGGATCGAACCTTTGGGATTCTTCACCAACTGGCGGACGGCGAGGAATTCGAGGATGCGTTCCTTGAT
>Ga0302326_10011977_pt1 | contig 18578 bp, 11 predicted proteins | sample Palsa_T0_3_FD_202264 | JGI IMG/M metagenome (GOLD analysis project Ga0302326, IMG submission 202264) | Peat permafrost microbial communities from Stordalen Mire near Abisko, Sweden - Palsa_T0_3 | ecosystem: Environmental > Terrestrial > Soil > Palsa > Peat permafrost | place: Sweden: Abisko...
GACTCGTTTGGACAACCTCGTGCTCGCATGCACCCGACATCATCACCTATGGCACGACCAGGGTTGGCAGCTCACCTTGGCCCGCGACGGCACGCTCAGGTTGGTCTCGCCCAAGGGGCTTGGGCTGACGAACTCACCGTCGGCACTTGACCTGGTCGGCTCGGCCCTGTTCTGAGCGAACCCCTTCGCTGAAGCCGGTGTCATGGACTCAGGCACACGGTTCGCGCCTAGGTCCTCGGCCAAGCTAGGTCCCCGCTATCGCCACTATGGGCAAGTTGCTGGCGAGCCCGGTAGGAGCGGGCAGGGAGACGGCGTCGCCGAAGGTATAGACGTGCCCATTGGCGCCGGCCATGTAATAGCCGTTGTCGTCCCCGGTCAGGGCGATCCCTACGATGTCATCGACGGTGACCCCCTTCCCGGGCAGTGAGCCTTCGAACTGCGCGCCGGTACCAAACACGAATGCCCCTCCGTCCGTGCCCACGAGCACATAGCCGCCGCCCGTCGCCGAAGGCAGTATGGACCGAATATCGTCCACGTGAACCCCGAGCCCTGGGAGTGACCCGTCGAAGGTCGCTGAGCCGAAGGAGAAGACCCCGCCGTCGGAACCGACTATCAAGTATCCTCCGCCGCCGGGAGAGGCTGCGATGCCAACGACGTCGCTAACGTGCAAGCCGAGCGCGGGTACCGAGCCGTAGAACCTGGCGTCGCCGAAAGCAAACAATCCGCCGTCTTTACCGACAAGCCAGTAGCCTCCGCCGTCGGCGGTCGGCGCTACGGCAACGATGTCAGACGCCTTGACGTCGTCAGCGGGTAGGTCCCCGTAAGCCTGCGCGTCACCGAAGGCGCTGACTGTGCCGTCAGCTGTTACCACCCAATAGCCTTTCCCATCAGGTGTGCTGGCTATCCCCACGACCGGGCCAGTTGACGTCGACGTGGTCACATTCCCGAAGGAGGTGGCCCCACCCACGCCATAAACGGTCCCAGTCTTGGTTACGAGCCAGTAGCCGGCCGCGGCCGTGGCCAGCGGAGGCACAGTAGAGGATGGAAGGGTGGAGGATGTAGTGGCCTGGATATCGCCGAGCACAGAAATGCTGTAATTGCCGGCCACTGGGTTGACAACGCCGCTGGCGAGAATGTCGATGAGGTCCCCCGAAGAGACATTGGCTCCCAGAGTGAGGACGACGTCGTCAGTGCCGCCACCCGCGACCGAGCTCGGCTGGGCCGCCGCCGAAGTAGTCGAGAGGTCGATGATGTCGTAATCGGCAGCTGTGCTCGGGAAAACGGTCCCCGGGGGGCCACTGAGCTCCAATGTTGCACTGCCTTCCGCGAGCGCCGCGTTGGCCTCGATCCCGCCGATGCTGTAGACGGTGGCTGTAGACGGCGAAGGGGAGCTGAGCTCGATTGTGGCCTCGCCCGCGGTGACATTGTTCGCTGTCGCAGCGGCGATCTGGTAGCCCAACGTTGTCGCCACGGTTGGGCTCTCCGACGTTGACACATCGAGGCTGTAGCTACCTGCGTTCGTCGGGTTGGTGGCGCCAATGATGTAGACCGTCAGAAAATCACCGGCGGCCGCCGACCCTGATAGACCCAGCGTCACGCTGCTACCGCCGTTCGCCAGATCGGCACTGGAGACGGCCTGAGGCCCCATGGAGCTGCTGCTGTCAACGACGAGGTAGTCGCCGGTCGAGCTGGGAAAGATCGTCGACCCGCTCGGATCGGTCAAGGTGATCGTACCCACCCCTGCGCTGAGAGGCGTTGCCGTCGTAAAACTGACGGTATAAGTGGAAGAAGCACCCGGTGAACTGGGTTGGGGTGTCGCCACCGGGCTGGTCGCCGCTACGCTCGCTACCGTGTAAACCTGAGTCGCTACTACGTCTTGGGCCGCGGCCGTACCGACCCCGAGCGTCACCGCCGGCAAGGCCGTCACTAATGTAACTGCTGCCAATGTCCCGGGCTTCCGCATGGATAATTTCCTTGCCTTTATCACCTTGTCCTCCTGATTTCTCGGCTCGACGCGGGCTGCGCACAAGGCCTCACCTCACAGTTACCCAGCCGCGGCAAGGAGTATTTAGTACATGAGTAAAGGTTCTATAAAGGTTACGGGCTCTCAGAGAACGCTCATATAACCATAAGATTTCGCGACATTGCGCGGCCTGACGCTCATATGGACGGGCGACTGGGGAGGCCGGGACCCCGCGCGCGGATGTCCTCTCAGAACGGTTGAAGCCCGGGACACCGTAGTCCCACGGACGCTCCTTACGGGGACCCCGCAGGCCGCCTCGTGCTAGCCAAGCACTCGCCAGGTCCGTCGGGTCTATCCATGTCCGAAAGAAATTGCTAACGTGCGCAAAAAGCTACTGACTTCATGGGAGGCTCAAATGAGCGACGTTGAAGGTCCCGCTGAACCCGGGTATCCGCCCCCACCGGCGACCCCGGCCGGCCCACCACCGGGCGCCCCATTCGGCGGGCCGCCACCGGGCGCCCCATTCGGCGGGCCGCCACCGGGCGCCCCATTCGGCGGGCCGCCACCGGGCGCCCCATTCGGCGGGCCGCCACCGTCAGGCACCGGGCCTGCATCTGGACAAGGCGCTGCACCACCCGCCTTTAGCGTCGAACTACCGTCAATAGACGTCCAAGCGCTGGCCAAGACCCCCTGGGTCCTCGGAGCGGCCGCCATCCTTGCCGGGCTCGTCCTGTACTGGGCCGGGTCCGTCGTCTCAGCGTTCCAGCACGACGCCGGCTATGACGCCCGCCAGCGGATCGTCCACTTACTGGGGGCGGGCAACGCCGCCTGGGCCGTCGCCGTGCTCCTAGCGGTGGCGCTGCTGGTCCTGGGGAGCGCCGCGGAGGCGAAGCGGACACCTATGGCCAACTTCCTCTACCAACTGCTCCTACTCGCTGCGGCACTCATCACGGTGGCTTCGGTCTTGAACGCCATTATCTACCTCACTTATATCGGCGACAGTTTCGATGCGGCCATCTACAGCTTCCTCCAGTACCTGGCCGGGGCGCCTATCGCCGGAGCTGCCGCCCTTTGGGCCTGGCGTGCCAACCCGACCGCACTGCCAGGGCAGAAGCCAAAGACGCCATAGGCCGCCGCTCGGCGTAGCCCAAAACTCGCGCCGTCCCAGTCCGTGCCGGCTTCGTGTTCGGGCCGGCACCCGCCAAGGGACTATGCCGCATGTCTGGGGAGACGGACCTACCTAAAGAACAGGTCCGTCCCTCAGCCGCTCGCCTCGCCCCTGTTCTTCGGCCTTCTCGAACAAACTGACGTGACGCTCGATCGGGGGCATAGGACTGGGCCGGGTGGGGAGCGGCCTGCTTAGCCGCTGGCGGGCTTCTTGCGGCTCCTGCCACGCCGTATCCGGCCGAGGCGCTGCTTCGATCGGGGCCGCCCGAGGGCCGGCCCGAACACGAGGGAGGCGTTGTGGCCCCCGAAGCCCAGGCTGTTTGTCATGACGTAGCGGATCTGCGCACGACGAGCCACGTTCGGAACATAGTCGAGGTCGCACTCGGGGTCAGGGTTCTCGAGGTTGATCGTCGGGGGCGCTATCCCGTTCTGCAGCGCGAGGATAGAGAACACCGATTCGAGCGCTCCAGCCGCACCAAGCGTGTGCCCGGTCATGGACTTCGTCGAGGACACGAGCGGCATTTGCGAGCCGAATACCCGTTTGAGCGCGAGGGTCTCGACCCTGTCGTTCGGCGGAGTGGAGGTACCGTGGGCGTTCACATAGCCAATGTCTGCCGGCGTGAGACCCGCGTCCGCAATCGCAGCGTGCATCGCGCGCACAGCCCCATCCCCCGTCGGGTGCGGCTGGGTTATGTGGTAGGCGTCAGCCGTGGCCCCGTAACCAATGAGCTCAGCGAGGACCGGTGCGCCCCGGCGCAGGGCGAACTCCCTCTCCTCGATCATCAGCGTAGCCGCAGCCTCCCCCATCACGAAGCCATCACGCTCGCTGTCAAATGGCCGAGAGGCGCGTTCTGGCTCGTCATTGCGCGTCGAAAGGGCCTTCATCGCGGCGAACCCGGCGATCCCGACCGGGGTCACGGCTGCTTCGCTTCCCCCGCACACCATGGCATCGGCCCGGCCGAGGCGGATCGCGTCGTAGGCGGTGCCGATCGCGTGAGCTGAGGCGGAACACGCTGTCACCGTGCAGCAGTTGTAACCCAGCAGCTGCCATTCCATGGCGATCTCGCCAGCCGCCATATTGGGGATCATCATGGGCACGACGTAGGGGTTGACCCAGTCGGCACCCCTGCCGACCAGCACCCGGATGCCGTCCTCCAGGGTCTTGATGCCGCCTATGCCCGTGGCGTAGACGACACCGATGCGTTCGGGGGCCGAGGCCAAGTCTAGCTTGGAGCTTTCGATCGCTTCCTTGGTCGCCACCAGCGCAAGCTGGACCACGCGGTCGAGGTGCCTGGCTCGGCGCCGACCGAAGGTGTCCCCCCCATCAAAGCCAGGAATCTGGCCCGCAATGCGCACGGACGAAGTCGACGCATCGAACGCTGTGATCTTGCTGATCCCGCTCCGCCCCGCAACCAGCGCCTTCCAAGTCTTCTCGACATCCAAGCCAAGGGGACTGATAGCCCCCACACCAGTGACGACCACCCGGCGATTGCTCATAGTTGATAGGAATCCTATGGGGCCCAACAGTCCGCCGGGAGATTGTGCCGCAGCGCGGCCATGTCACAGGCCGACGTCGTTGTTTGGGCCGACGGCGGGGACAAGGCCAAAGTCGCCACCGACCCGGTGGTCGGGGCACTCAAGCCGGCGAGGTTCCTGATCTCGGTGGCGGCCCGGGGCAGCCCCGAGAGGACCGAAGTGACAAGGCGAAACGGCGTCAACGCGGCCTTGGCCCCTCGCCGAGGGGCTAAGGCCTCGACGGCCAGAAGGAGAGGTCCACGTGACAACAACGGGTCCAGGCGGCTGCGACGCGCCTCCTCGGTCTCGGCGCCCGGGCAGAAGTCATCACGCCAGCCAAGGTTGGGGAGGTCCCGACTGGTCCCGGGGCGCGACCAGTCCCCGCGAGAGCAAGCCACCTAGCGGCGATCGGTAGGGTCCTATACGCCCAGGCAACCAAAGCCACTACACCGGGCGGACCTGACGCAATTATCCGCGCGGAGCGAAGGGGCTAGCCCTTGGCGTTGCCTCTATTAGCTACTGCGGTGCTCGGTGGCGAGATGGCCGAGCATATGAGATAGTTAGTTCCAACGGGACAAGTTTGACGACCCCGGAGCCTCGCCGCTGTTCCATACGACCCGCAGCTCTCGGGGATATCTCGTGAAAAGGAGCCTGCCTTGACTCACATATGGGCAAACGGCAACGGGGCAGCTCGTCCTCTGTTGGCCATTACGTCAGCGCCGCCCCGGCGCGGGCTCAATACTCGTGGCACCCGCACGTTGCGTGCTGCGGCGCGGCCGGGCGGGTGGGCGGCCATGGGGCGGCGTGGAGTATGCGCGGTTGCTGCCACCGCGCTCCTGTCGCTTTCCGGGAGCGCCCTGGTACCTCCGAACGCCACGGCTTCAGTCCTGAGCCAAGCGGCCGCCGTTGGTGGTGCGGTCAGCGACGCCAGCCTCCAGGTCAGTTCATTGTCCGCTGGGGCGACCCATGTGACTTATTCTGTAAGTTTCCGAGCTGCCCACGCCCTGGCTGGAGGCTCCTCGACGATCAATTTGGTGTTGCCGTCGGACGCGACAGTGGTCACGCCGAGCTGCGGCAACTTCGCTGACATGGTGATCGACGGCGCCACCTCCTCGCCGGCGTCTTGCGGGAACCTCACGGTGACAGGCCAGAGCGTGACGATCACCAGCCCGTTTGCCACCTCACCAGGCAACATGGTGACGGTATTGCTTTACGATGTCATAAACCCGGCAACCGCCGGTCTGAAAACGGTCATCTTGCGGACTTCTTCCGATCCGGTACCGATGCCACTCCATTTTGTGTTGGCTCCCACTACGCCTGTCAGCGACGCCAGCCTGGACCTGAGCTCCACGTCGGCGGGGGCGAGCCGGGTCACGTATTCGGTGACGTTCAAGTCACCCGATCGTTTCATCTCTACTGACAATCAGAAGCCGACGATCACTCTGGTTGCCCCCGCAGGGACCCTCTTTCCTTCTTATTCTTGCGATGCCTACGAGTTTATCGACGACACGGAAACCTCGACTGGCGGTTGCGGGCCGTCGTTCCAACTGAGCCGGGCCGGTGCGACCGTCACGCTCAACCCCCCGAGCACCAATCCCGGAGACCTGCTGACCCTGGTTATCAGAGGAGTGGTAAATGCCCCGGCGGCCGGCGCCCGTTCCTTGTCACTGTCGACTTCGGCTGACCCCAAAGCCGTAGCTCTCGGGTACACGTTGGTGACGCGCCAAGCTGTGTCGCACCCGTTTATCCAACTGAGCTCTTATGCAAGCTCGGCCAAAGACGTGACGTGGGCAGTCGGCTTTGTATCGCCGGACCGCCTCAGTGGGTTCAGCTCTCCGACGGGGGACTCGTCGGTGACGCTCCGCGCTCCGGCGGGTACAAAATTCCCGCCCCAGGGTGGTTGTAACAACACTTACACCTTTGTCGACCCGATCGATGGTATTGACCATTGCGTCTCGACCGCCGTGGTCAGCGACGGCGGCTCGAAGCTGGTAATACAGCCGCTGCTGGGGGTGACTTCCCCGGACGCGGTTATGGCCCTGGTCATAAATGGGGTCACCAACCCGCCGGCCTTCGGCACCCTGAATGTGTCGACGACATCTGACCCAGCGCCCGTCGTATTGCCTACTTCACGGCCGGTCCTTCCCTCGGCGGCTGTGCAACTCGACTCCGAGTCGTCCAAGGCGACCATGGTCAGCTACGCCGCCACCTTCACCATGAAGAGCGCCTTCAATGGCGCCAACTGCTTTTCCAAACCGACCAAGCTCACGCTAAAGGGGCCTGGCGGTACCATTTTCCCGGCCGGCGGGTATGCGCTTTATGACCTGTCCAACGGTACCGAGGCCAGTGCCGCTGCGTGCGAATTTCCCAGCACGGCTCCCTACGTCCCCGGGAGTACGGTGCCAGTGGCCCCCATTGTTGCCGGCGGGGACCTTGCGGTCAAAGCTGGTGATTACTTCGCGGTCGTGGCCCGCTCGGTCGCCAGCGCCCCGGCGGCGGGAACTTATCACCTCGCAGTCAGCGCGTCGACCGGGACCACGGTGGGCCCGGCCTACACCTTGACCCCGCCCGCCGCCCCACGTAACCCTTTATGGCAGGCGGTCTCTACGGTCGCCGGCGCTAGCCAAGTGCACTACGCAGTTACCTTCCGGGCAACAAGCGGATTGTTTCCTGACTACTCGGCCATTGGCTTGTCGCTTCAGGGCGCCACCTGGGGCCCCGGTAGCGGTGACGATGACGGGTGGGTGGTATACGACGACACGACTGGTTTAACGGGCGCGGGCTTAGCCGACTATGCAGGCAAGCCGTCGGTCCCCAACCGCACAGGTAACTCCGGCCCGGCTCTCGTCTACCCGTCTACTGGCAACGGGTTCCGGGCCAGCGCGGGGGACCTGGTGACCATCGCTACTGATGGGACTACGAACCCCGCCGGGGCGGGCGCTCACGCTATCACCCTGTTCACCGGCGGGGACCCGGTGGCAGTGGGAGTACCGCTGGTGTTGACCCGGGCAGTAGCCCCCGCAGTGCGCGCCGTAAGCGTCGACCCCGACCAGGCTGGACAAAAAAATGCGACTGTGGCTCTGACATTTGTCGCCGGTGCGGGGCTTACCCCCAATTGGTCGTCGGTCTCGATGAACATCCCCGGCATCACTTGGACGGCGGGCGTAGGAGATAACGATGGCTTCCTCGTTACAGATGACACCACGGACTTGGCGGCCGCTGCCTTGGCCACTGTCAACGGAAAGGAAACCTTCCAACCGGCGGCTGGACCTGCCGTGGCCACTCCGGGCACAGGTAATGGTTTCTACGGCGCAGCCGGAGACGTAATCACCATAAGTGTGAAACCAGTCGTGGCCAACGGCGCCGGACGCCACACTGCCGCCTTTTGGACGTCGACCGACCCGGCACAGGCAATGGCGTCGGTTGTGCTCAAGTAGCGAAGAGGACACCCTCGTCCCTGGCCTCGGCTCAGTTAGCGCGATGGTGGCATCGGGTGTTGGGAAAAGAACGTCCACATAACCGTGTTCGCGTTAACGGCGTTCGATTGCGGGCCAAGCAGGCTGGTGATCGAGGACGGCATCTGAGGCCCGCCTGGCCATTCATGGCCCTCTCCGGTGACGCTGTACAGCTCCACGACGGCATTGCCAGCGCAACCCTGGTAAGTGGTTAGCGTGAACCCAGAGTGGTGGTCGGTCGTCGCACCTCTTGCGCACTTGTCCTGCGTCGCCCAGCGAGATGCCGCAGTCGGGACCGAATAGGTCCAGTACGCCTGGCCGTTCCCCTCATAGGGGTCGACCGGATCTGCCGTCCCGTGGAAAGCGACGATGGGCACGGGACGAGCGGCTGGGCAGGGGCTTGGAAGCCGTAGGCCGGCAACGGGTGCGACCGCCGCGAAGGTGGTCGACGAGTCGCAAGCAAGTTGGCTGGCCATTCGACCACCGCCGGACATACCCGTGACGAATACTTCCCTTTGGTTGATGCAGTACTTCGACTCGAGAACTGGGACCAATTGCGTAAGGAAGGCCACGTCGTTTGCCGATCCCCGGGGCGCGGTGCCACCGCCGAAAAGCGGCACTCCGGGGATGTTCCAGTCAAAGCCCGTGCCAGCGGGAATGAGACCTTGCGGATATACCACGATGAACGAGCCCTTATCGGACGTCGCGTCCATCCCGCTGAAGACCTCTTGGGCCGCAGCTGTTGAGCCGCTCCCGTGCAGGTTCAAGACGAGAGCAACAGCGCGCGATGAGTTGTAGTCCGGGGGTAGGTGGACGATCACGGTGCGCTGATGACCGCCGATTTCCAGGTTGAGCGTCGTGGAGCCGGTACGTGCCCGGCCACCGCAGCCCGACGAGGCGACCGCTCTGGCACTGGCGACGCTGGTCGACAACGAAACAGGCGTGGCCCCGGCATTTACAGCGCCGGTGCGTACCAAAACCAGTGCCGCAAGTGCGCAAGCAGTCAAACCTAATTTTTCCATACAGGCAATTTATACGTGGGGTGAACCGGGCTCTCGCACCCGTTCTAATGACGCTTTTTGTCGCCCGTCGCGCGTTTTGGTCCGCAGATGGGATCTTCAGGGGGTTAGTCCCAGGTTGCACCCCGGGGGTGCGAAGGGCCGGCGTGGCAACCAGCGCTAGATGCACCAGAGCGGCTCCGGCGCAACTGAGCCGATCAGGAATATGACGCCAGCGGGAGCCCGAGGTCATGGCGCACGATGTTGGCGTCGGCCACTGCGGTGCCGGCGTCCTGGGAGTAAGCAATGAACCAGTCGGTGTCCGAGGAGGAGGAGGCCAGGCCGGATAGTACTGCGACGACGCCCTCCACGGCTCCATCGCCCCGCACCAGCGAGTCGATATCGGCGGTTGCTCGTGTGGGCCAACTTTGGCTGAGAAGCTTATGGTCCTGGGCCTCTATGGCCGAGACGTAGACGCTAACAAACGAGCTGGTCTGGGCAAACGATTGCCCGCTCTTCTCCCAGGCTGTGAATGCCTGGGAGAAAGCATTACTGGCCGCGCTCAGAGCTACCCTATCGGCGGTGAACTGCGCCCCGGCGGATGAGGCGCCGGCCGGCCCTGCACTGATGACCAATGTGGAGGCCGCTGCTGCGGCGACGGACAGCGCCGCAGCAGCGGCAACGAAGAGCTTCTTCATGGGTTCCTCTCGGAGAGTGGTTGCGATGTCATAGGAGGCTTACAGCTCTAGCGTTCCGCCGCCTACCTGGTGCTGCCCCCAGAGCCTATGCGGTGTTGGGCGGGGAGCAAAGGGCTGGCGTGGTGACCCACTTCCCTCATCGTTCCTGTGAAGTATCGTCAGGCGTGAGGGAAGTGACCACCAGGCCCGCGCCTTTGCGCACGGACAGGACCACGCCAGCAACTAAATGCGCTTGATCGGAGCCAGGTGGAGGCTGAAGCGCTTTTCGCCGGCGGAAGGGAAGCGAATTGTCGCCTCGGCGTTGGTCCCTTCCCCAGTGACCTCGGTTATCACGCCCTCGCCGTAGCGGGCGTGCATGATGGCGTCGCCGGGCTGGAGGCCGAGCTCCTCAGCTCCGGTGCCGTGCACGGGAGACCCTGCTCGGCCGTGGCGCATGGCCGCTTCTACAAGCTGCCCGCGGAACTCCTCGCGGCTCGGTCGGAGGCGTCGGAGGCGGGCCCCGCTGGCACGTACCAGGTGGTCGGGGATCTCGTTGATGAAACGGCTCGGCTGGTTGTACTGCGCCTCACCCCACAGGCTCCGGCACCAAGCGTTGGAAAGGTAGAGGCGCTCCTTGGCGCGGGTAACGCCCACGTAGCAGAGCCGCCGCTCTTCTTCGAGCTCGTGGGGCTCGCCGAGCGAGCGGAGGTGGGGGAAAACCCCTTCCTCCATCCCGGCGATGAAAACGACCGGGTACTCCAGGCCTTTTGCGGTGTGCAGCGTCATCAAGGTCACGCTCGAGTCGTCGAGGCCGACCTCGTCTGAGTCGGACACAAGGCTCACCTCGGTCAGGAAATCGGCGAGCGTGCCGACCTCCATGGCGGCGCCGAGCAGTTCCTCGACGTTTTCCACTCGGCCTTCGATCTCGACGCGGGTCGCGTCCTCCGCTCGCAGTTCGTCCAGGTAAAAGGTGCGGTCGAGCACGGCTTGCAGCAGCTGTGCCGGGCCCGCCGGCTCGCGCTGGGCCTCGCCCTCTTCGCCGCCGTTGAGCAGAGCCCTCAGCTCCCCCATTAGCTCGATGAACGAAGCGATGCCCCCGAGGGCTTTACCCGTGACCCCGGCCTCACGGGCATGTGCCAGTGCGTCGCCGAACGGCATGCCCTTGGAAGCAGCCCACGCGTCCAGGCGAGCCACGCTCGTGTCGCCCACCCCCCGGCGTGGGACATTTAGGACCCTCTTCAAGGACACCTCGTCGCCAGGGTTCGCAATCGCGTGCAGGTACGCGAGCATGTCTTTTACTTCCCTGCGGTCATAAAACCGTGAGCCGCCGAAGACCCGGTACGGCACCCCCTGGCGGACCAGTTCTTCTTCAATGGCGCGGCTTTGGGCATTGGTGCGGTAGAAAACTGCAACGTCTCCCCAGCGGTAACCGTGTTCCCGGCGTAGCTTCACCACCTCTGAAGCGAGCCATGAGCCTTCGTCGTGCTCGTCGTCTGCCACATAACGCACGAGCTGTTCGCCGGCGCCCCGCGAGGTCCACAGGTCCTTTGGCTTCCTCGTCAAGTTGTTGGCAATTACGGCGTTGGCCGCGTCGAGGATCGTCTGGGTGGACCGGTAGTTCTGGTCCAGGACCACGACGGACGCGTCAGGGAACGCCCGCTCGAACTCGAGGAAGTTGCGTACATCGGCTCCCCGCCAACCGTAGATCGACTGGTCGGAGTCGCCGACCACCGTTACCTGGTGATGAGCGCCGGCAAGCTGGAGCACGAGCTCGTTTTGCGCCCGGTTGGTGTCCTGGTACTCGTCGACCAGGATGTGCTCAAAGCGCTCCTGGTATGAGGTCAAGATGTCGGGGTTGTCCCGGAACAGCCGGACGGTAACCCCCAGCAAGTCGTCAAAGTCCATCGCGTTGGCCGCTACCAACCTGCGTTGGTATTCCTCGTAAATCTCTGCGATCTTGCGCTCGAACAACGAGCTGCGGCGTGCGCGCTCCGCGAAAGCGGTGCTACCGACCAGCTCGTTTTTTGCGCTGGAGATCGTTGCATGGATGGTGCGGGCCGCGAACTTCTTAGTGTCCAGGCCGAGATCCCGTATGACGTAGCCGGTGAGGCGGACGGCATCGGCCTGGTCATAGATCGAAAACGACTGCTGGTAACCGAGCGCAGCGGCTTCCCGGCGCAATATCCGCACGCACGCCGAGTGGAACGTCGACACCCACATCCGCTCTGCAACAGGGCCGACGAGGCTCGCGACACGGTGGCGCATCTCGTCGGCCGCCTTGTTGGTAAAGGTGATCGCCAATATCGCGAATGGGGAGAGCCCTTTCTCGCGGACCAACCAGGCAATGCGGTGTGTAAGGACGCGCGTCTTACCTGAGCCTGCCCCAGCCACGATCAGGAGCGGCCCCCCGACGTAGGTGACGGCCTCGAGCTGAGACGGGTTCAGCCCCTCGAGGAGGGACCGGTGCCAGTCCGGCTCCTCGTGGCCAGCTTCCTCAGCCCCAGCCGTCAGTGCCCCATCCCGACGTGCTGGGAACGCTGGAGCGACTTGCCCTCCGTGAGCAGTGCCGGCGCCACCATCACCTCGGCTTTCTGGAACTCTTTCACGCTGCCGTAGCCACAAGTGGCCATGGACGTCTTGAGCGCTCCGAAGAGGTTGACGCGGCCATCATTTTCGTGGGCGGGCCCGATCAGGATCTCCCTGAGCGAGCCACGCATCTCGGTCCTAACCCTGGCACCTCGCGGGAGCGTCGGGTGGAAAGTAGCCATGCCCCAGTGGTAGCCATGGCCTGGCGCTTCAGCGGCTGCGGCGAGAGGCGAGCCCAACATCACAGCGTCGGCACCGCAAACGATCGCCTTGGCGACATCGCCGCCCGTACCCATCCCGCCGTCGGCTATGACGTGGACATAGACACCCGTCTCGTCGAGGTGCTGAGCCCGCGCCGCCCTTGCGTCGGCGATGGCAGTGGCCTGCGGCACGCCGATCCCGAGGACCCCGCGAGTGGTGCAGGCGTGCCCTGGCCCGACTCCCACCAGGACCCCGACCGCCCCGGTGCGCATCAGATGGAGAGCTGCCTGGTAGGAGGCGCAACCTCCGACGATCACGGGGATCTCGAACTCGCGGATAAAGCGCTTCAGGTTGAGAGGCTCGACTGTCTTGGAAACATGCTCCGCGGAGACAACTGTGCCTTGGACCACGAACAGGTCCAGCTCTGCCTCGAGGAGCGCCTCGGCGTACTGGGCTGTGCGCTGGGGCGTCAGCGAAGCGCAAGCCACGACACCAGCCGCCTTGATCTCGCGTATCCGGGCGGTCACCAGCTCGGGCTTCATGGGCTCGGAGTAAATCTGCTGCATCCGCGCGGTCGCCTTGTCGGGCGAGAGATGGGCGATCTCCTCGAAATACGGGTCCGGGTCGTCATAGCGCGTCCAGAGGCCCTCGAGGTTGAGGACACCGACACCGCCGAGTTGGCCGATCTCTATCGCCGTGGAGGGGCTGATGACGCCGTCCATAGCTGCCCCCATCAAGGGGAGCTCGAAGCGGAACGCATCGATCTCCCACGAGATATCCACGTCCTCGGGGTCCCGTGTCCGCCTGCTCGGGACGATCGCAATGTCGTCGAAGCCGTAAGCCTGCCGCCCTGTTTTACCCTTACCTATCTCGATTTCCACAGTGCCTGCCTCTCGTACGCGTCACGGTGCCGTCAACACGCGAGCCTACTGGGAAGCGGCCCGCCGCCGAGGCATGATCGGGGGCGCCGAGCCAGATCCAACCCAGATCCGGGGCGCGTTGGCGCCTCGGCTTCAGGCGCGAGACAGGCCGATAGCGACGCGGGTAGGGCGGTCGGCGCGGGCGGGCTCTCCCTGCCCGTGCGGCGACGGAGGGGGCGCCGGCTGACCCGTTGAGCGGTCCATCTCCATCAGGTAGATCTCGGTGACGGGCAATGCGGCCGTCTCGAGCGCGGCGCCTAATGTCGGGCTGGGCCGGGAGGGCGCATCAGCAGCGGCTCCGGCCGCCGCCCCCGAGCCGGCCCGGCCCAATGCCAGCTCCGCACGCTTTGTGACTGGCAGCACGTAAGGAAGAGGGCGGTCGTCCCGGACGGGCGCGGGCGCGAGCAGGCCAGAACAACGAGAGCAGGATGAGCGACCAGACGGGTTGTAGATGCCGCAGCGAGGGCACATCATGATTTGCCCAGGGTACCGTCCTGCGAGCCGGTTTGCCTCTTCAGGGCACCTCCGGCGTCCTCCGGTGCCCCGCTGTGCCCACGGCGGCCCAGCACGGCGCCCAGAAGCTCGGCTAGCAGACGGCCTGTGGCGCCCCACACCGTGTCCTCGTCGAGGCGGAAAAAGGGGACCGCCCGCAAAGGCGTCCCGTCGTCAGCCTGGCGCGAGGGCCACAGCTCTTCGTGGTAGGCCCCAGCCGACGCAAGCCGCGCCAGGGGCACCCAGAACACCTTGTCGACCTCGTTGGGATCGGGTACGAACGCCGGGCCCCCGGGGCCGGGCCTTGGCAAACTCCCGACGAAGCAGTCCACCATCGCGGGGCTACGGGTCGTCGTGAGCGGTGTCAGCTGGCCGATTACCTCGATGTCGGCTACCGCGACGCCGATCTCTTCGTTGGCCTCGCGTAGCGCCGCCTCCACGGGGAGCTCGCCGCGCTGTAACCGCCCTCCAGGGAAGCACACCTCCCCAGCGTGGGAGCGCAAGTGCGCCGGTCGCCGGGTGAGGACGACGTTTGCCTCGCCGGCGCGGTCGAACAGCAGGCACAGGACAGCAGCGGGCCTCTGGTCGGCTTGGGGCGGCAGCTCCCCCACCGTGACGTTCATGGGGACTGGGGTAAGCGCCGAAAGCTCAGCTGGTGCGGCAAGTGCCCGCCAGACCTCGTCGACCGTTATCCCGGCACGTTCGTTCTCGGGCAGCTGCTCCCATGGAGCAGGGGCGCCCGGCAAGAAGCCGTTCGGCCGCGGGATCTCAATGCGCAGGTGCGCCACTCTGGGACGAAAGGCTTTCCAGCAACTCGCGGAGCCCTCCCGTTTTCAGGTTGGCCATCACCCGCCCGGGTGTGACATCGCCCCGCTCCCATTCCATCCACGAAGCCAGGAGCTTGTTTGCGTCGGGGGCAGGGACTTCCACGGCCGCCAGACTACCGCCGATGGGCCTCAGGCCCTTAGCAGGCTCGCGGGTCCCAGGGCTGCTCCTGGTCGGCGGAAGCACTCACCGGGTTACCGCCCGGCGTTGGGACCGTCGTAGAGGGGGCCACCGTGGTGCTGCTTCGCACGGCCGGAGCCCGTGTCGTCGGGGTGCCTGTCGTCGGGGTGCCTGTCGTCGGGGCGGCGGCGCTCGTCGAGGGGGTGGTCGGCGTGGGAGCTTTGGCTGATACGTCGACAGTGGAGCCGAGGTCCACTTCGATGGCACCTTGCGTGAGGGAGGGGTCCACTTGCAACATCACAGCTCCCGAGAGGTACTTCATCACATCGAGGGCCTGGGCGACATCGCCCGGGCGGTAGTTGACGAGGGTCTCCGAGACGTTGGCGGGTACCTCTCCGGAAGACTCGTTGGTCACCTTGAGCCCATGGGTCGCCAGCGCCTGCCCGGCCGCGACCGCGGCCTCGTAGCTGCCGACGATGCTGACCACGCTAACCGACGTGGGGGGGACGGGCGTCGGGAAGACGTCACCCGCCCACGCTTTTATCACGTTGTTGTCAGCGGGCTGGACTGGGAAAAGCACGTCGCCCATCCCATAACCGCCGTAGTAATAGTCGTTGACCCCGGTTGTCGGCAACGTCGTCTCGGGCACCGTGGAAGGGTCTATGTGGCTGTAGGAAAGGATGAGGCTGAGCATCTGGCTCTTGAGGGGCGCGTCTACGGTCATCTGGCCGAGGATCGCGCTCAGGAAGTTGGCGGCCGCCACGGGGTCCGTCAGTCCCTTCGATTTTGCCGTCTGCGCCACGATCTTCAGGAACGTATGGGTCCTCACGATGCGGGCGAGATCCGATTCGGGGTCATAGGGCCAGTCGTACCTCGGCTCGTCCGTACCTTGCGGCTCGTACTGGAGGTGCCTGGCCCGAACGAGCGCCAGGGCCTCGAAACCGTCGAGGTGGTGGCAACCGGCGTTACCTATGTTGAGGAGGGACTCGGCGTCGAACACCGGGTCCGGGAAATAGACATTTATCCCGCCGAGGGCGTTCACGCTGTTGATAAAGCCGTTGAAATTGAGCTCGATGAAATGGTTGATCGGGATACCGAGGTCGTCCTCGATCGCTGCGGCGAGGTTGTCCGCGCCACTGGGCCCGTCGTTGAGGGCGGCGTCCATCTTCTGGTATGAGCCGACAGGGCTGTGGGCCGGCATCGCCGAGAACAGGTCGCGGGGGATCGACAGTATCGACGCGGTGTGGTTGGCCGGGTCGAGGTGCAGGACCATCATGATGTCGGCCAGCGTCCCGGAGTAGGTGAGCGACGAGCCGAACTGGAGCTGCTGCTGGGGGGTGAGCCCCTGGCGCGTTTCATTGCCGATGAGCAGGATGTTCTCGGGGTCTCCGTGAGTGGTCTCGCTCTTCGGGATTCTCAGCTCGCACTTGACGTCGAAGCAACCTGGAGGGGTGATGAAGGGGCTCGGGGCGGTCCGAATGTCGTTGATCTTGTAGCGGACGTACCCGTAGGCCGCCCCCATGGCGATCAGGCACACGAGGACCACGACGTTGGCCCCAATGAGGGTACGGCGAGGCCAGTGCACCTTGACGCGCACCTTGGGGCGCTTGGGCGGCGCTGCGGGGGGCCTGCCGGGCGGCTGCACGCTGTGCTTAGGGGCAGGGCTGCTCACGGGGATTAATACACCTTAGAGGGAGGCACTGGTTTACCTGGCAACAACAAAGATAGGCCCGGCAGCGATGCCGGGCCTGTCTTAGAACGTCGTATAGCTGGTAGCGGCAGGGCTACATCATCCCCATGCCGCCGCCGGGGCCAGCGCCTGCCCCGGCAGCCGCGTTGGCGCCCTTTTTCTCGGGCTTGTCCGCAACCGTCGCCTCGGTGGTGAGCAGCAGGGCGGCAACGGACGCCGCGTTCTGCAGGGCGGAGCGGGTCACCTTGGCGGGGTCGATCACACCTGCCTTGAGCAGGTCCTCGAAATGACCAGTCAGTGCGTTGAGGCCGACACCGCCAGTCTCACGCTCGGCTTGCTCCACGATCACAGCGCCTTCCAGGCCGGCGTTGGAGGCAATCCAGCGCATCGGCTCGTCGAGCGCCTTGCTCACGATCGTGGCACCTGTCGCCTCGTCGCCGGTAAGGCTGCGAACGAGCTTGTCGACCGCCGCGCGGGAGCGGAGCAAGGCCAAGCCACCGCCGGGGACGATGCCCTCTTCGATGGCAGCCTTGGTCGCCGAAACCGCGTCTTCGATCCGGTGCTTCTTTTCCTTCAGCTCGATCTCGGTCGCAGCTCCCACGCGGATCACGGCCACACCGCCGGCGAGCTTGGCAAGGCGTTCCTGCAGCTTCTCGCGGTCCCAATCGGAGTCGGTGTCCTCGATCTCCCGCTTGATCTGCGCGATACGGGCCTTTACGTCGGCCTCGGGGCCAGAGCCTTCGATGATCGTGGTCGTGTCCTTGGCGATGACGACCTTGCGGGCGCGCCCGAGGAGAGCGATGTCGGTGTTCTCCAGCTTGAGGCCGACCTCCTCGGAAATTGCCTGGCCGCCGGTCAGGACCGCGATATCGGCGAGCATGGCCTTGCGACGGTCACCGAAACCGGGTGCCTTGACTGCCACGCTCTGGAACGTGCCGCGCAGCTTGTTGACGATCAACGTGGCAAGGGCCTCACCGTCGACATCCTCCGCAATGATCAGCAGAGGCTTGCCGGCTGTCATGACACGCTCGAGGACCGCGATGAGGTCGTGGGCGGAGCTGATCTTCTGGTTGGCGATCAGGATGAAGGGGTCTTCCAGGACGGCCTCCTGGCGCTCCTGGTCGGTCACGAAGTAGGGCGAAATGTAGCCCTTGTCGAACTGCATTCCTTCGGTGAACTCGAGCTCGACACCAAAGGTGTTCGACTCCTCGACCGTCACCACGCCGTCCTTGCCAACCTTGTCGATGGCGTCGGAAATGACTTCGCCAATTGAAGGGTCGGCCGCCGATATGGACGCCACCTGGGCGATCTCGGCCTTGTCATCGACAACCTTGGAGAGCTTGCGGATCGACTCGACCGCCGCCTTGACGGCCTGCTCGATGCCGCGCTTCAGGGCGATCGGGTTGGCCCCGGCCGCCACGTTGCGGAGACCCTCGCGCACAAGCGCCTGGGCCAGCACCGTCGCCGTGGTCGTCCCGTCGCCGGCAATGTCGTTGGTCTTGGTGGCCACCTCTTTCACGAGCTGAGCGCCCATGTTCTCGAAGTGGTCCTCTAACTCGATCTCCTTGGCGATCGTCACACCGTCGTTGGTGATCGTCGGGGCGCCCCAACGCTTCCCGATAACCACGTTGCGCCCTTTGGGCCCGAGGGTTACCTTGACGGCGTCAGCGAGCTTGTTGACCCCTGCCTCGAGGCCTCGCCTCGCGGTTTCATCGAACTGGAGCTGCTTGGGCACTACTTCGTCACCTTCGCCAGGACGTCACGGCTGCTCAGTACGAGCAGGTCCTCGCCGTCGACGGCAACTTCGGTGCCGCCGTACTTCGAATAAAGGACGGTGTCGCCGACCTTGATATCGAGCGCGATCAGCTCACCGCTGTTGTCGGCTCGGCGCCCAGGCCCTACAGCCAGGACGTGTCCCTGCTGGGGCTTCTCTTTGGCGGTGTCGGGGATGACGAGTCCCGACGCCGTT
>Ga0302326_10011978_pt1 | contig 18575 bp, 19 predicted proteins | sample Palsa_T0_3_FD_202264 | JGI IMG/M metagenome (GOLD analysis project Ga0302326, IMG submission 202264) | Peat permafrost microbial communities from Stordalen Mire near Abisko, Sweden - Palsa_T0_3 | ecosystem: Environmental > Terrestrial > Soil > Palsa > Peat permafrost | place: Sweden: Abisko...
ACACGGTCGGCGCCCGAATTGCGTTTTTCGAAGCTCAATTCCCGGCCCGTCGATGCCTCTGTCTACGCTTCACCCGGCACCTCGCGGCACCCAGCGCAAGACTCGAGGTCAAGATGGTTCGCTACTCTTTTCTCGTGGGGCTCTTTCATCCCCGACTGCACGCCGGTTTATCCCGACGATTGCGCTTGCGAACGCGCGCGGCTCGGTTCAGCCCGTTTAGAGCCGCGACCGTGAGAGAGCGGATGCGCCAATACCTACGACGCTATGTTTAGTCGATGGCCTTCTTCTTCGGCTTGCTCCCTGCCTTCGATTGGGGCTTCGTCTCAGCCTTCTTCGCCGCCCAGAATGCCTTCATTCTTTCCGATTGCTGTTTGCGTTGAGAGGCGGTGAATCGGCGTGGTTTTTTCTTCGCCGGTTGAGGAGGTTCGGGGGCAGAGGGATAGGCAGCGGTCAACGGATTTTTGGGCGGTCTGCCCCTGCGCGTCGTCGGTCCCTGGAGAGCTTCGATAGCTTTGCTCAGCTTGTCTCGTTCTGCAATCAGAAGAGCAAGAATTTGTTCTGTCGGCATCGAGAGAATTCTATCACCAACCCGACCTCCTCCGCGCCAACCATTATCTGTCCGGGCATTGGCTTAATTGGCAGGAAAGTAGCAAGTCGCCTTCTGAAATCCGATGTACATCATCGCAAGGAGCCGGTTTTCACCAGGACGTAACGCCAGCGGGTCACTTTCTGGCTGGGCCAGTGTGTCTAAAGTCCGAAAAGACCGCTTGCTTACGCGCGCGGCTCGGTAGATTCCGCGCGTTGCAGAGCCGCGACCGTTCAGGGAGCCGGTTTCGACACGGCCCGGACGCGTGCCAAGATACATAGCTTTACATCTACGCAGCCGAATGGCGCGCCCCGGCATGTCACAATAACTAGCATGCGGGTGGGCATCATCGGAACGGGCGCCATCTCTCATAAACACGCGCGCGCCTACGCCAACATCGGGTTTGAAGTGGCGGCTTGCACGGACTTTCATGCCGACAGCGGCCAAGACTTCGCCGCCCGCTACGGCTGCGAGTTCGTCCCCACTTATGAGGAACTGTGCCGGCATCCGCGCGTCGATTACGTGGACGTCTGCACCTTCCCCGAATTCCGCCTGGAACCGGTGCAGTGTTGCGCAGAGGCGAACAAGCACATCCAGGTGCAAAAGCCGATGGCAACCAATCTGGAAACCGCGCGCGTCATGATCGACACCGCGTCCCAGGCCGGCATTCAACTCGGAGTGGTGAGCCAGCACCGCTTCGACGATTCCACGCAGTTTTTGCGGCGTGCCTTGTGCGACGGACGCCTGGGCAAGATCCTGCAAGCCGACGCGTACGTGAAATGGTACCGCTCGCCGGCCTATTATTCGCGGCCCATCAAAGGAAGCTGGAAAACCGAAGGCGGCGGCGCGCTCATCATTCAAGCCATCCATCAAGTGGACGTGTTGCTGTGGCTGATGGGCGGCGTGCGGGAATTGTTCGGATATTGGCAGTTGGCGGCGCGGCACAGCATTGAGTCCGAAGACGTGCTCGCGGCGGTGCTGAAGTACGAGTCCGGAGTTACTGGAGTGATCCAAGCTTCCACGGCCTTCTGGCCGGGACACACCGAACGCATCGAAATCCACGGCACGAAAGGCACCGCGATTATCACCGGCGACAAGCTGACGGCCTGGCAGGTGGAGAACGACGCGGGCGAGCCCGCGCCGGTTTCCTACGATTACGCAACGGCCGCCACCGATCCCATGGCAACCACGCTCACGCCCTTCGAGCGGCAGTTCATCGACTTCGGCGAAGCCATCCGCAGCGGCCGCAAGCCGCTGTCTTCCGGCGCCGATGGATACCGGGCATTGGAAGTAGTGACCGCCATCTACGAATCTTGCCGAAAGGGAGCCGTGGTGAGGCTGTAGCGCGGCGCTTCACCGGAGAACGACTTCGCGAATGCAGGTCCGCGTTCCAGCTTCCAGCGCCAACCTCGGTCCCGGATTCGACAGCCTCGGTCTGGCGCTCGGAATCTATTTGACCTGCCGCTTTGAGCGCGCCGCGCGCCTCTCGATTCGAGTAGGCGGACGCGACGCCGCGCAGATTTCAGCCGGCGCAGACAATCTGATCTGGCGCACCGCGCTGGCGGTGGCTGCCGACGTGGGCGATTCTCTGCCTCCAATCGCGCTCGAAATCGACAACGATATTCCGCTCGGCAAGGGACTCGGCTCCAGCGCCGCCGCGCTCACGGCCGGCGTCGTGATCGCCGATCGATTGCTGGGGCTGCACTGGAAGCCGCATCGGATTCTGGATGAAGCCGCGAAGATCGAGGGACATCCCGATAACGTCGCGGCGTGCGTGCTCGGTTCCATTGTGGCCAGCGCCACCGATATCGGCGGAGCGGTGCGGGCAGTGCGCGTCGAGCTGCCTGCCAGCTACGGCGTGGCGGTAGTGGTCCCGGATTTCGTGCTGCCCACCGCGGAATCCCGCCACGTGCTGCCCGCGAATTATTCCAAGAGCGACGCTGTTTTCAACGTGCAGCGCAGCGCGCTGCTGATCGCCGCGCTGGCCACCGGCACTACCAGCGCGTTCCCCGCCGCGCTGGAAGACCGCCTGCATCAACCCTATCGCTATGCTCTGGTGCCCGGTCTGGAAGAAATGGTCAAGCTGCGCGCTCCGGGACTGCTGGGATGCGCGCTCAGCGGCGCCGGCCCGTCTATTCTGGTGTTCTACGAACGCGGTTCCGAGCAGGTGTGCGACCTGGTGCGGCAGATCTTCGCGTTGCACGGCCACAAGTCGGAAACGCTGTGTGTCCCGATCGCCCGAGACGGGTATGAGCTGAGCTGAAGCAGGCTGTGTCGAAAGTCTCGATGCCAACGTAGTGATTACAGGGAGTAATGGAAGAGGTCCTCGCCGGCCGCGGAGACAACGATCTGTTAATGGACTGGATTTCACAAGACAAGAATTCGGACGCTCTGCTGGAACTGGATGGCAAAGCGCTGGCGCGCGTGACGGGAGACCGGCGCGTGGATCTAGTACCCCTAAGTGAAGTGCAGAAACTCACAGGTTACATCCGCGGCGGCGTGACCGCGCTGGGCGGCAAGCGCGACTATCCGGTTTATGCCGACGAGACCATCGAGCTTTTCGCCGTCGTCTCCATCTCGGCCGGAGTTCGCGGCACGCGGATTCTGATCGCGCCGGCGGACTACCTGAGCGTCACTCACGCCACCGTGGTGGCGATTGCAAGGGAAAAGAACCCTGGTTCCTGACGCGCCGATAGTTGGCCAAGTCACGCTAAAGATTCGAACAAAGATTTTTCTCACGATTCTCTTGACGCGTGCCGGGCTTTGGGGTTATAAAACGGTTTCCCCCATTTGTTGAATGGTTCGCTCACTCAGTCGTGGGGTTGGTCTGTGAGCGTTCGAAAGGGACTTGTCCAATACGATGTCCGCCGCCGCTTTTATTGCTGAAACTCCTCGCTACAGCGAGACTTCTTCCTACACCGATCCTGCTTACCTGGAAGCTTCCGTTGCGATTGCTTCTCTGGAGGAGCGTCTGCGCGATTTGGTTCACGAATTGCGTCAGCCGTTGAGCTCCATCGAGGCGATCGCGTACTACATGGAGATGACGTTGCCCGCGGGGCAGTTCGCAGCCCGGCAGTACATGTCGCAGCTTCAGCGCCTGGTGGCGGAAGCCAACACGATTCTGGAGCGCTCGGTGGGTACCGCGTGCCAGGGCCGCGCGCGAGCGGCCGGCGCATAGCAGTCAACCGGCTTCGCGGTCCGGCTGTCGCCCTACTCGCTTCTCCAGTTCAGCCACGTCCTTGCGCAGTTTGGGCAGTCGCGCGAGATTGGCGAGCTGTTCCAAGTGTTCCTTCAAAGGACGCGCGGGCGTTCCCCACACCACTTGTCCTTTGCGAACTATTTTCGAGGTGAGAATCCCGCAGCCGGAGCCCAGCACCGCTCCGGCCTCAATGCGAGCCTTATCTCCGATCCCTACTTGCCCGCCGATCACGGCGTAATCTTCCACCACCACCCCGCCCGAGAGTCCCGTTTGAGCAGCGATCACAACGTTCCGTCCGATGCTGCAGTTGTGCGCGATGTGCACCAGGTTGTCCAGTTTCACTCCGTCGCCAATGCGGGTGACGCCCAGCGCCGCGCGATCCACGCAGGAATTGGCCCCGATCTCGACGTCATTGCCGATCTCAACGCGTCCGATCTGTGGGAACTTTTGATAGCCGTTTGGGCCGCGAACGAATCCGAAGCCATCCGCGCCCAGCACGCAGCCGGAGTGCAGCACCGCGCGATCGCCGATGGCGACTCCGTCATAGATGGTGACACGCGCGTGGAGCAGACAGTCCGCGCCGATGCGAACATCCGCGCCGATGGTGCAGCCTGCGCCGATGGAGCTTCGCTCTCCAATCCGAGACTTGGCGCCAATGCTGCAGTGAGCGCCGACGGCGGCTGTGGACGCGACTTCCGCGTCTGGAGCGATTACCGCCGTCGGATGAATGCCTGGAATGACGGACGGCGGCGGATAGAGCAGGCCGAGCACCGCCGCGAAGCCGGCGCGGGGATCGGCGACGCGAATCAGCGTTCGGCCGGCGGGAAATTCGCTGCTGACGAGCAGACATCCCGCGCGCGAGCGATCGGCTTCGGCGGCCGCTTTGCGATTGCCAACGAATGCAACTTCCCCTGGCCCCGCGGACTCCAGCGTGGCGGCGCCGGTGATCTCGAGTTCGCCGGCCCCTTCGCAAACAGCATTCAATGTCCGCGCCATTTCATCGACTCGCATCCCCTGTATCATACAAACTTATGCCAGTTGATCCCTCCGCTTCGGTGGCCTCAACCGCACGAGTTCACCCTGAGGCGCGCATCGGGCCGCAAGTGAAGATCGGCGAGTTCGCGATCGTCGAAGAAGATGTCGAGATCGGAGCGCACTGCCGGCTGGAGCCTTATGTGTACGTCAAACGCTGGACTACGCTGGGCGAGCGCAACGAGATTTCAGCGGGCACGGTGCTCGGGACCGATCCGTTGGACAAGCACTTCAGCGGCGAACGCAGTTACCTGCGGATTGGTCATGAAAACATCATCCGCGAGCACTATACTATTTCGCGCGGCACGCAGCCCGAGAGCGCCACCCAGATCGGCGATGGCAATTACATCATGACCTCAGGACACATCGCGCACAATTGCAGAATCGGGAACCATACCGTGATCGCGAGCTGTGCGCTGGTGGCTGGGCACGTGGATGTGGAGGATCGGGCCTTCATCTCGGGCGGCGTAGTGATTCATCAATATTCGAAGATCGGCCGATTGGCGATGATTGGCGGGAACTCGCGCGTGAATCTGGATGTGCCCCCGTTTTTTCTTTATACCGATTTCAACGTGCGGCCGAAGGGGCTGAATCTGGTGGGGCTGCAGCGGGCCGGTTTCTCGCGCGAAGAGATCGCGGCGCTGAAGGCGGCCTACAAAATCTTATATCGTTCCGGATTAAAGCTGAAAGATGCGCTGGCGCGGATTGCGTCGGAATGCAATACGGAGCACACGCGGCAGCTGGTTAAGTTTATCGAGAGCAGCGAGCGTGGAATTTGCAGAGAATGACGGCTGCCGCATTGTTGAAGAGCATTCGATCGGAGTTAAAGGCTGCGGCGGATCCGGAGTTTGAGGCGGGCCTGCGCGGATTTTTCAAAGAGCCGGTCAAGCCGTACGGAGTGCGGACTCCGCAGGTTCGCGATCTGGCCCGGCTGGCCTATGCGCAAGTGAAGCAGTGGCCCGTTGCCGAGCGCGACCGGTTCGTCACAGAACTGTGGATGAGCGGCAGGCTGGAGGAAGGTGTGCTGGTCTGCCACCTGTACCGGCGATTCGCCAAATCCTGCGGCGAACGTGAGTTTCGAATGTTCGAGCAATGGATGGATCGTTATGTCGCAAATTGGTCGCATTGCGACGGCGTCTCCACTTGGTTGATCGCAGCCTGCATCGCGAATCGCCGGGGTTTGGCCGAAAGGCTGGCGCGCTGGACGAGATCGAAGAATCGATGGAAGCGCCGCTCGGCGGCGGTTTCGCTGATTCAGGAAGCCAAGCAGGGCCGCAATCCCGCAACAATCTTCGCCATTTGCGATTTATTGCTGCGGGATGCGGACGACATGGTGCAAAAGGGCGTCGGTTGGTTGCTCAAAGAAACCTATCCCAGGCGGCCGCGTGAGGTTCTGGATTTTCTGGATGGCTGGCGCGCGCGTGCGCCCCGCCTGGTTCTGCGCCTCGCGGCCGAGAAAATGACCGGGAACGATCGGAAGTGGCTGCTTACAAGGTGACGCTCAAGCGCCGGACGCCTTGCGGCTCCAGCCCAGCCAGCATCTCGCTCGCCGTCCTCCCAGTTAGTGGATGCCGGAAGTCCGGCGCAATCTCGGCCAGCGGCTCCAGCACGAAACGGCGCTGCGCGATGCGCGGGTGCGGCACTTCCAACTCCACAGATGCAATCAAGCTGCGTCCGTAAAACAAAATATCGATGTCGATATTGCGTGGTCCATTCGGTATTGCGCGCCGCCGGCCCATCTGGCGTTCGATTTCTCGCACACGCTGGAGCAACTGCATCGGGAACAAGCTGGTTTCAATCTCCGTCACAGCGTTCAGGAAACACGGCTGATCGAGCAGTTCTTGCGGCGCTGTTTCATACAGCGCTGACCGGCGCAATATGCGGATCTCATCCCATTCCAGGCGCTTCACCGCCTCTCGCAAATTGGCTTCGCGAGCGCCGATGTTGGAGCCGAGCCCGAGAAACGCGGTCTTCAAAATGGATTGCCCCAAAACCAATACTGTTCACTTCGTATGGTCGTGCCAAAAGGTACACGCGGTTTCAGCCGCGTTCGTGTTCGGAATAGATGAGACGCGACTAAAAGTCGCGTGTACCAGCGTCTCATAAAGTGAACAGTATTGGCCCTAAAACAGATCCGTCTGCAAACCGCGCGGCGCTTTTCGCGGAATCTTGAAATATTCGAAAGCGCGGTCCGTGCCAACGCGGCCGCGCGGCGTCCGGTCGATAAACCCGAGCTGCATCAGATAAGGCTCATAGACCTCTTCTATGGTGTCGGCCTCTTCATCGATCGAAGCGGCAATGGTATTCACGCCGACTGGGCCGCCCGAATATTTTTCGAGCAGCGTGAGCATGATCTTCTGGTCGATTTCGTCCAAACCGAAGCGATCCACCTCCAGCAGGTCCAGAGCGCGGGTGGCCGCCCGCAGGTCGATGTGTCCTTCAGCCCGAACCTGTGCGTAATCCCGGACGCGCCGCAATAGGCGGTTGGCGATGCGCGGCGTGCCCCGGCTGCGTCGCGCGATCTCTTGGGCGCCATCCAGGTCCACGGTAATCCCCAGCAGCTTCGCTGAGCGCTGCACGATAGCGGTCAGTTCGGACGCGCCGTAAAGATTCAGCCGCAGCACCAGCCCGAAACGGCCGCGCAGCGGTGCGCTCACCAGGCCTTGCCGCGTGGTTGCGCCAATCGCGGTGAAGTGCGGAATGGAGATGGAGTGCGTGCGCGCGCCGGGGCCGGTGCCGATCAAAATGTCCATGCGGAAGTCTTCCAGCGCGGCGTAGAGGATCTCTTCCACGTCCGGAAGCAAGCGGTGAATTTCATCAATGAAGAAAACCTGACGCTGGCGGATGTTGGTCAGCACGCCTGTCAGGTCCAGCTTTTTTTGCAGAATTGGACCGGAGGTCTGCTCGAAATCGACGCCCAGCTCGCCGGCGATGATCGTCGCTAAAGTCGTTTTTCCCAAACCAGGCGGTCCATACAGCAACACGTGGTCCATCGCTTCGCCGCGCCTCTTGGCGGCCTCGATGGCGATGGAAAGATTCTCCTTGAGGTTGGATTGGCCGGTGAAATCGGCCAATCGGGTGGGGCGAAGAGCGGCTTCGAACTGCAGTTCGCTTTCGAGCGGCGCGGGCGAAGCGATTCCGGTCTCGCGCATGCTATCGCACCAGTTCCAGCGCTTTACGGAACATCGGTTCGAACGCCGAATCCGGCTCCGCGGTTTTGGCTTTTCGCACGGCCGCCTCAGCGGCAGCTCGCTGGCAGCCCAGATTCAGCAACGCCGACAGCACGTCCTGTTCGATGCCGCTGAGCGCCGGCTCGGCCCGCACGGCAACTCCCGCCGGAACGCTCGCGCCTCCCAAACCCTCCAGCTTGTCTTTCAACTCCAGCACCATCCGTTCCGCCGTTTTTTTTCCGACGCCTGGGATGCGAACCAGTTGCTCCACCTGTCCGCCGCGGATCGCGTCGACGATCGCCGGCGTCGCCAGCCCGCTCAGCACCTTGATGGCAAGCGTAGGCCCGATGCCGCTCACCGAGATCAGCCTTTCGAACAGCGCCTTCTCCTGCGGCGTCAGGAATCCGAACAGCGCCAGCGCGTCTTCCCGAACATGCGTATGAATGCGCAGCGCGACTTCTGCTCCCGTATCGGGAAGCGCCGAAAAAGTCGAAATCGGAATTACAACATCGTAGCCCACGCCGGACGTATCGACGATCACTTGATTCGGATGTTTCTCGAGCAGCTTGCCGCGCAGGAATGCGATCATCTGTTCAGATTATGCGCCGTTCGGGTGGTGCGCCGCTTTCAAGCTCGTGCTGGCAGTGCGCGGAATCGTAAATGAAAAACGCGACCCTTTGCCGGGCTCCGACTCTACCCAGATGGTTCCTCCGTGCCGGTCCACAATTTTCTTGCAGGTGGCCAAGCCGATCCCCGTTCCCGGATATTCGTCGCCATGCAAGCGCTTGAAGATGCCAAAAATCTGCGCCTGATACTCCGGCGGGATTCCGATGCCATTGTCTTCCACCGAAAAAACCCAGCCGCGCGGACCTTCCGCCGAGGTGATCGAAATTCGCGGCGGCCGTTCGGAACGGTATTTGAGGGCGTTGCCCACCAGGTTCTCGAACACCTGCGTTAGATACAGTGGATTGGCGGTCACCGCCGGGAGCGGTCCCGGCAATATTTCGGCCCCGGCATCCAAGATTGCGCTTTGCAGGTTGGTAATCACGTTGCTTACCACTTGATCTACGCGGACCAATTCCAGCGTGGCATCGCCCACTTCGCCCGAGCGCGAATATTGGAGCAGCGCTTCCACCAGGGCATGCATGCGTTGCGCGCCCGCCACGGCAACATCGAAGAGTTGTCCGGCCTCCGCATCCAGCAGCCTTCCCGAATAGCGGCTGCGGATGAGCTGCAGATAGTTGGATACAGTGCGTAGCGGTTCTTTCAGATCGTGCGACGCGGCGTAGGAGAATTGCTGCAGATCCTGGTTGGTTCGCCGCAAGTTTTCGTTCAGCCGCCGCAGTTGCTCTTCCGCCTCCCGGCGTCCTGTGACGTCGCGAAAGACCAACACCACGCCGGCCACTTTGCCGTGCGGATCGCGGATCGGAGCGGCGCTGTCGTCCACCGGCCGCTCGACCCCTTGGCGGGAGATCAGCACCGTATGATTTTCGATCCCGGTTTTCACGTTGTCGTGCAAGGCCACGTCGGCGGGACTTGCCACCGGCTGACGGGTTTCTTCGTTTAGAAGCGTCAACACCTCTTCCAGCTTGCATCCTTGCGCCTCGGCCTGCTTCCAGCCAGTCAGGTTCTCGGCCACTCCGTTCAGGAAGGTCACGCTGCCTTCCGGGTCCGTCGCGATGACGGCGTCGCCGATGCTGGTGAGCGTGGTGTGCAACAGGTCCCGGCTTGCGGTGGTGCGATTGTTCGCCGCTTCCAGATCGCCAATCAGCCGATCTCGTTCGACCGTAGCACGCCCAATTTCGAAAGTCGCAAGCAGAAGAAACGCGAACAGGACTGCGGCTCCGAAAGCGGTGGTCAGGCGCGTCCGGGACCCCTGCTGTTGCCGTTCTCGAACGCCTTGCGTCAAACCATTATAAACTTCGGCCTGCAGTTCGTTTCCAATCCTGCGAATATCGTCCATGGCATGTTTGCCACGGTTGGTTTCCACGACGCTCAGCGCGGCCTCCAGCCCTTCGTTCTGGCGCAGGGCCACGGTTTCTTGCAGCTCGCCGACCTTCTCGGAAATCACGTTGCTCAACGTTTCCACGCGCGTGCGGAGCCCGGGTTCATCGGCCACCGAGGCGCGTAGCGTGGCCAGCTCGCCGGGAAGGGCGGCTATCGCCGCATGGTATGCGTCCAGGTATTCCGGATCGCCTGTCAACAGGAACCCACGTTGGCCGCTCTCGGCATCCCTTATTGAAGAACGTGTCTGTTCGATCTGCTCCAGAAGCGCGCGGCTATGCTGCACCTGAGGCGCGCTGCGCTGAAAGGCCGACCAATCCTGATAAGAGAGAAAAGTCACCACCAGCAGGATGAGCAGGGCGCCGGCAAGATACCACCTGTCGGGTCGTCGAATCTTCCGCAAACTTCGCTCCGCGGAGCTTCGTGCAAAAGCTCCCAGTTTACAAGTCGGTCCTACGAGCAGCGTAGCAGATATGGCGGCCCGCCCCGGCGTACAGTAAACTCATGGCCCGCCGCCGTTTTTTCGTCGATTCCGTTCAGTCCGGACGCGCCCGGATTATCGGACCGGACGCCCATCACTTGACGCGGGTGCTGCGCGTGGAGCCGGGACAGCAGTTTGAGATTTCCGACAATCAAAGTGTCTATCTGGCGGAAGTGGAGAGCGCGCGTAAAGATTTGGTGTCTTTTTGCGTACACGAAAAACTGGCGCCGGCCGGACCGGCGGTGCGCACTACGATTCTGGCTTCGCTGATCCGCTTTGAGCGCTTTGAATGGCTGCTCGAAAAGACCACTGAACTGGGCGTTGAACGAGTGGCGCCGGTGCAGGCCGAGCGCAGCGAAAGAGGGCTGGAGCGGGCCGCGGAAAAGCGCCTGCCGCGATGGAACCGGATCCTCCGGGAGGCGAGTGAACAATCGCGGCGGGCCAGGTTGCCCGAGATCGGCCCGCCAGTCACGTTAGCAGGCGCGCTCCAGATTCAAGCCGCCTATCGCTTCGCACTGGCAGAAGCGGAAGCGCCGCCTCTATTTCCGGCTCTGCCCGCGCATCGGCATCCAGGCGACTTGGTCGCGTTGCTCGTGGGACCGGAAGGCGGCTGGACGGATCGCGAGCGCCAGCAGATCGCCGATTCTCAATGGTGCGCGGTCTCACTGGGACCTCAGATACTGCGTGCGGAGACGGCCGCCATCGCGGCCCTGGCGATCGTTCATGCGGCCTGGGGTGCGCAAAGCAGATGACTGGGCAATCGGCATGAAGATATCCGGTGCTCCCCCACCGGGCCGGTTTGGCCGGGCGTCGCACACGTCGCCATTTAGCGCTGTGTCGAAACCGGCACGCGGAATCTGCTGAGCCGCGCGCGTAAGCGAGCGGCCTTTTCGGGCTTTCGACACAGGCTGTCAGCCAGCCGCCGGTTCGTCGGGAAATATGGCGGAGAGCGCGGCGGACCACCCGGGAAAGAGCGACGATTGAAGACTGGTGGCGAGCGTTTCGCTGTGACCGTCGGGGAAATGCGCGCGGACGCGGCGCGTTTCCGGGAAAACGACCCAGACTTCCTCTGCGCCGTGGCCGAAGTACAGCTTCGTTTTCAGGTCGAGCTTGGCTGCGGTATTGGATTCGGAGGCGACCTCGATAGCGAGAGCGGGAGCGCCCGACAGATAGCCGTCGGGCGTTACCCTCGCGAGTTGCTCAGCTCTGACAAAACTCACGTCCGGCTGTAACCACGTATCGGAAGACAAGCGAAATCCCGTTTCCATCATCACGTCCCCAAGTTGCTGCTGGCGAACGTGGTGTCGAAGGGCATCTAGCAAATTGTGCTGAATCCGGCTGTGATTGAATTTAGGTGGAGGCAAGATGATGTGCTCTCCATTGAGCAACTCGTGCTTCCGGCCGTCGTCGGGGTATTTCTCGAACTGTTCAAAAGTCGATAGCGTTCCGCTGGCCATAAAGACTACCCCGTTCCGGCCGGCTACAGGCGTCCCTGATAAACGCGATTCGGCGCGGCGAATAAATATCGTGCTCAAAAAGCACGTGGCCGCCGTCGGAATCGCCCAGAGCGGCGTTGACCGGTCATTGATCTTAGTATAGAAGGCCGTCGGCTAAACGGCCGCGAACCGGCGCCTGGCGCCAAGCGCTATAAAAGCCAATCGCTGGACCTTGCTCAGGCGAAACGGGAAGAGATCCAAAGGATCGCCGCCAAACACGGTGTTCGAAACACTCGGGTGTTCGGTTCACGGCGCGGGGCGGCCGCGAGCGCCGGCAGGCTTTCACGGAGCCCCGGATACTGCGCGGGCGCGGAGCCGGCATGAAAAAAGCGGGGCTATGCGACGTCTTCATATCGATGCATAGCTTCGCGCGCCCAACGCGGGCCGACACCGGGGAAACCCGCGAGCAAAACTCTCGCGATATCATTTCATAGACAACCATGCGATCACTCTCGCTGACTTTGATCCTTATTCCGCTTCTGCTCTTAGGCGCCGGCTGCAAGCGGCGTCACAGGAGTTCCAGCCAGACCCAGATGCCCGTCAGCACCGTCTTTGCGGGCGATCCCAATGTCGCCGCCTATTTCGCGAAAGGCTTCTACCAGGTGGAGGAGAACGCCTGGCGCTGGACCGCCAAGGACTTCTCCGTGGATCTTGCGCCTCCGCTGCACGCCGAACAGAAAGGCGCGCAGTTGGTGGTGAAGCTGGCGATTGCAGACCCGGTGATTCAAAAATCGGGCTCCGTCCAGTTGTCGGCGGAAATTCAAGGCTACAAGCTCGATCCGCAGACCTACACCAAACCCGGCCAGTACACCTACACGCGCGACGTGCCGCCCGACAAGTTGCAAGGCCCCACGGTGCAAATCGATTTTTCAGTCGATCACACCCTGCCTCCCGCCGGAAACGACATCCGGGAATTGGGAATCATCGTGAGCCAAGTCGGGCTGATGGCAAAATGATTGCCGCAAAGTGAGACCAGCATGAACTATTACGAGCAGCACCACGACGCTTATCTGGAAGGACTGAAAACCTTCCTTCGCATTCCGAGCATCAGCACGCTCACCGAACATAAACCCGACATCCAACGCGCCGCCGAATTCGTGCGCGGCGAGTTGGAGCGCGCCGGGCTGGACCAGGCGCAGTTGATCGAAGGCCCAGGGAATCCGTTAGTCTACGCCGAGTGGCTGGGCGCGCCGGGCAAACCAACCGTCTTGTTCTACGGCCACTACGACGTGCAGCCGCCCGATCCGCTGGACGAATGGAAGACGCCGCCCTTCGAGCCCGATATTCGCAACAACAACATCTACGCGCGCGGATCCGCTGACGACAAAGGCCAAACCTATATTCTGGTCAAAGCCGTGGAAGGACTGCTGAAACAGCATGGCCGGCTCCCCATCAATGTGAAATTCCTGGTCGAGGGCGAAGAAGAGGTCGGCGGGGAGCACATCGAAGCCTACGTAGCGAGCAAGCCCGCGCGCCTGAAGTGCGACGCCGCGGTGATTTGCGATACCGAGATGTTCGCGCCCGAGCTGCCCACCATCTGCGTCGGTCTGCGGGGCATCATCTATGGCGAATTGGTGGTGGAAGGCGCGAATCACGACCTGCATTCGGGCGTGTACGGCGGGGCCGCGCCCAATCCGCTCCAGGCCATCGCGGAGATCCTGACGGCGCTGAAGGATCGTGAAGGGCATATTCAAATTCCCGGATTTTACGATCGCGTGGTGCCTCCCAGCGACAAGGAACGCGCGGCGTGGGCGCGTCTTCCGTTCGACGAGAACGAGTACAAGGAGAAGGAAGTAGGCGTCAAAGAATTGGTGGGCGAACCGGGGATTCCGCTCTTCGAGCGTTTGTGGGCGCGGCCTACGCTGGAAGTTCACGGCATTCGCGGCGGCTTCGTCGGTGAAGGCGCGAAGACGGTAATTCCCGCGCGGGCGCTGGCGAAACTGAGCATGCGTCTGGTGGCGGATCAGAAGCCCGAAGAAGCCGTCGCGCAGTTACAGAAGGCAGTCGCGGCCGCGTGTCCCAAAGGCGTGACGGCGCGGTACAACACCATTCACAACGCGCCGCCGTCGCTGGTGAATCCCGACAATCGCTTTATCCATGCCGCCGCCGAAGCGATGAAACAAGTATTTGGCCGGGAAACGGTATATATTCGCTCGGGCGGTTCCATTCCCATCGTTGCGGCGCTCGAAGAGCACCTGGGCATTCCAAGCGTCATGATGGGCTTCGGTCTGCCGGACGATAATCTGCACGCGCCCAATGAAAAATTGCACCTGCCCAACTTCTTCCGGGGTATTGAAGCCGTGGCGCGCTTCATCGAGATCTTAGGCGCCTGACCCTTGTTTGCAATTCCCGCTGTATTGTCCGCGCTGTTCCTGGCAATCGCGGCCAAACTCGGCGCATTCAGCTTTCCTTTAGCGGCCCTGATTCTGGCCTACACCTTCCTGCCGACGGTTGTCGCGTATATGGCGCGGAAAACTCCGCCGCCAACCTGGCTCGACTTCCTCATCATCGCACTGCTCTGGTTTCCTCTCGAATTTTCCATCGGCCGTCAATTTATTCCCAGGCAAGCGCAAAGCACGCTGCACTTAGCCGGGTATGCCGTCTCCATCGCGTTGGCCCTCTCGATATTCCTGTTGTTCAGGCGGCTCAAAGGGATGAAAATCAATCTCCCGCGATCGGGCCGCGACCTGATCGCTTGCGCGCCGATTCTGATCGCGCTTGGCCGTGCCATCGGCTTCCTCCCGCCCTTTCATTGGCCTGCGCAGCCATCGCCGACGCGCATCGCATCGCAGTTTCTGATTATCCTGGCCTTCACAGCGCTGCCCGAAGAGATTCTCTTCCGCGGCCTGATCCAGAACTGCATCGCGCAAAAATTTGGAACCGGCACAACGACCCCGCTGATCTCCGCGTTCATCTTCGGATGCGCGCATCTCGACAACGGCCCCGGGCCGCTGCCCAACTGGCGCTACATGATTCTCGCCACGATCGCAGGCATCGCCTATGGCAGGGTCTTCGAGAAAAGCTCCAGCATCTTCGCCTCAGCCGGATTGCACGCGCTGGTGGACCTGATCAAACACCTGTGCTTTTGATCGCGGCCATCAGCCGCTCCAGATACGCCGGAGCTTCCGGATCGCCTTCGCGCGGCGCCCAAGGTGCAAAGTCCTTGTCATTGGCGGCCGAATACGGGCCCGGCTTCACTTCGTAGCACACCGCATGCGCCGACCACGGGCTTAGCGTGTGCCACACGCCCGCCGCAAGATCGATGCCAATCGGATCGCCGCCAATGATTTCCGCCCGCACCACGCTGCCGGCATCGTCGAAAATAAAAAATGCCACTTCGCCTTCCAGAACCACAAACGATTCGGCCTTGGGCGGATCCAGATGCCGATGCGCTGCGACATAAGTCCCCTTCACCATCACGTTCAGGAAGCGATGCGGGTTGTCTTCCATGGAGGCGTGAAAGTTATGATTGACGCGCCGCCGGGGCGAGCGCTGCGCCCGCGCAATCAGCTCGCGAAACAATTCCCGATTCAATGTTTGGATGTTTAATGTTTGGATTTCCGGCACGCCTCACACTCCAATGTCTTCGTTCCACAACGTGGGGTTGGCCCGGATGAAATCGGTCATCATTTGAATGCACTCCTCATCCTGCACCACATCCACTTGAACGCCCTGGCTCCGCATGTAATCTTCCGCGCCCAGAAACGTCTGGTTCTCGCCCACCACCACGCGCGGAATCTTATAAAGCACGATCGCGCCGCTGCACATGGGGCACGGCGAAAGAGTCGAATAGATGGTGCTGTTCCGGTAAATGCTCGCGGGCAATCGCCCGGCGTTGCGCAGACAATTCATCTCGCCATGGTCGATCGCGCTGCCGGTTTGCACCCGGCAATTATGTCCCCGCCCGATAATCCGGCCGTCATGCACCAGCACGGAACCGATCGGAATGCCGCCTTCCGACAAACTCTTGCGCGCCTGTTCCAGCGCCGCGCGGAAGAAAGTATCTGTTGTCGTCTTCAAGGAAAGGCCGCCGGAAAAAGGATAACATTGGGAATGTCCGCCTCCGCAGTCGAGCCTGGGTCTTTTGAGAAGAAGTTCCATACCTCCGGCTTGATCCGGCTAACGCGCCCGCAAATGTTCGCCACCATGACCGGGCTGGTGCTGGCCGTCTTGCTGGCCGCGCTCGATCAGACCATCGTAGGCACGGCCGAGCCGCGCATCATCGCGCAGCTCTCCGGATTTGACCGTTATCCCTGGGTCTCCACCACTTACTTGCTCACCTCCACGCTGGCGGTTCCCATCTTCGCCAAGCTATCCGACATGTATGGCCGGAAATGGTTTTTCCTGGGCGGAGCAACCATGTTTGTATTCACCTCCGCCCTGTGCGGGGCGGCCGGAACCTTCACCTTTTTGCCCATCGACGGGATGAGCCAGCTCATTGTTTTTCGGGGCCTGCAAGGCATCGGCGCCGGAATGATGATGGGCCTTGCGTTCACCATCATCGGCGATGTTTTTTCGCCCGCCGAACGCGGCAAGTATCAGGGCTTTTTCGCCGCCGCGTGGGGATTGGCTTCCATGTTCGGTCCAACGCTCGGCGGCTGGCTCACCGATCATGTCTCCTGGCGCGCGGCTTTCTACGTCAATTTACCCGTCGGCCTGGTGGCGATCGCCGCCATCTATTTCCAATTTCCGGAGCTGCATCCGGAAGGCATAACGCGCGTTCTCGATTGGGCTGGAGTGATTTCGCTCATCTTGTGCATCGCCCCTTTGCTGCTCGCGCTCACCTGGGTCACCGACTACGGCTGGACTTCCACGCGCGTGGAATCCCTGCTGGCGTTCGCCGTCCTGATGCTCGCCGTGTTTTTGCGCGCCGAGACCAGGGCCATTGAGCCGCTGATCCCGCTCTCTCTGTTCCGCAATCCGATCATCAGCCTCTGTTCCATTTGCGTGTTCCTGCTCGGCATGGGAATGTTCGGCGTCATCATTTATCTGCCGCTATTCATGCAGGGCGTGCTGGGCGTGTCCGCCACGCAGTCCGGTAATCTGCTCACCCCGTTGATGATGGGCGCGGTGGCCGGAAGCATCGTCACCGGCCAGCTCAATCTGCGCTTGGGCAGTTACAAACTCGCGGCGGTATCCGGGTCCATTCTGGTTGCAATCGGCATGATCCTCTTCGCCCGCATGGGCGATGGCACCCAACGCTTCGACGTGATTCTCGCCATGATCGTCGCTGGGACCGGCATGGGCCTGTTGCAACCGGTCTACACCGTCGCGGTCCAAAACGTTGCGCCGCGCAAACAGATGGGCGCGGCCACCGCATCCACGGCGTTTTTTCGATCCATTGGCAGCACCATGGGAGTGGCGATCTTCGGCAGTGTACTGCTCACCAGTTATCATCGCGACCTGACGGCTGGCATTCCGGCCGATACTCCGCCCGCGGCGCTGAAACTATTTTCCAATCCGCTATTATTGGCACAATTGGGCCCCAGGCTGGACGCCACATTCGGCCATTCGGCGAGCGGTCTTCGTCTTTTACACATGCTGCTGGCCAACGTGCGAATCGGGCTGCTGAATGGTTTGCAGCGCATCTTCTTCGCCAGCGCCGTAATCATGACCCTGGCCATCATTCTGCACTTGATGTTGCGCGACGTACCGCTGCGCCGCCATCACGCCCCGGAGCCTGAAATCCCAGCCGCGTAGACACGCCGTCAATCCGAGCCGTGGCCATTACGAGCCGGTAGAGTAGGAGGGGATTCCCATCGCCCCTCCCCTCGTCGAACCGGGTGTGCAGATTTCCCGCATCCGGCCCTCCGCAAAGCTCTCGCCTCAAGCAGGCACAAGTTCCGACAGACGTTTCAGCCCCAGCCGCGCCAGGTGCATCAACCAGGGTTCCCCTTTCGGGGGCTGATAGGATCGGACGGCCCTGAACATGGCGTTCGATCTCGCAGCAGGCGCTGATAGGATACCCGATGGAGAAGCAGTTCGCCCAGCCTTTCAGGTGCCGATTCAGCTCTCCAATCAGGATCGGAATAGCCTTGAAACACTGATGACTGTGCGTCATCTCGTGCAGCTTCTCCTTCTCCCGCTGGACCGCCTGCTGCGACGGAAACATTCGGGTATTTTCGTTCGCAGCCTTTCAGATCGCGATCCGCCTCGGCCGGGTTCGCCTGGCTGCTCGTCCAAATCTCCGGCGACTTGACGCGCCCCGGGTACGTCAAAACCACAGCCGAACTCGAGCGCGCCCCGGCCTCGGTCCCAGCCGATCCGCCGCCGCGCGCCTTTTTAGCTAACGCACACGGTTCCTACCTCGGATTTTGGCGGCGAAAACGGACACCGGGGTGCGGGTGTCCGCTTCCCGCACGCGTTCCAGCCCGTTTGTCCCGCTCTCCCGACTCTGCGTCCGGCACTGGTGAAGCTGTTCCGCGTTCTCCCTGGTCAACAGCCTTCCCTCCACGATCTCCTGCGGCCCTCCCTGGCCTTGTTCGACCGCTTCGTCAGTCTACGCCGTTCTACGACTCCCCGCCACGGTTCATATGGGCCTTATCGCTCATCGCTTTCTCCCACCGATCCGCCACCTTGCGGCGACGGATGGCAACGGGGTCTCTCT
>Ga0302326_10011979_pt1 | contig 18571 bp, 15 predicted proteins | sample Palsa_T0_3_FD_202264 | JGI IMG/M metagenome (GOLD analysis project Ga0302326, IMG submission 202264) | Peat permafrost microbial communities from Stordalen Mire near Abisko, Sweden - Palsa_T0_3 | ecosystem: Environmental > Terrestrial > Soil > Palsa > Peat permafrost | place: Sweden: Abisko...
TAGCCCGCCAATTTGGACAGCACTGAATCACTGTAGAGAAGCATCTCCAGCTGGAACGGCCTCTAATTCGCATCGTGGGTTGATCTTCGAATCAGAGAGATGCTGCTTACGTTCGCGGCCTCGTATACTGACGGCTTTACTATATCGGTGGGCTTTTTACTTCGAAGCGTCGAGGAACCCGAAATCAGAGCCGCAACGGCCGGTTGAAGTCAGAGATTCTATGACGAGCGATGTTTTAGTTATGGGAGGCGGAGCAACCGGCCAGCTTGCGGCTGCGTACCTGCGGTTGCGCTTCCCGAACCTGAGGGTGACCGTGGTCGAGGGCCCGCACAAGAACCGTCCGATTGTCGGCGAGTCCTTCGTCGAAATCACAGTCGATTTCCTTCAGGAACTTGGACTTGGCGCTTACCTCATCGAAAAGCACTATCCGAAGTACGGCCTCACCTATTATTTCAAGCCCGACATCGACCGTCCCGTCGATCCTACTTACATTGTAGACGAAGCTCCGACAGTGCCACCGCTACTCTCTTTCCAAATAAACCGCTTTACATTCGATCGCGAGGTGAGGGAGCGCAACCTAAAGAACGGGGTACAAACGATCGATGGCACTGTAACCGGAATCGATATTGGGAAGAGCGAGGAACTGCACACCGTGACCGTGCATGACTCCGCACAACAGACACACACACTGCGTGCGCGCTGGTTGATCGACGCGACCGGGCGCAACCGTGTGCTCTCCAAGTTGCTGCGGCTTCACGAGGCGGTCAAAGAACAGAAGAACGTTTTCTGGTTCCGGCTGGTGAAGTTCAATCCTGAAATCCTGGGCCGTATTCACGCTGTCAAAAAGCAAAACCGCGCCTTTGTTCCTTATTTCGCCACTCATCATTTCTTTGGAAAGGGCAACTGGATCTGGTGCATCCCCATGCGGTCGCCCGAAGACCAGCCCTTGATCAGCATCGGCATCACGTATCGCAAGGACATCTATCCTTATGGCGAGGTGCGCACGATGGAGCAGTTTTTGGAGTGCGTCGGACGCGAGCATGAGGTGATTGTCGAACTCGCGCGCAGCGGCACTGTCGTCGACACGAAGTTCTACAGCTCCTACATGTGGGAATGCCACCAGCGCTATTCGCCCGATGGCTGGTACATCATCGGCGATGCGGGCGATACTGCCGATCCGCTCTATAGCGTTGGGATGGCCTTGTCGTCGGTACAGATCCGGCAGATTGCGGCGATAATCGAGCGAGGGTTGAACGGCCATGACACGTACGAGTTCACGAAGGATCTCGATACCGCTATAGCCACGTTTCAACGCGGGGTGACGCGAGACACAACACGATTGTATGAGTGCATGGGTGACGCCTACCAGTGCCATCTCCGCGTCCATCTCGTAGTGACCGAACTGTTCCATCTCGCACTCCCTTTGCATATGAACGAGTGGCTCTGGGACCCGCTGATGGCGAACCTGGTGAACCGGTTCTTCAAGCTCGAAACACTTGAGGCTGATTCCAGAAAGTTCCAAGATCTTATCCGGCAGGTTAGCGCAAATCCGAAAAACCGGGCAGTCAGTAACTTCATTAAAGTCCAGTCCGGCGCTTCGATGAACAACCCATTCTACGAATACCACCGCGAGGAGGACATTCCGGCGTCTTTGTCTCGTATGCTGTTCAGCCTTGCACGTTTGCGGCTCGCTCTACTCGGAAAGCTCGGCTGGCGAGGGCTGATTCGCTTCGGCCAGCAGCGGGCGCTATTGAAAGATGTGTTGCGTGGCGCGCTTCTGGTGCCCTTCCATGGCACCAAACTGCGGGAAAGTACGCTGGTACGCATGGCTTTCCGTTCCCACGAGCTCGAATCCGCGGCCAAGAACAAGATATTCGGCCGGTCATCTGGATGAGAATCTATCGCCTTGAGGGCGTCCGCGGCATTTGCTTGTGGCAGGGCGAATAGCGACGGGTCGCCTGGACGACAGCGGGTCGCCCCTTGGGACACCTCGATGTACGTCATCCTGTGAATTCACGAGTGAAGAGTCTTCACTGTAATGGGTCGTAGTAGCCGAGTCTCCAGGACATGGAAATCGGTTTGACCCCGCGGGGGCGCGCGAGGCGCAGAGAAACGCGGTGAAACTTTCCATCGCGCACCACGTGTTGCGGGCTGTAGGCTAAGATGTACTCAGCGCGGATTTCGTCGTTTGCGCGCGTCATTTCACGATCGAGATCCGCGTGGCCGTCGATGGCGACATTCCTTCCGCCGCTGACATAGCAGAGCCGATCCAGAAGATCGGGGCCGAACGCGGTACTGTCGTCTTGGAAAAATTACGCAATACTGACCGCATACACTTGGGCTGGCGTCTCCAGCAACAGTCGCCGCACCTCGGTCTCCCGGTAGCGGCTCCGGTTATCGCCACCATCGGAGAGAACCAGAATGACGCGCCTTTGATTGTGCGCCCGGCGCACCAGCGACGCCGCCCACTCCACGGCATCCAGCAGAGCCGTACGCCCATGGCTAGCCGCCCCCATAAGCCGCGCCTGAATAGCTCCGGCGTCGGCCGTAAAATCGGACTCAAGCGCCACCCGGTCCGAGAAGCTAATTAACGCGAACTCGTCGCCTTCAGTGGAACCTTTGAGGAACTGCTTGACTGCCTGGGCGCATTGCGTAACGCCCCGCCCCATGCTGCCGCTCTCGTCGAACACGATGATTACCGACACGGGAACCTCGGCTTCGCCGACCGATAGGATGTGCTGCTCGGCGCCACGCTCGAACAGGTGAAACGCCACAGCCGGCAATCCCCGCACTGGCCGTCCCGCCTGGTCGAGTACCGAGACAGTCGATCAGAACCAAATTCGCCGACACGCTGAGGACGGGCGGGCGAATCTGTGCGACAGCGATGTTGTTGTTGCCGAGACCATCCGGCGACGGCCCGATGGATTCTGACCACTCCCCGGCAGCGAGGATCGGAAGCAGCAGCAGTGGGCAAACAAAAGCTCGGCAGATGGAGTGCGCCATAGGTCCTCTTTCGCTACCAAAGAAGTTTCAAACCAAAAGTGGATCTCCTGGCGTTGCGTGCCTGGGTTGCCTGTCCGAAGTTTGGCACCGACCACATGCTATCGGGGTCGTTGAATTGTGCTTGGTTACACGCGTTGAACAGCTCCGCGCGAAACTTGCGGACCCGATACCTCATGGAGGAAGGCCGCCGCCGGGAGGGGATCGCGACGGCGGCCTTGTTAGTTACAGAAAGATACTTAGTAGATAAACATGTCGATGGTGTTATTCAACTCTTTTTCCGGCTGGCCGTTGTAAGTGCCAGCGACGAACGTGGAATCGAATGATGTGTAAAGGTGGCTTTGCCCCACCGCTCCGGTGCCGCGAGCCTTAATACCCATATAGAAATCCGATTGCAACAAGCTCAGCCCTTGAGGATCGCTATCGATAGGATCGAGTGTCGTCGTAACTTGTTGCGGCGTCCCCACCGTGGTCGCGCCGGGCGCGATTTGGTTGCGCAATACCTCAACCTCGTGGTTATATTTGTCGCCTGACGCACTCATATAAGACAGATTCACCACACCCGTTGAAGCATCGGTCGAGATTGCCGGAAGGAAATGGTGTCCATGGGTTGTATCCACCGAAACCGGAATTGTCCACGTATTTCCGTTATCGGCCGACGTTGCCATCACCACTTCCGCATCCAGGCAAGGCCCGCCCGGAAAAGGATTCTTGCAATCCTCGTAAGTGAGGAAGGTGGTAAAAGTGCCTCCGGCATTCTGCCGGTGGGCATGTTTTGGAAAAGTAAACTCCTGGATGGCGATATTCAACATGGGCGCGGAAATGTTCAGTGAGGGAGACAGCGGATTAGGTACTTGGGCAACCGTTGTGGGACTGCCGCAAACTGGCGCGCTGGGGGCCGCCGCCGGGGTGCAAGTGGTGAACAGGATGGTTGCGCTTCCGTCCGCATTCGCGTTGTTGAAGGATACTGTGATCAATCCGTCGGGACGCACCTGCACATCGGCAAACCCAGCGCTTATGTCGGACCCGCTCACCAGCACGGGCGCGGCGCATACCATCGCATTCGAACAGGACGCCAGCATCACCGTATTGGTCTGGGCATCGAAGTTGAACTCGACAATCGCGACGTAGACATTCCCTGCGCCCACGCCCGCGGAGGTGGGCCGCTCATCCACCGCGATGCGCGGTATATCGGATACAGAATCGAAAGTAGGTTGAGCGAAGAGCAGCACCGGCGCGGTGGCCTCCCAGCAGGATGCCGCCTGCGCTTCAGTGTGCGTGCCGGAGGGACACGCGCTCGCGTTGAGCAGACGCGACGCGGCTACCCGGAAAAGTCCCACTCCCCCGTGTCCGCCGAACCAAAGCGCTGATCGGCCATGAAGAATGCGTCGCGCGCGGGATCGGCCGCCACTGCAGGATCACCCAGAGAATGAATTTGGCGGCCTAGTCCAGGCCTAGTCCAGGTCCGATCAACCCGGATGAAGCGCGGAACCTTGACCCGCGGGCGGCCTGGTTCGCCTCAAGGAATCGCTGCAAGGAGCGACGCCGTGGAAGCTGAAAGTGTATCGGGGTGGCTTAAGGGGCAATGGAACGATATCAAGGGCAACGCTAAGTGGGCGGTCGTCACCGCCGTCGGGACTGGTTTTGTGATCCTCGCCGTGGCATTAACGCATGGCCTGCACCTGTGGCAACAAGTGTCCCTCTCGGTGTGCTTCATCTTTCTGTTTGGATGGGCTCTGGCCGCGACGTTCAGGCGCGAGTCGCGGGGACTCAAGAATGATCGGGCATTTGCTCAGCCAATTCCCAAACCGCAGGAGCCGCCAATGTCCCAGACGGATCGCGCCATGCAGACCAGAGCACGTGGCGATTTCATGACCCTGAATTGGCAACAGAAGGTGGCCCTCCGGGAGGTCTACCGCCAGCCCGGCATCTTCGTCGGGCGCCTCCGCGGCCAAATGGAGAATACCTTCGGTTTTGCCGAGCCGATGGAAAAACTCATCACGCCGGTTCTTAAGACGAGCTTGGTATTTCAGGACGGGCTGGGCGGCATCAACCCAAGCCCCCAGGCGATCATCGCAAAAACGGCGGAGCAACTGTTGAGTGACGAGAGGTTCTAAAGCCTGTTCCTCTATAACCGCGCGACCATGCTTGGGGTATAACGGCCGCGCGGTTCCAAAGGAAGAATATCGAGGCCGTCATTCGGGGCGCTGCTGAACAGCCCCCGACGCCCATGGCCGACACGCACAAGGGGAACGTTCGCGGTCATAATTCCCGCGCGCGGGCAAGAAGCAGCCGTCATCTTTTTTCCCTTTGAGCGATCACAATCGCGGTCCCAATCCCAATCATCAGCATACCGACGGACCCAATCTCAAATCCATGTCCCGCCAGTGGACTTGAGCTGTCGGATTGTGTCAGGAAACCGCCAACGCATACGAGAGCGACTCCAAGCCAGATTAGGCATCCACATAGTTTTTCCTTAAGAGTCATTCTCTTTCGTCTATACGCCCCGAAACAGACGGCGTTGTCAAGTAGTCAATCAAGAGGCATTCTATGCTCGCACACCCACCGCCGCCAGCCGGTTCAACCGCACCACGTTCTTCATCAACTGCAATCCGCAGTCACCTTCCGAAGTGAGGATCGACTCCGGATGAAACTGCACCGCTTCCACCGGCAACTCGCGGTGGCGCAGCCCCATGATGACGCCGTCGTCCGACTCCGCGGTCACTTCCAGGCAGGCGGGGAAAACTGCGCGCACGGCGTACAGCGAATGATAGCGGCCCACCTGGAAACGCTCCGGCAATCCTTCAAACACGCCCGCGCCGGAGTGGTGCACCCACGACGGTTTGCCGTGCATGGGATAGTCGAGCACGCCCAGCGCACCGCCGAACGCTTCGACGACGCCCTGCAATCCGAGGCACACGCCGAACACCGGCACGCCGCGGCGGACGGCTTCCTTCACCAGATCGGGCACGCCGAAATCGGCGGGACGGCCGGGGCCCGGCGAAATCAGGATCAAGTGCGGGGCGATTTTCGCGATCAACTCCGGCGGAAATCCGGCGCGATAAGTGACCACCTCCGCGCCGGTCTGCCGCGCGTAGTTGGCCAGCGTCTGAATGAAGCAATCGTCGTTATCCACCAGCAGCAGGCGTGCGCCGGCGCCCACGGGTTCCTCGACGGAGACTGACGCAGCCTCTTTGCGCGCGCCCAAGGTGCGGAAGAAGCCGGTGGCTTTCAGATGGCACTCGCGGTCTTCCATCTCGGGTGTCGAGTCGTAGAGCAGCGTGGCGCCCGCCGGATAGCGCGCCATGCCGTCGCGCAGATACGTGGTGCGAATCAGGATACCGGTGTTCATATCGCCGTTCAGCGTAATCATGCCGACCGCGCCGCCGTACCAGCCGCGCGCATCTTTTTCCAGGGTTTCGATGGCCTGCGCGGCGGCCTTCTTCGGCGCGCCTACCAGCGTCACGGCCCACATGTGACTGAGGAAGGCATCGAGTGAGTCGAAACCTTCCTTCAGGAAACCTTCCACGTGATCGACGGTGTGGAACAAGCCCGCGTACGATTCGATGAGACGGCGGCCGATCACCTTCACGGTGCCCGGTTCGCACACGCGCGATTTGTCGTTGCGGTCCACGTCCGTACACATGGTCAGCTCGGACTCTTCCTTGGTGGACTTCAGCAGCTCGCGGATGTTTTCCGCGTCGCGCATGGGATCGCCCGTGCGGCGCGCGGTGCCCGCGATGGGACAGGTCTCCACGCGCTGGCCTTCCACACGCACGAACATCTCCGGCGACGCGCCGATCAGTTGCTCGTCGCCCAACTGCAGCAGAAATTCGTAGGGGCTGGGGCTGGCGCGCTGCACGCGCTCGAACAACTCCGAAGCCTTGCCCGAGTAGGGCGTGCTGAACGTCTGGCGCAACACGACTTCATAATAATCGCCGCGGCGCATGCCCTCGCGCACGGTTTCGACGCCGGCCATGTACTCCGCGGGCGTGTGGTCGGAGACGATCGGGCCGGGCTCGCGCGCGGGCGGCGGCGGAATCGGTTCGGCGGTGCGCTCGAGTCCAAGTGTAGACAGGCCCGCGTGCTCGAAATCGTATTGAAAGCGCTCGATCTGTTCCTTCTTGCGGTCCATCAGGTAGATGTCGTCGCACAGGAACAGGTGCAGGTCCTTGTGGCCGTTGCGCGGCAGTTTCAATTCGATCGGGTCGAACTGGAAGAGCAGGTCGTAGCCGAACGCGCCGGCCAGCGCCAGGCGGCAATCCTCTTCGTTGCGGAATTCTTCGATCAAGGCGCGCAGGATGGAAAACGTGGAGGGCTGTTTGCTGCGCTCTTCTTCGGGAAACAGCGCCGGCAGCGGTTTCAGTTGGCCGCACAGGGCGCCATCCACGCAGGCGAACGATTCCCAATGCGGATGATTTTCCAGCACCGGCAGCAGGATCTGATTCAGGATTTCGCCGCGGATGCTGAGCGGGCGGAATTCCACGTTGCGGTCGTACGATACGATCTCCAGCGGCGGGCGCGAGGAGGCGATATCCCAGCGCGAATAACGTCCCGGATATTCGTATCCGGAGGAGAGGTACAGGCCGCGGTGTCGATCGAGGTCGTGCAAGATGTGCCGCAGGCCGCGGCGGTAGGGCGCCTTGGTAAGAGTGCGAGTAACAGCGATCCCGTGCGGAGTGTTAAAGGTGTATTCACGCATGTTCAACACCCAATGTGAGACTCTTGGCCCAGAATAGCATGGGGCGGAGAGGGGCCGGGTTTGCGTGCTATTCTGGCATTCCATGAGGCGAAAACGATGGAACGTAGACAAATTCTGAAAACCGCCGCGGCGCTGGTGGCCGGCGCCGCGCTGGGCAAGGCGCAATCGAACACGCCGCCGAAGGCCAAGATCACCAGCTCCGCGATGCTGTGGACTCTGAAGGGCTCGTTCGAAGACAAACTGGAAGCCGCCGGGCGCGTGGGTTTGCAATCGGTCGAGCTAATCGACGAATACGCACACTGGTCCGGCGCGGACATCGCGCGCGTGAAGAAAACAGCGGGATCGTTTGGGCTGGGGATGGACACTTTGCTAGGCTCGCCCGATTGGGGCAAGCGGCCGGTATCGATGGTGGATCCCGCGCATCGCGAAGCTTTTTTGGCAGACGTGCGCAACGCCATCGGCTATGCGCGCAAGCTGGAGATCCCACAGATCATTCTGATGAGCGGGAACGCCATCGCGGGACGCACGCACGAGGAGCAATACGCGAGCTTGCTCGAAGGCGCGCGGCGTGCGGGCGATTTAGCGGCGGAGGCGAAGGTGACCATGATCGTGGAGCCGCTCAATTCGCTGGTCAACCACAAGGGCTTTTTTCTGACAACGTGCACGGAAGGGCTGAAGCTGGTCCGCGAGGTGGATAATCCGCACGTGCGGCTGCTGTTCGATCTGTATCACGAGCAGGTGCAGCAGGGGAACGTGATCCGCACGCTGACGGAGGCCGCCCCGGAGGTGGCCGTTTTTCATGTGGCGGATAGTCCCGGGCGCAACGATCCGGGCACGGGCGAGATGAACTATCCGAATATTTATAAGGCGATTCAGAAGACCGGCTTCGCGGGTTATTTGACCATGGAGTATCTGCCGGTGGGGGAGCAGGTGGCGAGTTTGACGAAGGCGGTGGATGGATTCCGGGGGGCGATGGCGGGGTGATGCGTGGCGGGGCGCGTGGCAAGTTTCACGCCAAGACGCAAAGGAGCCGCGAAAGCCGCAAAGAAGAGCGGGGAGTCGGGGCAAGCCTTCAGGGGCGGAGGATCTCGCCAACGCATGGCTGCATCAGTAGTGGAACCGGCAGGCGAGAATTCGCCAGGCCGGAATAGGGTTCGCGCTGGATTTCACGAACCAGTTTAACGATTCGAAGGGCCTGTGCGCGATCCTTTTCGATCCACCACGCGAGGTCCTCGAAAGCCGACGAGTCAAATTCTAAGTTTCTCAACCACAGCCTCGAGTGAAATCCCCTCCTGGCGTTCCTTCGCAGCCAGCAGGCGTTGCTTCATCGTTTCGGACTTGAGCAGGTAGGCGGTTTCCCGCTCCGATTCGATTTCGCGCCAGAGATCAATGGGAACAATGACAGCAGTCGGTTCGCCGGCCTCGTTTGAGACGATCTGGATCTCCGCGTTTTCCATGCCTCCAGTGTACCGCTGCCAGACGCCGCTCGCTCCAGCCGCGGAAACCGCCTGCTAGAATCCGTGTATGCTTGAAAGTTTCGACGAGTGGGTGCGCCAAGCCGAAGAGGTGCTTCTCGCTTCCGGAGGCTGTCCGCGGATTGACAGTTCCGAAATCGACATGGCCCACGAGTTACGCTGGATCGCAGGCCGTACGATCTTGGAGGACGTCGGAGAGGGCGCCTACAGCACAGACGAGGTCGAGCGTACGGTCGAGTTCCTCGAGCTCCGGCTGATACGCTCCGATTTTGCGCTCGCGGTCCGCTTTGTGACCTTGAACCTCCTGTACCGCCTCGCCCACTTCCAGGATTTCCGCTTGGCAGAGTCGGCGCCATTGCTCCATGGCATCGTCTGGGCGCACTTTGATAGATTCGTGGGCCTTCCCGTTCTTGATCCCGGCGCGCTCCACGACCGGCGGGTCGTCCAGTGGGAGATAACGAATGCCTGCTTAACTTACCAGTGGGATCTGGCAGCCTTGCTGTTCGACCGTCTGATGTTCCTGGGGGGGATCACAGCATCGCAATGCCGGGCACTCAAGGGCCAGATGCGGGTCTGCTCGGTAGTCGCTCCGAGAGACGAGGACGAATCGGGCGCGTCACATGGACACCTGGCGTGGTGGTGGCGCCCACAGTGGGACACTATTTTCCTTCCCGGCGACGATATTTTCCGTTGTATCCGCACTTTTGGGCTTTTAGGGTGGGGCATGAAACTGGCGGATGAGGTGGAATACTCCGCCGAGGAGCGCGCGCACCTCTCCGACGCCGCCCACGAATGGGAAAGCGCTTTCGACAAGGACTCGGAGTTGCTCAGTTCGTACCGGGCAGCTTGGGGCAAGTGCTACTTTGTCTGCGAGAACTACCTTGTACCAGAATGCCGCTGAATGCTATGCGAAATGCGGCATGGCTGAAGAGGCTGCTCGCCTGCTGGAGAGGTGTGTCGAAGAGTTTCCGAGGACGCCGGGGCTTTGGCTCAAACTGGCCCGCCTATACATTACCTCGGCCTCGGACGTCGACCTTCAAAAAGCCCAAGAGTGCCTGCGTAAGGAAGAAGAGATCGACCCATCGTTCGGCGAGAATCCGCTCGGATCCATTGCGCTCATGCTTGGTGAACTGGCCGCAACCGACCTTCGAGCCACTTTGCGAAAGGTGGCGGAGTCAAGCCCGGCGACCTTCAATTCATGACGTCGGTTGTCTCAAGGCATTTGTCGTCGTTCCAGCACCTGGACGAAAAGAGCCGAAAGGAATGGGTTGGTGCCGCGGTCCTGCTGTGGGGCAGCAGCACCCCCTCGTGGAATCGGGCGCTCCTGCGACGAAAAGTAGCTGGCGCCATCGCCGATATTGTCGAGGACCATCTTGGGCGGCTTTTCGATCGGTTCCGGCGCGGAAGAGGTAGGGCCATGCTGGAGCAGACGGCTCCGGGATCGAGCGAAGAGAAGTTTGTGCGATACCTGAAGGGTTCGCGTCTAACGCTTGGAGAAATGATTTTCGAAATCGACGGTACCCGCCGGTTCCCAAAACCGCAGTACCCCGATCTAAGAGCGTGGCTCCAGAGCAACGCTCGCCGACTATCGCTGGAATGGGACCCAAAACGCGCCGGGAGGCTCAATGACCTTCGTCGCTCCGCCAGCCACGGCGGCTCGGATGTCTCAGAGCAAGATGCCAGCGAGCTATATGACCTGAGCGTCTGGCTCGTTGACCTGCTTTACGGCTAGAGATCTCCTGCAATCCGCATCCGGAGTTGCGTCTGGCAGGCCACCGACTTGGGGGCGCGACGCGCTTCGCCGCGGGGGTCGCCGATCTTCCGGGCCTTACGCGTACGACGGCTTGGCCTGAAAGCCCCGAGCAACCGATCCCAGATCCTCGCCTTCGGTACGGTTTTCGAAACATTCAGCATCATCCTATCGGACTGGGAATTGGGAGTGCCGACATTGCGGGGGAAAGCTTTTCCTCATCTGCGTTCGGTTGCGCTGTCGCGACGGAGGTCTTCCCCACCTTGCGGCAAGTCGAAGAGGCCGATTGCCAATCGGCCCGCAGGCGGCCAACCCGCCCCACGGAACCTCATGAGAAACTTTTTATGATTTTTTTGTTGACAGGATTGCCACATAAGCGCTATTTTGGACTTGGTAGTTGTATTGCAAGGATCCTCGGTAGGCGAGGCGTCCGCGCGGCAAACAAGCCACTGCCCTAAAGCGTCTAAAGATGCTGGCAGTCAGGGTAGACCAGAAACTCCCGGGTTAAGGGTTTTTCTAAGGTGGCTGAGGTCTTCGGATCTCTCACGGCGCGCGGTGCTGAAGCTTGGACCCGTTGGGGAATCCGTCAGCGATCGTTCCGCGATAGTTGGCCATTTCTCTGCGCCGGGGGAAATGGCTTTTTCATTTCCCGCCAGCTTCTCTCGCCTCCAGAAAGGTATATGGAACCCAAAGACGATCGCCCTCCTAGTACGGACGGGCCAATCGTGGAAGAGACGGCAGTGATCCGGTAGCAGGAAGTCCCCTCTATCGCCTCGCCCGCGCTTCTTCCACACGCTTGAATCGGTGGTGAACGCGGGGGTGGAGGCGCCAGTTTTCCCTCTCCCTCAAGACCAATTGATCTGGTAGCTCGCCGTGGTATTTTGCGTTCCGGTTTTGCCGGTGCGCACGGTGCCGTCGGGCGCTCACTGGGACGTGTCCGCTTGCGCGGCGCACACAACGGAAAGGAGGGAAGGCGATGACGAACAAAACGCTGATCATGCCCGCCGGCATGCCCGCGGCCGCATCCGCCGGCGTCGAGACCGAAGCCCGACCGGTGCGCGGGCGCGTCGTGAAATCCAAATGGACGCGCGATCTGCTCACCTTCCTCATGGTCTTCGGCCCCGGCCTGATCGTCATGGTCGCGGACAACGACGCAGGCGCGGTATCCACCTATAGCCAGGCCGGCGCGCAATACGGCACGCATCTTCTCTGGATCGTCCTGCTCTTATTGCCGGTTTGCTACTTCATACAGGAAATGGTGGTGCGGCTGGGGATCGCGACGGGCAAGGGCCACGCCGCCATGATCTACCAGCGGTTTGGCAAGTGGTGGGGGTTGTTTTCGCTGGTGGATTTGCAGTTGGTCAACTTTCTGACCCTGGTCACGGAGTTTGCGGCCATCAACCTGGCGCTGAGCAAGATGGGTGTGGACCCGCGCTATGGCGTGCCGCTGGCGGCGGCATGCCTGGTGATGCTGGTGCTGACGGGCAGCTACCGCCGGTGGGAGCGCATCGTCGTATTCCTGTGCCTGCTGGATTTCGCCTGGTTTTGGATCGCATTCCGGCTGGGGCCGCCGATCGGGCAGATCGTGAAGCACGCGCTGGTGCCATCCCGGCCCGCGGGCGGAATTACGGCGGACCTGATGTTCCTGGTGATCGCGATCGTGGGCACCACCATCGCGCCCTGGCAGCTTTTCTTCCAGCAGAGCTGCATCGCCGACAAGCGGCTACGGTTTGCGGATTTGAAGTGGGCGCGGCTGGACACGTTCCTCGGCGCTTGCGTTACCGTGACTGCGGCCGTGTGCATGATGATCGCGGGAGCGGCTTCGCTGACGCACGGGTTCCGCTTCACCGATCCGGCGCAGATGGCGGCGGATATCGGCACTTTCGGCGGGCCGCTGATGCGCCATCTGATCCTGCTGATGATGATCAACGCGGCGGTGCTGGGCACCACGGCGATCTCGCTTTCGAGCGCCTGGGCATACGGCGAAGTGCGCGGCTGGCCGCACAGCTTGCAATTACCGTGGCGCGAGGCGCGCGGGTTTTATTCGCTCTACCTGCTTTGCGTAGGGGCGGCGGCGGGCATCGTGCTGATTCCGCGCGCGCCGCTGCAACTGATTATTTTGGGCGTGCAGGTGCTGGCCGGCGTGATCCTGCCGTCGGCGATTATTTTCCTGCAGCTTCTGTTGAACGATAAAGAGCTCCTGGGCGAGTACGCCAACAAGCCCTGGAATAACTGGGTGAACTGGACCATTATCGCGGTCCTGTTCATTTTGTCCCTGATCTTGGCGGCGCAGGTGACCGCGCCGAATTTGTTCTCAACCACCTGATGGAGGAAGACATGAAAACGAAAAAAGACCAATACGTAGTGATTCATCCGCTGGACGACGTGCTCGAAACCAAGGTGGATACGGAAGCGTTGGGTCCCATGGCGATGACGCGCAGCGTGCGGTTCTCGCTGCTGAGCTTGCGGGCCTACCTGATTCTGATGGTGCTGATGGTGGTGTATCACGTGGTGATGCTGGCGCGGTAATGGAGGGCGGGCGTCGCGTTCAGTAGGGTGGCGCCATGCGCCGCCGCCAAGAGCTGAGAGGAAACCCATGCGGGCGAAAACAAAACTCGTAGTGCGCTGCGCAAGCCGCTGGATTCAGCGCTTCCTGGACGTGCGCTTTCCCGTCGACGTAGCTTGCGGGCGCCGCTCGCAATGATGCGTGCCCGTTACGCCGGCGAACTGGAAGCGGTTCGCCACAATCTGATCGAGATGGGCGAGACGACGATGGCGCTGCTCGCCGAAGGGCTGCGAGCGGTGGTCGATCCAAGCCCCGATGGCGCCGAAAAAGCCAGCGAACTCGAAGCGCAGACCGATCATCAACACCGGCTGATCCACGACCAGTGCTTGAACCTGATTACCCTGCAATCGCCGGTGGCGCGCGATGCCCGCCTGATCACCGGCGCTTTGGACGCCATCGTCGATCTGGAACTGATCGGCGACTATGCCTATGAAATGGTGGGATTGGGGTCTGCCAGGCAATGCCGGCTGCCGTCCCAGATCTTGAGTCAGATCTCCGACGTCGGCGCGAAGATCCGGGAGATTCTGACGGCCGCCATCGACAGTTGGCGGCATCAAGACAGGAGCCTGGCGCTTTCGGCGCGGCCTCGCGAAGCTGCGATCCGCGCCGAATGCCAGGCCCTGGCCGAAAAGGTGACTCTGCTGACTTCGGCCCCGGGCGACGTAACGGCGTACGTGAATCTACTGCTGATTTGCCGCCACTTGGAGCGCATCATGCGGCACGCCGTGTGCGTGGCGGAACAAGCCGCCGAGGCCGCGCGTCCGGCCCCGGCGGCATAATTTACTGATAAGTGATAGTAGTCACCGGAATCGCGGACATCTGCGGATAGTAAACGTACACGTCCGGGGTCGGCGCGGCTTCGCACTCCAAGGTAATCGTCGTCGTGCCGGTCAAGGTGGCATACGTCATCATGGGAACCGTTTGCTGCCAGACTCCGACGCCGCTGCTGTCGGGATTGAGGTCCGTAATGCCGTACACGGGGCCAGTGGGGCTGCCGGCGAGTTCGCAAAGCGCCTCAGTGTTTTGCGCGGTGCTGAAGTTGGCCAAAGTGGCCTGCGCGTGAATCAAATAGCTTCCGGCGGGAAGGCTGAGTGTCCCGATGGTGTAAAAGCTGTTGCTGGTGGTCATCACGACAGGAGTCCCGTTGGAGTTCGGAGCATTGTAATAAAGATTCGTCACTCCGGCAGCGCCTTGCGGACCTTGTGGGCCAGCCATTCCGGTAGGCCCTTGTGCGCCAGTCGCGCCGGCGTTGCCTTGCGGCCCTTGTGCGCCCGTTGCGCCAGCGTTGCCCTGTGGACCTTGCGCGCCGGTTGCGCCCGCATTCCCTTGTGGTCCCTGCGCGCCCGTGGCGCCGGGATTGCCTTGCGGCCCTTGTGCGCCGGTGGCGCCTTGCGGCCCCGTTGCACCGGCAGGCCCCGCGTTACCCGTGGCCCCCGTAGGTCCCGCCGGGCCGGCAGGCCCCGTATTGCCGGTCGCGCCAGTCGCGCCTTGCGGTCCTGTGGGACCGGCAGGCCCGGTTGCGCCAGTAGCTCCCGCCGCACCCGCCGGTCCCGCAGCACCCACGCTGGCGACCACGCTCCAGGAGGCTGGAACCTGGTCGGGCTGGTTGCCGGTATTGTTGGCAGCCAGGCTGATGTAGCTCGAACCGTTAAAGCTGACCGCGTCGTTCAGGTTATAAGGCGTCGTGTTGTTCCACAAGCCTTGCCAGGTCAGTCCTTGGGGACCGGTTGCACCGGTGGGTCCGGCCGCGCCTTGCGCACCCTGCGGTCCCGCTGGCCCCATTGATCCCGTAGCGCCGGTAGCACCCGCGGCGCCCGTCGCGCCCTGCGGACCCGAGGGGCCTTGCGCCCCGGTCGCGCCCGTGGCGCCCGCAGGTCCCGCCGGTCCGGTTGCGCCGGTGGACCCCGCGGGTCCGGCCGGTCCCGCAGAGCCGGCAGGCCCAGCGGATCCAGTTGGTCCGGCCGGGCCCGTGGGACCCTCGGGACCAACCGCGCCGATAGTCACATCGAAGGCGGTCTGCGCATTTAGTGTGTAGTTGCTTACCACCAATTGATACGATCCAGGGCTGACATTGTTGGGCAGCAATGCGGTGATGGAGGTTGTCGTATGACTTACTACCACCAGCGCAACGGTGTCCAGGGCGACGCCCGGAAGGATGCCGCCGAAATACTTCCCGGTGATTGTGATGGTAGGTGGGTTTACCGCCAGATCCGCCGTCGCGGACGTGATCACGGGTTCCACAGCCCAGGCCGGTGTCACTCCTAACATACATAGATACATGCCGCCCAGTACTGCCAGGCCGGTTAAAGCTCTGCTGCCGCCGCGTTGTTCTGACATTTCCTTCCCCTTTTTGTTTTCAAAAGTAGACATCCGCTTACAAGAGCCGCGACTGTCTGAAACGACTCTCAAAGTACAAAGCGCAACTTCCCGCTAAAATGGGACACGCAAAACGTCCGATCTTCGCAGAACGCCCGAGCGCCCCACAAGACAACACCGCGGCACTTACGGTAAACATCAGTTGCAGACGGAGACTTCAGGCATCTGGTAAATAGTCTCGGAAAGCGGCGGGCGTCCCCTAATCCATCGATCTTGCGCTTATAATGAACGGGGAGCCGGTGTGACTATGCATTCCCGGTGCTTCATCGACAATGGAATCGAAGTGCACACCGGAAGAAATACGGGCGACGCTCGACGCCATCCTGGCCACGCCCGCCTTCGCCCGCTCCGAATCCATCTCCCGGCTCCTGGAACACGTGGTCACAACCGCCCTGGAAGGCCGCGAGCAGACCCTCAAGGAGTACAACCTGGGTGTGGATGTCTTCCGGCGCGGGGAGGACTTCGACCCCCGGCTGGACAACATCGTCCGCGTGCAAGTCCGAAAACTGCGGCAGAGGCTCGCGGCCTACTACGCTTCGGCTCGAAGCGGTGTGCGCATCGATCTGCCCACCGGCTCTTACGTGCCGGTATTTCAGAGGATGGAAGCTGCGCCGGAGAGCGCCGTAAGCGTTCCGGCGGAGCCGGGCTCGCGCGGCCGCAGTTTACGGCTCGGACGTTGGGGAACGGCCGCCGCGGCAGCCCTAGCCGGTTTTCTGGCCGGGTTCATCTGCGCCAACAGGCTGGCCAGGCCGGCGGATACCGGCGCGGCGCCCCGGGTCGCGGTTTCGTTGACCCCGCCGGCGCCTGCGGGAGACGATCCGGAAGAGGTGCAGGCGGGCGCTCTGGTCTCCCAAATCGTGCGCGCGCGCCTTTCCCGCATGGCCGGTCTCCGGATTGTGAATTCGAGCCCCATACGGGGTTTTACGATCACAGGCTCGACGCGCCGGACGGGCAACCGCATCGCGCTCCAACTCAGCTTGCGGGGAGATGCGGAACAGCGCGGCCGCGGTTTACGGTGTTCCGTGACGGCGGAGGACGAGATCGCGGAAGCACAGGCTCTGGCCGTAATGCTGGCTGAGCGCATGGTGGCGGATGTGCGCAATCTTCTAGAGGGGACGCCGCGCACTGGCCCGGCGTGGGACCCGGCGCCTTCGGATTTCGATGCCAGTGCGGATTTTGCCGCGCGGGGAAACATGGCGTCCAACGGATCGTGGTCCTACGGTTGGGAGCGCGATTTACGCGGCCCGTTTCAACCTTACAGCCGGCCGTTTCGGGTGCAGTATTGGGGAACCGAAGTCACCGGATGGTCGCAGAGCGGCGAAGGTCCGCAGAACGGGGACCATTGTTGCCCGTTCGTGGCCAAGAACACGTCGGGGCCCGACCTGTTCGCGCAATCCTCGCGATCCCGGCGAACCAGTTGTGGTTCCATCCCGGACCGAACGGCGAGTTCAGCGTCGTGCGCTGGCAGGGTAGAGCTGTGGGCCGGTATGCGATAGAGGCGCGCTTTTCCGCCCTGGATCTTACTTCGACCGACGTGCATATCGCGAAGAATGGCGCCTCGCTCGTGGACGGCGTTATCGACGGGCCAGGCGTGTGGCACGATTTTCTGATCAGGAACCTGCGCTGCGACCCGCGCGACTCCATCGATTTCGTGGTTGGCTTTGGCGCCGACCGCAACTACAATTCCGATATCACCGGCCTGGACGCCCGGATCGGCGCCATGCAGGCGGGGCCTTAACCCAATACTGCCCCACCTGGCCCACCCAGTCACCGCCCGAGCAAAAATCTCGCTCCCCGGTTTTCAACCGCTTGCGCAAAATGCCACCCAAATCCCCAGCGCACACCCAGTAACATGTAAGCGGAAGGGCCGGGCCACGCGCCGCGCACCGCGACGGATGCCCAGATCGGCGCCGACGGAAATTGAAATATGGCAGCCAAGAAACAAATCGCGCTAATCGCCGCGATGGACCCGCGCCCGCGCCCAGCCTGCGCGCCGGCATGGCCCGCGCTATAGCTCTAATAAGTGGCCGGAAACGTAATTGGCAACTATGAAATCCTCGACAAGCTGGGCGAGGGCGGCATGGGCGAGGTGTGGCGGGCGCGCGACCGGCGCCCGCAGTAGTCTCTGGTTTCAGACACAGAAGCCCGACTTATCCAGATCACCTTCCAACCGGGACGTTTCCCGATGCTCGAAGTCAAGCCCATGAAGGCGTTCTTGTTGGCCTTACAGATGGCGCAACTCGGCGAAATCGCTAATACTACAAGCCGCTCCAGGGCACGATTCGGAAGCACAATTGCCGTCAACGCACCGCGGAGCGAAACTGCCGCGAGATTACCGACACGCTGACCGGCATGGACATCCTGCACCGTGACTGGTTTCCTCGACAGTAGCCGAAGCTCCCGATTCTGCCTCAGTAGTACGACGTTCTGCGCGAGGACGCCCAAGGCCAGACACCACAAGAGAAAATTGAAGCCAGCCCTAGCGTTTCTTGCCATATCGGAAAAATTATGACACGTCTACGTTATGCTGTCGAGCGATTTTTTGTAATTGCACCACGAATTTTATCGCGCGATTTCCATAAGTGAGCATTTCCGGCTCCCGCACAGTACCGCGTACGCGCCGGTATCGGTATTTTCCGCGCATCGCCGCCCAGCACCGAGACTATCCGAGGACCCAGGATGCGAGTATCCGAGGCTGCGAG
>Ga0302326_10011981_pt1 | contig 18569 bp, 16 predicted proteins | sample Palsa_T0_3_FD_202264 | JGI IMG/M metagenome (GOLD analysis project Ga0302326, IMG submission 202264) | Peat permafrost microbial communities from Stordalen Mire near Abisko, Sweden - Palsa_T0_3 | ecosystem: Environmental > Terrestrial > Soil > Palsa > Peat permafrost | place: Sweden: Abisko...
GCCGTTTTTGGAACGATCCCGCCCGACGACATCGACTGGAAGCCGTTTGCGGCATTCCCGTTTGTGGGCAACTGAGAGTCGCCACGAACGAGCGCAACGCTACGCATAAGCGTCGCGCTTTCCCAGTGGAGGAGTAGTCATGCCGAGACAAGCAAACGTTGCAGTAACATTTGTCCTGGTTGCCTTCTCGCTCATGATGGAGTGCACGCCGGGTGCGACCGCAGGCTCCGCACTACCAGATGCCATCAAGGCCGGCGTCGCCGAAAAACTTTTTCGGTTGGATTGTGGTCGCTCTCTTGAAAATGACGAGTCGGTATGGACGCCGGGCGAGAACGTCGGACGCAGTATCGAATTCTCTTCGACTTGCTGGCTCATAAAGCATGGAAGCGAATGGTTGCTTTGGGATACGGGTGTTCCAGAATCCGCACATAGCGACCCCAGAGGGTGGTCCACTTTACCTAAATTGATCGTCTATCATCTCGACAAGACGCTGACAGATCAACTCGCCGAAATCGGGCTGAAGCCACGCGATATCACTCGTGTTGCAATATCGCACACGCATGGAGACCACATTGGTAACATGGGCTTGTTCCCCAACTCCATAATTCTGATGCAGCGAGCCGAGTATAGCTGGATAAGCTCACCCAAGGGGCCCAACGACAACGTGAATCAATTGATGGCGCTCGCGCGTGAGCTCTTGGGCGCCCCGAAGAACCTTCAGCTCATCGACGGTGATACCGACATATTCGGCGATGGGAGCGTCACTTTGGTTTCCACGCCAGGGCACACCCCTGGCCACCAGTCGCTGCTGGTCCATCTCAAGAATTCCGGCTTCATCATCCTGTCCGGCGACGTCGTTCATCTGGAAGAGAGTTTCGATCAAAACATAGTTCCGTCGCTGAATACCAATAAGCAAGAATCACTCGCGTCGATGGAAAGAATCAGACGGATCATCGCAATGTACAAGGCGACGCTCTTTATCAATCATGACAAGAAACAAGAGGACAAGCTTAGGCTGCTCCCTGCATTCTATGACTGAGGTTTGCCGATTGGTCGTCGGACCCTGGCAAGATTGAGCACGTCTGGAGCGCTACCGACTCGGCCGTCCCGCCTTTCAGCTGCAATCTCCGCTGCTCGGGGTTATGCGGACGTCGGCCTGCGCGGTGCCCAGAGCAGCCCATGGCCCCGACCGGACTCCGACTGTGCGCATCGCAGCACAATTTTGCTGACATAGCCGGAGCGGTCGCGATAAGACGTTGTTTCGGCTTTCCTTTTGCGCGGGCTCTAGCAATTTCAAGTGTTTAACCTTAATCGCGCCTTAACCTCGCCGCCGCTATGTTCCGTGAAAGCGGCCGAGTCAGGCCGGGTGTGCAGATGTCCATGAACAGCGCCGAACGCGGGCTTCCCCTCTCGACCGGTCGGATCGTCGACACGCGTTCCCCGTTCGTGCGCCTCGCCGAGCTCGTCGCCGACGTGAAGCCGGGCCGGCCGGTGATCGATCTCGGCGTCGGCGAGCCCAAGCACCCGGTGCCGGACTTCGTCGGTCCGGTGATCGCGGCGCATATCAAGGATTTCGGGCGCTATCCGCGCAACGAAGGCACGCCGCAGTTCCGCCGTGCCGCGGCGGAATGGGCGGCGCGACGCTATCGGCTCGGCCGCGTTCCCGATCCCGACCGCGAGGTCCTGGTGCTCAACGGCTCGCGGGAGGGCCTGTTTCTCGGCGCGCTTGCCGCCAAGCGCCACGTGGCGAACCGCGCCGGGCGGCCGGCGATCCTGGTTCCCAATCCCTTCTATGCGGCCTATTCCGCGGGCGCCGTGGCCGCGGATTGCGAGGTCGTCTACATGCCGACCACGCGCGAGACCCGCTTCCTGCCCGATCTCGACGCCCTCGACGGCGCGCTACTCGCGCGCACCGTCGCGATGTTCCTGGCGACCCCCTCCAATCCACAGGGCGCGGTGGCCGACCTCGCCTATCTCCAGCGTGTCACCGCGCTGGCGCGCCGCTACGGCTTCCTGCTGTTCTGCGACGAGTGCTACTCGGAAATCTACACCCAGGCACCTCCGGCCGGTGCGCTCGAAGCCGCTGGAGACCAGTTCGAGAACGTCGTTCTGTTCCAGTCGCTGTCCAAGCGCTCCAACCTTCCCGGCCTGCGCGTTGGGTTCGCCATGGGAGATCGCCGCTTCATCGCGAAATTCCTGGAGCTGCGGAATGTCGCCGCGCCCCAGGTGCCGATCCCGACCCAGGAGGTCGGGATCGCGGCCTATGGTGACGAAGTCCATGTCGAGGCGAATCGCGATCTCTATCGCGCCAAGTTCGACCTGGTCGACCAGATCATCGGCGACCGTTACGGTTATCGCCGTCCAGCCGGCGGCTTTTTCCTGTGGCTCGACGTCGGCGCGCTGGGCGGCAGCGAAGTGGTGGCGGCGCGGCTGTGGCGGGAAGCAGGCGTACGGGTGCTGCCCGGACGCTACATCGCCCGCGACCAGGCCGACGGCCGCAATCCCGGCGCGGATTTCATCCGCGTCGCCATGGTGCATGACAAGGTGACCACGGCGGAGGCGCTGCATCGCATCGTCGCCGTGCTCGGATGAACGGAGCTTGAACCGGTGGCGATGTCGACGGCGGAACGCAGCTATCACGGACCGTTCACGGTGGACGATTTTCGCGCCATCGTACATCGCCGCCTGCGCGAGCTCGCCGGGCTGGCGCTGATCGCCGCGTCGTGCGGCGCCGCCGCGGCGCTCGCCACCTGGTCGGTGAAGGATCCGAGCTTCAGCCACGCGACCAGCGCACCGGTGCGCAACCTCCTGGGCGCGCCGGGCGCGATCGCGGCCGATCTCGCGACCCAGCTGTTCGGCCTCGCCACCATCGCGATCATCCTGCCGGTCGCGGCCTGGGGCTGGCGCTTGCTCACCCATCGCCCGCTCGACCGGATGCGCTGGCGCGTGCCGGCGTGGCTGGCCGGCCTCGTCGCCGCCGCCGCCTTTGCCTCGTGCCTGACGCGTACCGCGCAATGGCCGCTGCCGACCGGGATCGGGGGGGTCATCGGCGACGCCGTGATTCGTGCCATCGCCTCCATCGTCGGCGGACCTCTGTTCGGCACCGGCCGCACGGTGGCCGCCATATCGTTCGGCGTCATCGGTTTCGCCATGCTCGCCGTCGCCTGCGGATTCGGCTTCCGGCGGCCCGAGGAAGCGAACGACCTGGCGGACGCGGACGAGGCGGAGGAAGACGAGGGCGGCTCGGTATCGATCGGCTGGGTGGTGCACTATTTCCTCAGCCTGAAAGCACGGTTCTTCCGGCCGATCGCGGCGGTTTTCGTCCACACCTTCGGGATGCTGCTGGCGCGCAAATCCGCGGCATCCTCGACGCGGGCGGAGCCGCGTTTCACGGCGCAAGCCGGGTTGGCGGCCGCGCACGAGCCCGGCGACGATCCGGCGCCGGACCAAGACGAGGGCGACGAATCCGCGACGAAGGTGGTGCGTGGCGCGCGAAAGCCGTCGCGGCCGGCGCCCAAAGGCGCTCGCAAGTCGCCCGACGGTTACGAGATGCCGCCGCTCAACCTGCTGGCCGCGCCCAAATCCTCGGACCGCTTCGCGCCGAGCACCGAGACGATCCAGCAGACCGCGGTTTCGCTCGAGCACGTGCTCGGCGACTTCGGCGTACGCGGCGAAATCATCAATGCGCGGCCGGGGCCGGTGGTGACGCTCTACGAGCTCGAACCGGCGCCGGGAATCAAATCGTCGCGGGTGATCGGCCTGGCCGACGACATCGCGCGCTCCATGAGCGCGCTTTCGGCGCGCGTCGCCGTGGTGTCCGGCCGCAACGTGATCGGCATCGAACTGCCCAACGCGACACGCGAGAAGGTCTATCTTCGCGAGCTGCTCGCCGCGGAGGAATACGTATCGAGCGGCGCCAGGTTGCCGCTGTGCCTCGGCAAGACCATCGGCGGCGAAGCCGTGATCGTCGACCTCGCGCGGATGCCGCATCTCCTGATCGCCGGCACCACCGGCTCGGGCAAGTCGGTCGCCATCAACACCATGATCCTGAGCCTGCTCTACCGGCTGCGGCCGGACCAGTGCCGGCTGATCATGGTCGATCCGAAAATGCTGGAACTGTCGGTCTATGACGGCATCCCGCATCTGCTCACGCCGGTCGTCACCGATCCCAAGAAGGCGGTGGTGGCGCTGAAATGGGCGGTGCGCGAGATGGAGGACCGCTACAAGAAGATGGCCAAGCTCGGCGTGCGCAACATCGACGGCTACAATGCGCGCCTGACCGAGGCGCGCGGCCGCGGCGAGATGCTGTCGCGCACCGTGCACACCGGCTATGACCCCGACAGCGGCGAGGCGGTCTACGAGAAGGAGGAGTTCGATCTCGACCTCCTGCCTTATCTCGTCGTGATCGTCGACGAGATGGCCGACCTGATGATGGTCGCCGGCAAGGACATCGAAGGTGCGATCCAGCGCCTGGCGCAGATGGCGCGGGCGGCGGGCATCCACGTCGTGCTCGCGACCCAGCGGCCCTCCGTCGACGTCATCACCGGCACCATCAAGGCCAATTTCCCGACCCGGATCTCGTTCCAGGTCACATCGAAGATCGACAGCCGCACCATCCTCGGCGAGCAGGGCGCCGAACAGCTCCTCGGCCAGGGCGACATGCTCTATATGGCGGGCGGCGGGCGCATCAGCCGCGTGCACGGCCCATTCGTCTCCGACGACGAAGTCGAAAAGATCGTCCGCCACCTCAAGACCCAGGGCCAGCCGCAATATCTCGAAGCCGTGACCGCGGAGGACGATGGCGAGGGCGAGGACGGCGCCGTGTTCGACTCCACCGCCATGGGCGAGCCGGACGGCGCCGACCTCTACCAGCAGGCCGTGCAGGTGGTGACGCGCGACCGCAAGGCCTCGACCAGCTACATCCAGCGGCGGCTGCAGATCGGCTACAATCGCGCCGCGTCGCTGATGGAACGGATGGAGAAGGAAGGCGTCATCGGCCAGCCCAACCATGCCGGAAAACGCGAAATCCTGGTTGGCGGCGAAGAGGACGAGCGCTATTGAGTACCCTGGGGGTGCGGCCCAAACTGGTGATTCCCGTCCGTTCGGACAAGCCACCCTGCTGCTCGGGTGGGTTACGGGGCGGGCTGTGTCGTGAAAAGGCCATAGGGCGGGGCTAGCCCGGTCAAACCTTGGACAGGATCGCGGAGATGGACATGGGATGGGCGGGGGTGGCCGCGTTGGTCGGGGTGTTCTTCCTGGCGGCGCCGATGATCGCGCCGGCACAGACCGTGCCGGTTCCCCAGCCGGCGCCGAAGCGGGCCGGACCGGTGGCCAAGCCGCCGATCTCGATCCTTCCCGATGCGTCCCGGACCCCGGCGCCGACACAGCAGGCCGAACCGATCACGACGGAGGCCGGCCAACACGCTTTGGTCGATCGCGTCAGCCTCTATCTGTCGACCATCCAGACGCTGGTCGGCAATTTCGTCCAGGTCGGACCGGACGGCCGCAAGACCGAGGGGAAATTCTACATCCAGAAGCCGGGCAAGGTGCGGTTCGAATACGATCCGCCGAGCCCCATCGAGGTCGTCGCCGACGGCTCCTTCGTGCAGGTGCGCGATCGCAACCTCGACACCAAGGACACCTATCCCCTGTCGCAGACCCCACTGCGCTACCTGCTGGCGGACCGGATCGACCTGTGGCGCGAGACCCACCTGGTGTCGGTCGGTGCCGACGACAAATACGTCACAGTCACCATCGAAGAACGCCAGCTGGTGATCGGCACCAACCGGATGATGCTGATGTTCGACGCCAAGGATTTCCAGCTGCTGCAATGGACCGTCACCGACCCGCAGGGCTACGACACCACGGTGGGCGTGTATAATCTCGACACCAACAAGAAGCCCGATCCCAACCTGTTCCGGATCAGCTTCGGGCGCACCGAGCAGAACGTGCAGTAGGCGCCCCGATTCGGCGCAGCCCCCTTCCGATGCGCCTGACCGTCTCGACCTGGAACATCAATTCGGTGCGGCTGCGCATCAACCTCATCGCGCGATTCCTGCGCGCGGCGCAGCCGGACGTGCTCTGCCTCCAGGAAACCAAATGCCCGGACGACAAGTTTCCGCTCAAGCGCTTCAAGCGCCTGGGCTACACCCATTTCGCGCTCAACGGGCAGAAGGGCTATCACGGCGTCGCCATCGTCTCGCGGCTGCCGTTCGACGCAATCGACATCCGCGGCTTCTGCGGCAAGACCGATTGCCGCCACATCGCCGTGACGATCGGCGCCGAAGCGGGCTTTGCCGCGGCGACGACGCTGCATAATTTCTACGTCCCCGCCGGCGGCGACGAGCCCGACCCCGACATCAACGAGAAATTCGCCCACAAGCTCGCCTTCCTGGACGAGATGCGCGGCGCAGCGGGCATGCACCCGGCCGCCGGCGCGCAGGCGATCCTGGTCGGCGACCTCAACGTCGCGCCGCTCGAGCACGATGTCTGGAGCCACAAGCAGCTCCTCAGGGTGGTCTCCCACACCCCGATCGAGTGCGAGAAGCTCAACGCGGTGCGCGATGCGGGCGCCTGGGTCGATATCATGCGCGCCTTCGTGCCGGAACCCGCCAAGCTCTACACGTGGTGGAGCTACCGCGCCGCCGACTGGCAGGCCGCCGACCGCGGCCGGCGCCTCGACCACATCTGGGTCTCACCGGCCATCGCGGGCCGGGTCTCGGGCATGGCCATCGCCCGGCAGGCCCGCGGCTGGAGCCAGCCGTCCGACCATGTCCCGGTGACGGCGACGCTGGAGTTGTGAGGACGGTCCCCTATCGCCGCTGACCCGGCGGCAGCAGCATGTCGCGGACCGCGTGGAGTTCGTCGGTCGCCGTATTGGCGCGTTCGGTCAGCTGGTCGCGCATCAGCCGGGCCGCCTCCGGAAAGCCTTCCAGCACCTTGCGGAACAGGCTGCGGGTGATTCGCATCACAGTCGAAGGCTCGAGCGCGGTCGCGGTGACCGGGCGCTTGGTTTCGGTGATCAGGGCAAGCTCACCGAGGAGGACGCCGGGCCCGGCCGTGATGCCGGGGTCCGACGGGTCCGCATTGGGCAAGGCGAGCTTGAGCGAGCCCTCCTGGACGACATAGCCGCCCTCGGCGGTGTCGCCGGCGGTGAACAGCACTTCGCCGCTTTCCAGCTGCCTCGCCTCGGAGCCGATGGCGATGATCTGCAATGCCGAAAATCCGAGCTGGGCGAAAGTCGGCACCCGCTCCAGGAAAAAGATGTCGTCCTCGATTGTCATCGTATTTGCAGCAGCACCCTCACGCACGCACTCGTCCGGCCATGCCGGCATCCCCATGAACGGCTAGAGCATGATCCCGAAAAGTTGCAGACTTTTCGGACAAGATCATGCTCATAATCGAAGACCTTAGAGCGCTATCCGATTCAACCAGAAACGATAGCGCTCTAAGGCACCAGCTTGTAGCCGCCCGCCTCGGTCACCAGGATCTCCGGGGAGGCGGCGTCCTTCTCGATCTTCTGGCGCAGGCGGTAGATATGGGTCTCCAGGGTGTGGGTCGTCACGCCGGAATTGTAGCCCCACACCTCCTGGAGCAGGACTTCGCGGGAGATCGGGCGCAGGCCGGCCCGGTAGAGGAAGCGCAGGATCGCGGTTTCCTTCTCGGTGAGGCGGACCTTGTTGCCCTTGGGGCCCATCAGCAGCTTGGAGCTGGGCTGGAACGTATAGGGGCCGATGGTGAAGATCGCATCCTCGCTCGCCTCGTGCTGGCGCAGTTGCGCCCGGATGCGCGCCAGCAGCACCGCGAAGCGGAACGGCTTGGCCACATAGTCGTTGGCGCCGGATTCGAGGCCGAGGATGGTGTCGGAATCGGTGTCGTGGCCGGTCAGCATGATGATCGGCGCCTTGAAGCCGTTCTTGCGCAGGATCCGCACCGCCTCGCGGCCGTCGATGTCGGGGAGGCCGACATCCATGATGACGAGGTCGACATGGCCGCCCTTGGCCGCCTGCACCCCCTTGGTGCCGGATTCGGCGGAAACCGCTTCGAATTCCTCGTGCAGCGACAACTGCTCGACCAGCGCTTCGCGGAGCTCGGTGTCATCGTCGACGATCAGGATTCTTCGCGCATTTGGCATGTCGAGCCCCTGCCGGCGCGCTGTGCCCCCAGCGCGATAAGTCGTCACCAACACGATACCGAATCATCATGCAGGCGACACAAAGTAGATTGAATCGGTTAAAGTTCCGGGCTCGCAGCCCGATCGAACCATGGCGGATTCGCTCCATCCGCGGCAAGTAGAGCAAGACGGCAGAAAAGAGCAAGCACCGGCGGACCCCCAAACAACTCCGGGGTGGTGGATCGCCCGGATCTGGACACCGCTGGCACCGCAGATGCACCGCATTTCACTCTCCCGAATCGACGTCCGGCCGCGGCCGGGCGACCGCCGCCGCGGCTGGATCTCCGCGGGACCGCTGCGGATCGCGGTGGCGCTCGGCCGATCCGGCGTCAAGGCCGACAAGCGGGAAGGCGACGGCGCGACCCCCGCGGGCCGCTTCCGGCCGGTCCGGCTGTGGTGGCGCAAGGACCGCGCGGCGCGGCCGCCGGTGCTGCTGCCGGCCCGCCCGATCGACCCGACGGACGGCTGGTGCGAAGACCCCGCCGACCGCCGCTACAACAGGCCGATCCGGCTCGAACCCGGCGCCCCCGGCGACCGCCTGACTCGCCGCGACGGGCTCTACGACCTGGTGATCGAAATCGACCACAACACCCGGCCGCGGATCGCCGGCCGCGGCAGCGCGGTTTTTATCCACGTAGCGAGGCCGGGCCTCGCCCCGACCGCCGGCTGCGTCGCCATGCCCGTGGCCGCCCTGAGGCTCCTGCTGCGGCGGGTCGGGCCAAAGACGAGAATCGTGATTCACGTTTAAGGTCTGATGCCAGAATTATCGCGTCAAATCAAGTAATCGAACGGTTTTTGCTCCCACTCCCGCTTGCGGGGAGGGTTGGGGAGGGGGCTCTCGCAGCGAGTCTGTGCCGTGGAATTGCCCCCTCCCTGACCTCCCTGACCCCCCTGACCCTCCCCGCAAGCGACCCGCAAGCGGGAGAGGGGAGCGTCCTAACCCGGCCGGTGCCCAAAAATGGCGCTTCCGACCCGCACATGGGTGGCGCCGAAGCGGATGGCGAGCGGGAAATCCGCGCTCATGCCCATCGACAGCAACCGCAATCCGTTGCGCGCGGCGATCTTGGCAGTGAGCGCGAAATGGGGCGCCGGCGGTTCGTCGACCGGCGGGATGCACATCAGCCCCGCGATGGTAAGGCCGTAGCCGTCGCGGCAGGCGGCGACGAAGGCATCGGCATCCTGCGGCAGCACGCCCGCCTTTTGCGGCTCGGCGCCGGTGTTGACCTCGACGAACAGGACCGGGCTGCGGCCTTGCCGCTGAATTTCCTTCGCCACCGCGGCGCAGATGCTGGGCCGGTCGATGGAATGGATGGCGTCGAACAGGCCGATCGCCTCGCGGGCCTTGTTGGATTGCAGCGGCCCGATCAGATGAAGCTCGAGGCCGGGGTGCCGGTCCCGCAGCGCCGGCCACTTGGAAAAGGCCTCCTGGACCCGGTTTTCCCCGAAGACGCGCTGGCCGGCGGCGATGACCGGTGCAATCGCCTCGACGCCGAAGGTCTTGGACACCGCCACCAGGGTCACGTCCCCGGTAGGTCGCCGCGCCGCGAGGCAGGCGTCGGCAATCTCGAGGCGCACCGCCGCGAGGCCGGCCGCCGGGTCGTGCAATTGTATCGGCGTGGGAGACGTCATCGCGGCCGATCCGTATCGCCTCCCGGCGACAGCGGCAACCAAAGACAAACGGGGGCGCCGGGTTGATCCGGGCGATCAGTTTGTTTAACAGAAATTCCACGGCAACGTGGTAAGCTCTTTACGGGGGATAGGCCGTCCGGCCGCGGAACCGCCTGGTGCGGTCGACCGTAGCGCCGCAATGACGTCCTAGTCCGGTGGTTTTTCAGCGGCGCAGTGTCATGAGTACCGAGCGATATAACGCCCGCGCCGCGGAATCCCGCTGGCAGCGCGTATGGGACGAGCGGGGCGTGTTCGCGACCCGCAACGACGATCTGCGCCCGAAATACTATGTCCTGGAAATGTTCCCGTACCCGTCCGGGCGCATCCATATGGGCCATGTGCGCAATTACGCCATGGGCGACGTGGTGGCACGCTACAAGCGCGCCCGCGGGTTCAACGTGCTCCACCCCATGGGCTGGGACGCCTTCGGCATGCCGGCCGAAAACGCGGCCATCGCCAACAAGATCCATCCGCGCACCTGGACCTACGAGAACATCGCCACCATGAAGGGGCAGCTCAAGTCGATGGGCCTGTCGCTCGACTGGAGCCGCGAGATCGCGACCTGCGATCCCAGCTATTACAAGCATCAGCAGAAGCTGTTCCTGGACTTCCTCGCCGCCGGCCTGGTCGAGCGCAAGCAATCGAAGGTCAACTGGGACCCGGTCGACCACACCGTGCTCGCCAACGAGCAGGTCATCGACGGGCGCGGCTGGCGGTCCGGCGCCCTGGTCGAGCAGCGCGAGCTGACCCAGTGGTTCTTCAAGATCACGGACTTTTCCGAGGACCTCCTCGCAGCGCTCGACGGGCTCGATCGCTGGCCGGAGAAGGTGCGCCTGATGCAGCGCAACTGGATCGGGCGCTCGGAAGGCCTCCATATCCGCTTCGCGCTCGATCCCGCCACCACGCCCAACGGCGAAACCGAGCTGGAAATCTTCACCACCCGCCACGACACCATCTTCGGCGCGACCTTCATGGCGGTAGCGCCGGACCATCCGCTCGCCGCGGCGGCGGCAGCGAAGAACCCGGAGCTCGCCGCTTTCATCGCCGAATGCAAGCGCAGCGGCACCGCCCAGGAGCTGATCGACAAGGCGGAGAAGCTCGGCTTCGACACCGGCATCAAGGCGGTGCACCCGTTCGTTCCCGCCCGCAAGATTACCGTCTATGTCGCCAATTTCATCCTCATGGAATACGGCACCGGCGCCATTTACGGCACCCCGGCCCATGACCAGCGCGACCTCGACTTCGCCAACAAATACGGGCTCGCCGTCATCCCGGTGGTGTGTCCGGAGGGCCAGGACCCCACGACCTTCGTCATTACCGACACGGCCTATGACGGCGACGGAAGGATGATCAATTCGCGCTTCCTCGACGGCATGACGACCGCTCAGGCCAAGGAAGAGGTCGCCCGCCGGCTCGAACACGAAACGCGCGGCAATCGCCCGGCCGCGCAGCGCCAGGTGAATTTCCGCCTGCGCGACTGGGGCATCTCGCGGCAGCGCTATTGGGGCTGCCCGATCCCGATCATCCATTGCGAGGCTTGCGGCATCGTGCCGGTGCCGGCCGAGGACTTGCCGGTGCAGTTGCCCGACGATGTCGATTTCGACCGGCCCGGCAATCCGCTCGACCGCCATCCGACCTGGAAGCATGTGGCATGCCCGAGCTGCGGCGGCCCGGCCCGCCGCGAAACCGACACCATGGACACCTTCGTGGATTCGTCGTGGTACTTCGCCCGCTTCACGGACCCCTGGATCGCGACGGCGCCGACGGAGCGCAAAGCGGTCGATTCGTGGCTGCCGGTCGACCAGTATATCGGCGGCATCGAGCATGCGATCCTGCACTTGCTCTACAGCCGCTTCTTCACCCGGGCGATGAAGGCGACCGGCCATGTCGGCATCGAGGAGCCGTTTGCCGGCATGTTCACCCAGGGCATGGTGGTTCACGAGACCTATCGCACCGCCGATGGCGGCTGGGCCGCGCCGGCCGAGGTCAGGATCGAATCGGCCGGGGAGGCCCGCCAGGCGTCGCTGATCGCGACCGGGGCGCCGGTGACCATCGGCGCCATCGAGAAGATGTCGAAATCGAAGCGCAACACCGTCGATCCCGACGACATCATCGGTTCCTTCGGCGCCGATACCGCGCGCTGGTTCATGCTCTCGGATTCGCCGCCCGAGCGCGACGTGATCTGGACCGAGGACGGCATCCAGGGCGCGTGGCGCTTCGTGCAGCGGCTGTGGCGCCTGGTGCATGAGGCAGCCGCCTTCGCGGCGGCAGCGCCGGCAACCCGGCCGGGAACGTTCTCGGACCGTGCGATAGCGCTGCGCAAAGCGTCTCACGGCGCGCTCGCCCGGGTCTCCGAGGACATCGAAAAGCTGCGTTTCAACCGCTGCGTCGCCCATATCTACGAATTCAGCAATGTCCTGCAGGCGGTACTGGCCGATGCCGGGGGGGCCCCAGCTCCGGATCCGGCCCCGGACCTGGCCTGGGCCGTCCACGAAGCGGCCGAAATTCTGGTGCAACTGTTCCAGCCCATGATGCCTCATCTCGCCGAAGAATGCTGGGCGGCACTCGGCCACCGCGGCCTGATCGCGGAGCAGGGCTGGCCCGCGGTCGAACGCGAGCTGTTGCTCGAAAGCACCATTACGCTTCCGGTGCAGGTCAACGGCAAGAAGCGGGCGGACGTGACCGTTGCGCGCGATGCCGGCAACGTCGATATTGAAGCGGCTGTGCTCGCCCTCGACGCGGTCCGCCGCGCGCTCGACGGCAAGGCGCCGAAGAAGGTGATCGTCGTGCCACAAAGGATCGTCAATGTGGTGGCTTGAACCGCGCGCACTTCTCCGCCCGGCGTGGCGCCTCGCCGGCGTATGCGCCGCCGGTGCCATGGTGGCGGGGTGCTTTCAACCGCTCTACGGGAATATGTCCCTCACCGGCACTCCGGCCGTCGCCACCGCGATGGCGTCCGTCGACGTCAACCAGATCGCAGCTCCCAACGGCACGCCGCTGTCGCGGATCGCGGTCGGGGTGCGCAACAAGCTGTTGTTCCATCTCACCGGCGGTAGCGCCGCCGCGCCGCCCGCGTACCGGCTCAACATCACCCTGACCTCGTCGACCCAATCGATGATCGTCGACATCAACAGCGGGCGGCCCGATACCGAGGATTATGCCCTCAACGCCACCTATACGCTTCAGGACATCAAGACCGGCAAGCCCGTCCTCAACAGCCAGACCTTCGCCCGCGTCACCTACGACATTCCGGGCCAGGCCCAGCGCTTCGCCCGCGACCGCGGCCTGCGCGATGCCGAGGACCGCGCCTCCCAGTTGATCGCGGACAATATCAGGTCGCGGCTGGCATCGTTCTTCGTCGCAGGCACCTGAGCGCCCGCCGATGGTGGCGGTCAAGAACGCGGACGTCGACCGATTCGTCGCGAGGCCCGATCCGGCGCGCCCGGTCATCCTGGTGTTCGGACCCGACGCCGGACTGGTGCGCGAACGCGCCGAGGTTCTCATCGCCGCCGCAGTCGAGGATCCCCGCGATCCCTTCGCGCTCGCCCGCATCGATGGCGACGCACTGGCCGATGAACCGGAACGGCTGGTGGAAGAGGCCCATACGGTGCCTCTGTTCGGCGGCCGCCGTGCGGTCTGGGTCAGGGCGGGCGGGCGGAATTTCACCGCGTCGGTCGAGCGCGTGCTGGCCGCTCCGCCCGGCGCCGACTGCCGCATCGTGATCGAGGCCGGCGATCTCAAGCGCACCGCGCCGCTGCGTGCCTTGTGCGAACGCGCCCCCAACGCCGCCGCGCTGCCCTGCTACGCCGACGGCGGCCGCGATCTCAACCGCCTGATCGACGAAGAAATGCGCGACGCCGGCCTGTCGATCGCGCCGGATGCGCGCGCCGCATTGGCCGCGCTGATCGGCGGCGACCGCGGCACGTCGCGGTCGGAATTGCGCAAGCTTGCGCTGTATGCCCATGGCCGGCCCGGCGTCGGGCTCGACGACGTGCTCGCCGTCGTCACCGACGCCTCGGCATTCGCCCTCGATGCCATCGCCGATGCCGCCTTTGCCGGAAAGGCCCAGGACTTCGAGGTCCATTTCGCCAAGGCGCGATCGGAGGGCGTCGCAGCGAGCCCGATAGTCAGCGCGGCGATACGGCAGGCGGCGATGCTGCACCGCCTGCGCCTCACGGTGGAGCAGGGGCGCTCGGCTGGGGATGCCGTGGAGAGCGCCGGGCCGGCCATCCATTTCAGCCGCAAGGCGCTGGTGCAGGCAGCGCTGTCGATCTGGAGCGCGAAGCGGCTGGAGCGCATCATCGGGCAACTCGGCGATACCGCGCTGGAGGTGCGGCAACGTGCCAACCTCGCCTACCCCATCGCGCACCGGGCGCTACTGTCGATCGCGGATACCGCCCGCCGCAAAGGCTGAACGCAAGGCACGCGATATCCGCAACTTGTCGACAGCTTGTCCACACCCGCAATGACGGCTCAATTATTTGAAATATTTACTAAATTTCGATTGTGCACAGATATGAGCACGGCCGCGGCGCACGGTAGCGGGGGCCGCCTGCGGCCGAGGCCGGGTTCGGTGGGCGCGCCAACTCGCGCCTTGCGCCCCCTCCGCATCCGGACGAGAGTGCCTGCAAATGAAGGGCGAGCCCCGATTTTCGTCGCCATGCGGCGATGGCGGGACTCGCCGATAATCGACGACGGGAGGATCGCATGCACGGCTGGATACGGGGCCTCGTCGCGGCGGCTGCCTGCGCGGCGGCGACCACTGCGCTCGCCCAGGATGCCTATCCGACCAAGCCGGTGCATCTGCTGGTGCCGTTTCCGCCCGGCGGCGCGGTCGACATCGTGGCGCGTACGCTGGGCGACGAGCTCGCCAAGCGCCTCGGGCAGTCGATCATCATCGAGAACCGTCCCGGCGCCGGTGGCACCATCGCGGCGATGGCGGCGGCGAAATCCCCACCCGACGGCTACACCCTGGTTGTCGTCGCGAGCGGGCATGCCATCGTGCCGTTCCTGTTCCCGAAGCTGCAATACGACGTGTTCAACGATTTCACGCCGATTTCGCTGCTCGGCGATTCGCCGAACCTGGTGCTGGTGAAGGCGGATTCGCCGATGAAGACGCTCGGTGACCTGATCGCCCTGGCGCGCCGCAAGCCCGGGCAGCTTTCCTATGGCCATGCCGGCAACGGCACCTCGCCCCATCTCGCCGGCGAACTATTGAAGGTGACCGCCAAGATCGACATCGCCGCGGTTCCCTACAAGGGCGGCGCGCCCGCTCTCAACGATCTCATGGGCGGCCACATCCCGATCAGCTTCAACAACTTGCCCGAGTCGATCGGGCAGATCCAGGCCGGGACGGTTCGCCCGCTCGCCGTGACCACGATCAAGCGTTCGCCGATGCTGCCCGACGTGCCGACTGTCGCCGAATCCGGCCTGACGGAATACGACACCGGCGTGTGGTGGGGCGTGCTCGCGCCCGCCGGCCTGCCCGCCGATATCCAGGCGAGGCTCTCCCGCGAGTGCGCCGAGGCCATGAGGATGCCGGCGGTCAAGGAGCGTTTCCGCACCCTGGGCGCCACGCCGATCGGCAGCACCGCGGCGGAATTCGCCAAGCTGATCCGCTCCGACTACGACAAGTGGGGGCCGATCATCAAGGCGGCCGGCATCGAAGCCGAGTGACGGCACCGCGGTTTATGATTCCCGGATGCCCGCCGCCGCGCGAACCGACGCGGCCCAAAGTTCCGCCGCCGGCCCTGGCCTGCGACACCCATGCCCATGTGTTCGGGCCGGCGGATCGCTTCCCATATGCCGACGACCGCAGCTACACGCCGCCCGATGCGCCACTCGAAAAATATCTGCACATGCTCGATACGGTCGGCTTCGCCCGCGGCGTCCTGGTGCAGGGCAGCGCCCATGGCCGCGACAATGCGGCGATGCTCGATGCGCTCGCGCGCCAGCCCGGCCGGCTGCGCGGCGTCGCCGTGGCCGACGCGGACGTAGCGCCGGCAGAGCTCCGGCGCTGGCACGCGGGCGGCGTGCGCGGATTGCGTTTCAATCATTTTTTCCGCGACGGCAGCCTGCATTACCGCGGCGGCGTCCCGCTCGACGCGGCGAAGGTGCTCGCGCCGGTCATGGCCGAGCTCGGCTGGCACCTGCAGCTGTGGATCGACGTAAAGGATCTGCCGGAGACGATCCCGGTCATCAAGGCGATCGGCCGCCCCGTGGTGATCGATCACATGGGCCGTACCGACGCCGGCGCCGGCACCGCGACGCCCGGCTTTCAAAGCCTGCTGCGCCTCCTCGGCGACGGCGGCTGCTGGGTCAAGGTTTCCGGTGCCCACCGCCTGAGCCGGCGCGCGCCGGACTATCCGGACGCGCGGGCGTTCCACGAGGCGCTGGTGCGCGCCAATCCCCAGCATCTCGTCTGGGGCAGTGACTGGCCGCATCCGCGCATCGAAGGCGAAATGCCCGATGCCGGGCGCCTGTTCGAGCTGTTTCAGGAGTGGACGCCGGACGAAGCCACACGCCGGCGCATCCTGGTCGACAATCCCGGACGGCTTTACGATTTTCCGGATTGAGCGGCATGCCGCCGCGGTATCGCCTGCACCGGAAAATGCGGTAATGTCGGTCTCATGTGAGACGTGCGGCCGAACGCACGCAGGCACCTGCAGGGAGGGTACGTCAATGGATTTCGAAAACGGCATCTCGCGTCGGCGCATGCTGGCGATGTCGGCGGCGGGCGGTCTCGCCCTGGGCGGCAGCCGTGTCGGTTGGGCCCAGACGGCCAAGCGCATCGACCAGTTCGCCCCCGAGCTCGACAAGGTGATCTCCACATCGGAACCGATCCTGGAACTGGCGACCGGCTTCGGCGGCGGCGGCAACACCGAAGGCCCGGTGTGGTGGAAGGAGGGCGGCTATCTCCTGTTCAGCTCGATCGGAGAAAACCGCCGCATCAAATACACGCCGGGTCAGGGCACCACCGTCGCCAAGCAGCCGACCAACGGCGCCAACGGCCTCACCCGCGACCCCCAGGGACGGCTGGTCGCCTGCGAAGGCCTGACCCGCCGGGTCACCCGCGAGGAAGCCGACGGCAGCATCACCGTGATCGCCAACAGCTTCCAGGGCCACCGCCTCAACAAGCCGAACGACGTGGTGGTGAAGTCCGACGGCGCGATCTATTTCACCGATCCCTGGAACATCCCGGCGCTGCCCGAGCAATGGGACCTCAGCTATAACGGCGTGTTCCGGGTGTCGCCGGACCTCGGCACCATCAACCTGCTGGTCGACACTTTCGTGCTGCCCAACGGGCTCGCCTTCTCGCCCGACGAGAGCGTGCTCTACATCAACGATTCGCGCCGCCGGCAAATCCGCGCCTTCGACATGATGCCCAACGGCCTGCTCGCCAGGCAGTCCGAACGGGTGTTCGTCGAGCTCGCGGGGACCGAACCCGGCGGGCCCGACGGCATGAAAGTGGACGTGGCCGGCAACGTCTATTGCGGCGGCCCCGGCGGCATCTACGTGATGGACCCGCAGGGCAAGAAGCTCGGCCGCATCGTCCACGGCAATCCGCAGACCACCAACATGGCATTCGGCGGCGACGACTGGAAAACCCTGTATTTCACCAGCCGGACGGCACTCGGCTCCGTGCGGGTGAAGATTCCCGGCGTACCCGTGCCGGCACCGAAGCGGTCATAGGGGACGGCGCGATACCGGCTCGTCGCCTCGTTGCCGGGCGGGAGCGTGCCCAACACGCCGACAATGACGAGTATGACCGCTGCCACGCTTGCTTCGATCAGGCTGTTGTCGCGAAGCTGCCGCAACGTCTCGCGCCGTACCGAAGCATCGAGGTCGTGAACGAGCCGCGGCGTGAGGCGCAGCCGATTGACCGCGGCGACCGCCACCATGAGGAGGAAGAGCGCGACCTTCGCCAGCAGGAGGCGGCCGTAGGGGGTGCCGAACAATGCCGCCGGGCTGCCGGCGAGTTCCCAGCCGTTGAGGAGGACGGTCGCGAGCACGGTGGCGACGCTGACGATGCCGAGCGTCGAGAACCGCAGCGTCGCCGTGCGCGCCATGGCGAGCGAGGATTCGCCGCGGTCGGCCGCCGCTGCGCCGAGCAGCACCGCGAGCGGCACCAGCGCGCCGACCCATGCCGCCGCGGCGAGGAGATGCAGCATGTCGGCACCCTGCTGGATGAGGCCCTCCCCGCCCGTGCCCGCGGCCGCGTGGCCGGCGAAGGCCAGGGCCGCAACGAGTGCGGCAGCGCATGTCAGCGCCATTCCGCGCCGCCATTGCGCGGTGCGTGTTGCGGTGAAATACGAGGGATACAGGGCCATGGCGAGCAGCGCCGCCAACGCGGATCGGGCGAGCCACACGTGGCCGAAGTCGGTGTCGAACAGCACCGTCCGGACCACGTCTTCGGACCACATCGCCGCCAGCGGGCGCTCGCTCATCTGCGCCGCCAGCAGAACGAGCCAGGCCACGCCGGTGACCACGGCCAAGGCGAGGCTGCACCAGGCAATGCGCGCCAGCCGCCGGCGAACCAGCGCGACCGCGGGTTCTCGGCCGGCGGCGGCACGCAACGCCGGCCCCGCGACGAACGCCAGAAAGAACACGACGCCCGCCATCGACAATGTCGCTGCGAAATGGATGGCGCGCACCCAGATCAGCGGGTCATCCAAGCCCTGCTCCTTCGATCGAGGCTGGCGCGGACTACTCGCCGACTTTGAACGTG
>Ga0302326_10011982_pt1 | contig 18569 bp, 12 predicted proteins | sample Palsa_T0_3_FD_202264 | JGI IMG/M metagenome (GOLD analysis project Ga0302326, IMG submission 202264) | Peat permafrost microbial communities from Stordalen Mire near Abisko, Sweden - Palsa_T0_3 | ecosystem: Environmental > Terrestrial > Soil > Palsa > Peat permafrost | place: Sweden: Abisko...
TCGGTGAAGCACATCGCTTGCGAAAAGAAGTATCACTTTTCGGCATCGCGCGCCGGCGGATCAGGCCCAACCCATGTCGATGTCGAGAACGGCGTGACAGAGGGCCAGATGGGCGACCTCGACGAAGCCGTATTCCTGGGCGCCGATGTAAAAATTGACGTCACCGGTGCGTCGCAGCTCGTTTTGCGCCGTGAAGCCGGAAAAGGTCGCTATTTTGCAGTCGCGACCATGGGCGACCTTAACGGCCTCGAGAATGTTGGGCGAACGACCGGAACTCGAGATGGCCACTAAAAGGTCGCCCGGTCGCGCATGAAAATCGAGTTGTTTGGCAAAGACGCTTTCGTAGCCGAGATCGTTGCCGAGGCAGGTGAGCGCCGCGGCATCGTTGAAGGCGAGTGCACGCAGGCCGCCGTTCTTGGAAAAATCGATAGCGAGGTGGCTAGCGATACCGGAACTGCCGCCGTTGCCCACAAAGATGATTTTATTGCCGGCGTCATGGGCGTCGTGCGCGGCCGCGCGCAGCCACTCACAGCCCTCCTCAAGCGGAAGATTCTTGGCCATGCGGTCGGTTACCTCAGTGCGGCGCAGTACCTCCGCCAGCGTTCCGAAATAGCGATCTAGTTTATCCCGCACGCCTCTTTCTCCTACCGCCCTATTTGAGGAGCCCGGTGATGCCCTTGATCAGCGAGACCTTGTCGATCGAGCGCCGATGGCCGACGATTTCTACCTTGAGCGCGCCGACAACGTTGCCGATGAAGCCGACGCGGCTCATCGGTGCGCCGGCAGCAACGAGTGGCGCCGTCACCGCCAGGAATGCGTCGCCCGCACCGACGGTGTCAACCACATTTTTCGCCAACGCCGGAATGGTATGCACGAGGCCATTCCGCTCGTAGGTAACGCAGCCGTGCTTGCCCTGGGTAATGATGATGTTCGGGCACGCGAGGTGGTCCTCGGCGAGCCGGCGGGCGATGTCGCCGACCGTCGAGACGCGGTCGCTCATTGCCATTCGCGCCTCCGGCGCATCGATGCACACATAGTCCGCACGACTATATTTGGTGATGAGATTGTAACCGAGATTGGCGCTGTTGCTCTGTGTATTGACTGCAAGAAACTTAGACTTTGCTGTGAGCACATCGATCGACGATGGTGCGAGCAGCCCGTGGCCGAAATCGGTAACAATGACGACGTCGTAGTCCTCGGCTGTATCGCCGATCGCCTCATTGACCTTATCCTGCACGTCGGCTGTTAGCGGCTCGTCGTTCATGAAGTATACTTCGAACAGCTTGCGCATGTAGGACGGATCGATGAAGCGGCGCTTGAGCGTTGTCGGCGCGCCAGCGCGTACGAAAGTCTTGAGGCCGACATTCGGCTTGAGGCTTTTCCGGACCAAATCATCATAGCTATCCGAATCGCCAAGACAGGTGATCACGTCCACCTGCTTGCAGAATGACGCTACGTGATTGGCAGCGGCAAACACGCCCCCCGCGAAGATCTCGCGATCTTGGTAACGCGTCGCGATCATGTTCTCCTTGGGGGTCTTATGCATCGGCAGCACATACTGGTACTCGTCGATGATGGCGTCGCCGACAAGCAAGACGCGATAGTCGGCTACCGACTCGATCAAACTACATAACTCATTCAGGCCGTCGTCCTGGCGCAGCGTGTCGAGGTGATCGCGCACGTGCGGCTCGAAAACGTTAAGGTGGCGATTGATCAATTCGGTCGAGCTGAAAGTCACCTCGTCAGTGAAGTGGATGCGGCCGCCAAATGCCTCCACCGCTTGGCGCTCGAGTTGGATTTTTCCAGTGATATCACCTTGCGGGTTCTGATAATCCTGACCCTTGATGTAGATGCTTGGCCGAATCTGCTCGATTGCGCTCACTGCGTCGGCAGCGTCGTTGATGGCCACCCAGTCGACATAGGCGAGAGTTGCGAGCATTTCAGCCCGCAGCTCCGCATTGAACACTGGTCGTCCCGGCCCTTTGTTGACGAAGCGGTCCGCGGTCACGGTAACTATCAACGCGTCGCCGAGTTTGCGGGCAGCTTCAAGGTGGCGCACATGACCAAGATGAAGGAGATCGAAAGTACCGTGCGCTTGTACGACCACGCGCCCGGCATGACGCAGCTGATCGACGGCGGCCGCCACCTCGTTCAAGGTTCTGACCTTGTCGCGCGGATTTGTGGGTGGCTGGATCTGCGATTCCCGGATCAGCCTTGAGACGCTGGATTCCATCTTCCTGTCCCCACGCTGTCGTCGTCTGAATTGAGAAAACGAAACCAGTCACTGGTCGCTTCCGCGATGCCTGATGTTGTCCACACCGGAGCGTCGCGCCAATAATCGATGTTCTGTCGCATGATGCGAACGCCGTCGGCGAAGGCCACCTTCGGTTCCCACCCGATTTCGCGGCGGATCTTGGAAATGTCGGCCCAGGTGCAATCGGGTTCGCCTGGACGCTTAGGAATATACACTGAAGGGGGTGATCCTAGCAGCCGGACGAGGTCATTGATGCTGACCGGTTGGCCGCCGCCGACGTTATAGGTTTCGCCAACTTTGTCGCTTTCCGCGACCGCAAGCAACGCGTCGACGACGTCGCTGACGAAGGTAAAGTCCCGCGTCTGCTGGCCGTCACCAACAATTGTCAAGGGCTCGCGGGCGAGAAGCTGGGCGAGAAAAACGCCGAACACTGCGCCATAGGTACCGCTGGTGCGTGCGCGCGGGCCATACACATTGAAGAGACGAACTGATACGGCTGGCAACCGATAGACTTTAGCCCAGTGCATGACCAACTGCTCGCCCAAATACTTGGTGAGGGCATAAGGATATCGTGCATCGGCGGGCGCCGTCTCTGGCGTCGGATACTCGTCGGGGATCCCGTAACAGGACGATGAGGCCACATAGACGACGCGCTTGACGCGGTGCTTGCGCGCGGCCTCAACAACGCAGAATGTGCCGTCCACGTTGGACCGAAAATAGGCTTCGGGCTCTCGGATCGAGGGCACTATGTCGGACCGAGCCGCGAGGTGGAAGACACGATCCACGCCGGAGGTTGCCTCGGCAACAGCATCCCGGTCAGCCACATCGCCTTCAACGATTTCAAGGCGCGGGTTGCCCTTGTGCTGATCTAGATTGGCAGCGCGGCCGACTATGAAGTTATCCAACGCGCGAACCGCGCGGCCTTGGGCAAGCAACCGGTCGATAAGATGGCTGCCAATGAAGCCGGCCCCTCCCGTTACCAAGTCGCGACCTAGCTCGCTACCCATCCCCTCTTCCATCTAGCTTTGCTCTCGATAATGCGATCGCTACGATCCTATACCATCCGTCGGATGGGATCCCGAAGGTCAAAATTCCGTTGAGGATCCTGACTCTCGGCATGGCGAGGATTTGAAAACGGCTTAGTCCGCGGCTCGAAGTCGCGTACCGTCTGCATCCGTACTCAATAATGCCGGTTCCATCAACCGAAACGCTCACCACTCCCGCGATCGGATCAACTGCGAGGGTCGGCGGATCGTGGCGTTGGCAAAACCATGCTTAGTAAGCGTACTGCTGGGCATGGATCTGCGAAGTCTGGACGGCGTGCTCCAATCCGCGCCGGCTCGACGCGCTTGGCTACGTGGTATCACTCAGCATCGGGGAAGCAAATCATGTGGATGGCGCGAATCGTCGTGCTGGGGATAGCGGTAGTATCGGTTTTGTCTCCGACGGCTGCCTCAACGCAAGGTCAATCCGAAGACTCGAAGCCGGAATTGCACAATCGTGACGACATGCAAAGAGCTCTGAGTGACTGCCTCGAGTCCGTACGAACTCTGGAATGCGGTCATGAGATTCGGCTTACCGTGCGCTTTACGTTCAACGCACATGGGGCTTTCGAAGGGCCGCCGCGGATAACTTACGCGGAGCCTCCCGTGGCAAACGAGATCCGAGGGAAATATGAGAACGCGATCGTAGAGACTCTCGGACGGTGTACGCCGCTGAATTTTTCGCACGACTTCGGATCCAGTATTGCCGGAACCCCCCTGCTCCTACGGTTCGTTCGAAGCCGGACTTGTTGATGGTGTAGCCTCGCTCGCGAGGCGGTCGAACAGTCTGCTCTACGGCGGCGTCCTTCGGAAACCGCGAAGCCGTTCATCGCAGCCATCAGCGTTCGCTTACATACGAACGCTACGCTGATACCTCGCTTGATTGCGTTTCTGCACTGAGCGATGGCCGCGCTTTTGCGTGCTTACGCAAGAGTCCGGGTAACTCGACAATGCTATCGGTAACCAGCTTTGCGTCATCACGCGCCAGCAACTTGGCCGCCTCCCTGCGCGCAGGTTCACGAGCGAAATAGACGTGAGCCAGGGCCCGTCCTGCCGTGTCTTTGACAACAAAGCAGGAGGTCCATTCTTCGACGGACCACGGCAGTGAAAGCTGAGATCTATCCATTCCAGCCTCCGACGGAGAGCAACGCCAGAGCAATCAGACCCGCTCGGGGGAAATAACACTACGGATAAAAAAAAGCAGTTCGTCACGGAAAAATCCACCGCCGTGCGCCGCAAAGGTTAACTGTCACTAGAACTCCCTAGCCCCCCGAACACGACGCACCGGCGCTGGCCACGCGGCGTCTAATGATTGTGATCGTGCGTGGGCTAACTTAGAGCACGGAGGTATGTCCCTCTAGGACAGAAGTTGAGGCAACGACTGAGCCGACAATAGCGGGCGTTGTGCTGGTTGCGGCGTTCTGGCCCAACTCCATGAGATACTGTGTCATAGCGCCCAGCTGGCTGTTGTAATACGTCTGCGATTCCACAAATGCGAGAAACGCCTGCGAAATCGTGTAGCCAGCGAAGCCGGCTACGGTTGATGCCGTTGGCTGATGACCAACTGACGATTGGAACAGTGCGTCGATGTAATTTGTCTCGAATGAGCCCGGAACCAGCACACTATTTGGATTGAGTATTACGCCATCACCGAACACATTGGCGAAGGTCTGTGAATTGACCACCGCATCAGACAACTGCGTTAGCGTCAGACCGGAATTTACGATGCTGTTTAAGTTGCTCGCGTTTTGCGGAAAGTAGCCAAACGCCAGCTGGAACATTTCCAACGTCGGCACTAAATCCGGCGAAATGAGGTTGGAATAGGGATTCGGCGCATCGAAGTTCAGGACTCCCGGGTTGAGGTTTGAGTTGGGAACACCCAAGGCATTCTCGACGACCGCTATCACAAGACCATTTTCACCCTGACCTTGATCGATCGCCTCTAGACTAACTATTACCGAGCCCGAAGGCGCCCCCTGCACAACTGCATTGTAAATCGCGTCGATCTGACCAACCAAAGTAGCTAACGCGTCGGCAATGGCCGGGTCGATTTGGACCAAGCCGGCGCCACTGACTGCCGAATTGGCCATCGGCAACGCGGACGCTTCGATGATTTGCGCCACTTGTGCTGGGCTGAGAGAAGGATCGGCCGAAAGAAGAAGCGCGGCAACGCCGGCCAAGCTCGCCGCCGCTGCCGAGGTGCCGTAGAAGTCGCTCAAATCGGAGACGGTGGTATGAATGTCATCAATACCGGAGATCGCCACCGGGCTGACTGGCTCCGGCGACGACAGTGCCGTTCCATTGTTGGCAAATAGAAGCTCGGTTCCGTTGCCTGACGACGAAAAACCTTCGCTCACAGGCGTGTTGAATCCAAAAGCCGGAGTGTCTGCCGCGCTGACCGCACCGATAGTGATCGCACCTGGGATCATTGCATGACCGTAAACGGTGCCAAGGTTTGAGCCGAAGATCGTAAACGGCACGCCGTCGCCTTCCGCAATCTCCTTGATTAGCCCCGGGTTCGTGTTCGGGTTCAGGTTTTCGATCGCAACGTAGTACGTGCCGCTTTGGCTGAAGTTGTACTCCAACCATGGATTAGTTGGCTCGCCGCTCGAAACGTTGGTGGCGGTTCCGACGAGCTGCCCATTGCTGTTGAAGACCAACATCTCGAGGTCCGCGGTCGACGCGCTGACCGTGCCGTAGCCCTCGTTCCATTCCAACAACAAGGGAAACGCGCCGCCGGTCCCCTCTGTATTGATTGAAACTTTTTGCGCCAGGCTGCCGCCGAAGCTTTCGGCGTCGCTCAGAACGTATCCGTCGTATGCACCGGAAATGGAGGTCCAAGCTGCTTGATAGGCGTTGCTCGCGTTATTGCCTGCTGCGGTGACGTAGGTAACTCCCTCCGCCTCGACGGTTTGGATGGCCTGTGCAACTATCCCGTTTTGGAAGAACGGCTCATCGAAATAGCTCACGTCATCAACGATGACTTTGCAGCCAGCGGCGGCCAACGCGAGAATGCCGGCGGCGAAATCCTGCTCGCTGTCAAAAGCAGTATAGAACGCCAAACTGGCGCCTGGGGCGATTTCATGGATGATCTGCGTCATCGCACGCCCCTCGTCGGTGCCGCCCGAGGCGAGGTCTTTGATCACGTCGATGTCGGCGGCGGGTGGCAGTGCACCGTCGGCTTCGTCCGCGGCGGCACCGCCAAGATCATTGAAGCTGTCCGACAGCACTCCGACCTTTATGCCGGAACCGTTGACGCTCAATCCGCTATCGTCCAAGGCCCGCAGCAACTGCGTTGCGGTGGCACCGGTAGAATTGACGCTGGCACCAGTGGCAGGCGTCGATGAGAGCGTCCCTGGCGGCTCGTAGATCAGACCGTCCGTGATGTGTGTTAACGAAGGGCCGGTCGCCGGCTCGCTGGTTAGTGGCGGCAAGGCGGCGGACGGTGTCTGCTGATCTAAGGGTGCGCTGACGTCGACAAAGCCCGCCCTCGTACTGCTAGCGACTATCGGCGCGCCAACCGGCACCCCCCTGAAGACATCGAACGCCGCGACCTGGTCCGCATGTGTTCCACTGTCACCGGCGCCAGTGGCATTGCGGGTGCTTTGGTGAAGCGCGGCGCAATCTCCGTAGAAGAAACCAGGGGAAAGGTCGGAAACCCATGCTAAATCCGACAAGAGGGCGTTGGCCGCAGCGCTTGGAACGTCCCCAACTTCGTGAGGACTGACCCCTAACTGGAAACTATCGTCATCGGCATCAACAATGTAACCCCCGCCGTTGCTGTTGGTTTGCGTTGAAGGAACTGCTTCAGCCGGCGCTTCGTCATACTCGTGTCCACGACCAGGATTATCCGGATTGTCATGCGATGGGTGATCGGCGATCGGCACGGAAGCTGCGTCGGACGGTGGAAGACCCACCGGAGCAAGGCACGAATCGGCGGCTGCGATGAAACGCGACCTCTCCCACAGACTCATCTGACCGCCGCCCGATTGATCATTTCCGAAGCCTGCTCAATCACCGTTGGCGAGCTCGACGCCGACCGGATCAACCGGCTTAGGCGAAGGCTGATCACCCATACCAACAGTCCCGATTATCCAGTTGCTCCAACGTATTGGGTTCGTTCTGCCAAACTGCCAGCCCGCCAACCGCGACCATCTGCTTCTTCACCGTATCCTACCGGCCGGGCTCGTGCCGCATCCTATCGGCCGGGTTTGCACTGCCAAATAGGGACGCCACAACTACCGATTGCACGATCGCGCTGGGGCGCGGGGATGTGCGCTTTCGTAAGCTGCACGGTAGCGCCAGGCATAGGAGGAAAGCTGCGCTCTAACCAAATTCGACTACGCCCCCCTCACGCCGCTCCGATGCGAGCAATAGTCTTCCCAGGCCCTAAATTAACGATTTCTTAGACTTTCCTTTGTGGCGGCTCCGATCTTTCTATAGGTAACCCAAGCCTAAAGAAGACGACACTCGAACGACCGGCATTCGAAGCTGAGTTGGCAATAGAAGTCGTCAACACCGTCAGTGCAGCGTTGGCTTTAGTAAGAGTTCACTGTGTCGTTTACTCAAACACAGATTGATAACGCCTTTGACGCGCTGGGGCTGGCGCTGCCTGGTCCTGGCGAATTGAACGCCCTGGAGCACGTTAGCGACTACTATCAGGGCGTTCAGGACATCGTCGCATTGCCTGAAGTGCAGGCAGAAGTCGCGCCAATCGTCCAAATGTTCGAAGCGGCGTTTGGCCGGGCTCCATCCCCCACGACATTGGCGTCGATGGTGTCGTCACAGCTGACCGAACCGCAACTCGCGGCCGCATTCGTATCATCTCAAGCATTTGCGAACGTCTATAACGATAGCGCCCCGTTAAATCCCATCTCGCCGATCACGGCGGGGGTAGTTGAAAGCCTGTTTATTCGGGTGCTGGGCCATGCGCCGACGGCAGCGACCCTTGAGGGCTTTAGCGGTCTGACGACCGCCGATGCTTTTCTCGCGTTCGTTACGTCACAGGCCGCTACGACCGCACTTTGTAACAACGTCAATACCTACCTCACGCAAACGGTAGAACTTGCCGTAGGCGTTCTCAGTCAACCGGACACTGTTCAAATCGTAGGTCAGGCCTCTCAACTCACACACGGCGCGCACGTCGCGTAAACGGCTCGCATCCTCAAATGCGGCCTGCGCTCCGGATGACAACGACTGAACGAGAACAGGGGTGCATCGTAAATTGGAGCCGCAGATCCCGTTACCTTTGAAGTGAGAGCTGCCTTACGTCGAGTAGAATTTGAACGCTGATCTAGATGTATCGGCGACGACCGACCTATTCCGTCATAACGTGGCCCATTTTCAAAAGAACGATCCAGCGTCACAGGAAAACCTAATTTCCGATCCATCGCCCACCACAGACTTCGCACATTAAGGCAAAATCCAAACAGCGCTGGCAACTGAAATGCCGATCAAGCATGGTCAAGCTGTCGAAGTGCTCGTGGAAAACCCGATGTCACATTTTACTGATGGTGCGGAAGTATTAGCGCTCTGGAGCAATCGCGGCCTCACACACCGGCATAGTGAGAAAAGATGTTCTCAGCCGCTCAAGCGCGCGGCTAAAGGCAAGCGAACTGCAACTAAGCAGCAACTAACTTCAGATCGTCGAAAGTTGAGGGGGAAAAAAGGCGAACGTCATGACCGTAGCCGTTAGGCCCTGCATGTACGGATCGCGACACCTGCGTCTCGCTTGGCACAATTGTGTTACCGGTCACATCCCGCGTTCGCAAAAAGAGTACGCTTCAAGGCTAGTGAGTGAGAGATTACCAATCCGGGGGCAAGTATGATTAGCCGTCGAGCTGAAGACATTCTCTGGGTTGCTGAGGAAGTGGCTGACTTGGCTGTTCTGCTACGGTCACATGGCGTGGGTCATCTCGCGAGCAGACTGGATCAAGTTCACAGCGCACTACAATCCATGCACGTTGCCTCTTGGAAAAACCCCCCGCTGAAAAACGTTTCAAAGTCCGCCAAGGTCGTTGTATTGGAATCGTTCCGGAAACAACTACAACAGTATACGACCTTGTCGCACACCGAAGGCGATGCCTGTTGAATAGCGTGCGAAACGGTCCACAAGGCGATCCTGCCAGCCGAGTTATTTTAATCGCCTTCGACGCTGAACCAGGAGGTCAAGATGTGCGCGGCGATAAAACACGACGGCGCACGGCGGTCAGTCGTGGTTCTTCCGGACATTGAGAAAAGGCCTTCCGCAAATGTGCACCCCCAGGGGGCCCGGAAGTTGGTACTCGCCTGATTCGGACTTCCCCGACCCCGCTTAAGAAGCTTTGTTCACAGGCACTCATTCCTCATAACCTATTGAAATATATTGATAATTTTGCTTATTTGAAAAAAAACTAAATCGTGTATAGTTTGTGACCAATGGTTGCCGGGTCGGACTTTTATTGTGTCTCTAGTACGCCATTGCAGAATGTGTTGCGGCTGCCGCGGACGAAAGTGCGGCGACGAGTATTTGTTTCCTTGTTCACCTCAAGCGCGAACTGTTCCTTGAAGGCGTAAAAAGGAAACATACATGGATTCAGACATGTATTCGAACCCACAAAAGCTAACCGACGAGGATGTAGGCACCTTACGGCGCGACGCGGGACATTGGTTGAAACAGCTGCGGGAGGCAAAAGGTCTTTCGCAGCGCGACCTCGCTGAAAAAGTAGGCGTCGAATATTACACCTTCATTTCGCAGGTTGAATCAGGCCGAGGACGAATTCCCCCGGACCGCTATCGGGATTGGGCTGCAGCTCTTGGTGTGCCGGCCCGAGAATTTGTCACGAGACTGATGCGCTACTATGATCCGGTCACGTTTCGCATCCTTTTCGGCAAGGCGCACGCGAGTTAGCGAGCGTTACTGGAAACCGCAAACCCGACGTTTCTTTGTGACGTAACGACGCCGGCCATAAACGCCGCGCGGAGGATCGCTTGTCAAGCTCGGTAGTTATTGCCACTGCCAAGCAGGAAAAGGATCCGGTAGCTTCAGCCATTCCAAACGAGCGCCGGCCTTCTCGCACGGTTCAACAAGGCAGTCGTCCAAGCGCGCCCGGATAGCGGCTTCATTCATGTGGGTGCCAATAAAAACGATCTCCTGCCGCCGGTCCCCGTACACGGGGTCCCAAAGCTCGGCGATTTTTCTAACCAATTCGACATCCTTCGGCCACCGTTCCTTTGGAACAGCGGTCCACCAGAAGCCAAGAGGCTGATGGCGGACTAGCGCGCCCGCTTGGCTTAATTCGCCCACCCAATCCGGTCGCGTCGCGAGCCAAAAATGTCCCTTGGCCCGTATGACGCCCGGCCAGGATGAATTCAGAAAACGGTAGAACTTGGCGGGCTCAAATGGACGCTTCTCGCGATAGACGAAACTGCGTACACCGTACTCATCGCTTTCCGGCTTATGGCTCGCGAAGCCGTAAAGCTCTTTGTACCATAGCGGATGCCGTTCGGCTTTTTGGTAATCGAATAGACGCGTATCGAGTACGCGGCCAAGCGGTACCCGGCTCATATTGGTTTCTATCACATCAGCATCAGGGTTGAGCGAACGTATAATCCCTCTCGCCGTCTGTAGTTGCCGCTCGGTTGCGATGTCGACCTTGTTGAGCACGACGACATCCGCGAATTCAATCTGGCTGACGAGCAAGTCAACAAGCGTACGGTGATCTGTTTCACCCCGATTCTCACCACGCTCTCTTAAAAAGTCTTTTGAGGCGTAGTCCTTAGAGAGATTTGCTGCATCGACCACCGTAACCATCGTATCGAGCCGCGCTACATCGCTAAGGCTCATCCCCACTGCGTCGCGGAAATTGAAAGTCGCGGCTACGGGTAGCGGCTCCGAAATACCCGTCGACTCGATCAATAGATAGTCAAAACGATTTTCGCCTGCGAGGTTCGCAACTTCTCGTAACAGGTCATCGCGCAGCGTGCAGCATATACAGCCGTTTGTCATCTCAACCAGTTTCTCTTCGGTGTGCGACAAATTCGCCCCGCCGCGCACGAGATCTGCATCGATATTGACCTCACTCATGTCGTTTACAATGACCGCGACCCGTTTACCCTCCCGGTTATTCAGAACGTGATTGAGAAGCGTCGTCTTTCCCGCTCCGAGAAAACCCGAAAGAATGGTGACAGGAAGCCTGGTCTCCATGATCACGCCTTTACTGCATCCCGTTCGTCGTGCGACGCGTGGCGGCAAATTCACCACTATGGTTCACGGCAATAGACCCGCTTCACTGCCGCAGGGCTTTCCCCACCAGGTGATGTGTGTCTTCAACATGCGGCGACGTTATGCATTCATAACGCTAGTACACCTTACGCCCCCGATCATTTGGATGAGGACGAGAACTCTCATGTGAATGCACTACCTTGCCCCTAATCCTCTTTAACAATTACCTTTTCTAGCCAGCTCGTTAAAAATTCTTGAAAATCCAAGTTTGCGGCAACGGCAGCATCCGCGACAGAAATAGCTTCAACCGTCAAAACTCAATAAGCTGAAGCATTTCCGCGGCGACGGGCTTCACCCGAATATTCGCTCTTCGGATCCGTTCCAGAAACTGTCCCGGAAATCTCACCGCCTGCCAGATTCATGCTCGTGGTTCTGACGAGTAGCTTGCGCGTAAGTTCCGCTTGCACATGCCGCGCGGTCATCGACCACGCATTCGATTTATGTTGCAATTTAGCTTTTTTCTAACGACACGGGTCCTGACACGCGGTCAGGGGGCTACGACCACTCCTTCTTCCTGACTCCTTACTCGCGCCATGGTCAACACTTCATGACCGGATCAAAACCCGATCCTGTCGTACTGCCTGACTGACGTTGTTAACGGTATTGCAGGTGGCGAATTTAAATACAAATTCTTAAAACTAAACCGAATGCCCAATGCTATCAGGCTTCTCGCGTACTCATTCTCAGTGTTTAGCCTGACAAATCAGCGGAACAAGTACGAGCCAATTAAAGCGGATGCGCAATCTGTTTTGGGTTCTTCGTATTTTGTTATCTCTCATTGATTCAATTGGATTTGTTTGATCGCTCAAACGTTATCTGCGCTGATGAAGCTGCGTTGATTTCGTATTTGTAGTGTCGTCTGGATCGGTCCCGGAGGGTGAAAGTGGGGACCGTACCAAATGAGAAACGCGAAAACATCGTCGACTTCTGACGAGATTCAGGCTTCTGATCAGATTCAGTCAAAGATACTGATTGGCGACCATTCGTCGATCGACGCTACCGCGGATTTTAACGACGCCGCGGGTTCATTCCTCGATTCTCTTCACAGCGGTTTTGTGGGTGCGTCTAACTTTGAGGCGACACCGAGCGATGCCTCTTTTGTCCGAACGAATTCGGCCGACCTTGGATTGGCGCCAACGGGTCCGGACGGGCTCACCCCTGCTGGAACGGAAACGGTTGACGCGCATCAAGCCGGGGAAGTTAACGGCTCGCTGTTCGAGTTTGCGCCAAACGCGCATGTCGAATCGTCGCAAGGTAGTCAGGCCGGTAACTGGGGCGACTCTTTTTCCGAAGCCAGTGTTGCCAGTGAAACTGGCCAGTCACTAACGATCGCTGGCTCGTTCGCGACCGCCGCCAACTTTGCAACGCCAGGCGCAAATGGCGTTGCTTTGGCGCCTCATTCAATGCCGAGTGTAGCAATCACGGGCTGCTGCCCTGGGTGCATACACTGGTTGTTGGCCGAATGGCAGGGTGCAACAGCACCTACCTTGCCGACGGGAATTGTACAGGTCGGCGATCTCGGTTCGGCTGCCGCGCCGCTTTCGTATGTTAACTCCTCTCAGTCCGAGCAATCAGGATCCGGAACTTCCGGGTCGGTTCAAACCGTCTCTGGGGAACAATCAGCCGGGCTCAATATCAATGTTATCTGGGACTCAAGCGTCGCAAACGCTCCCGCGGGATTCAAATCCGTCGTTGAATCAGTTGTACAGTTCTATGAGAGTGAGTTCTCCAACCCGGTTACGATCAACATTAATGTCGGTTGGGGAGAAGTGGGCGGGACAACGGTCACCACAGCTCTCGGCGAAAGCGAAAGCTTCCTCGAGTCCTTTAGTTATTCTCAGGTGGTCTCCGCACTCGCCCAAAACGCCGGCTCCAACGCGCAGGTTAGTGCTGTCAATTCGCTACCGAGCTCGTCACCGACCGGTGGCACCTATTATCTAACACTAGCCGAAGCAACGGCTTTGGGCCTTGCGACGGGCACCACCACGGTGGACGGTGACGTCGGTTTCAGCAGTACGCTCCCATTTTCCTACAGTACTACCCACAGCGGCAGCGTACCGTCCGGACAATACGACTTCTACGGCGTCGTAGCGCACGAACTTTCCGAGGTTATGGGTCGAATCTCGCTTCTCAACTTTTCGAGTGCCTACTCCGCGATGGATATGTTCCGTTACTCCGCAAACGGCGTCCTCAGCACCAATGCCAGCCAAACTGCCTATTTTTCCGACAACGGCGGCGCGACCAGTCTGAATCCTTTCAACAGCAATTCAAGTGGCGACCTTGGCGACTTGTCGAGCAGTGCCGGCAGTAACGCATTTGACGCTTTCTCGGGTTCCGGAGCTATCGAGGCGGTCACCAGCAACGATCTCACAATGATGAACGTGCTGGGCTACAATCTTGCCTCGCAGACAATTCCGAAGGTTACAGCAATCGCGGAATCGCCTACCAGCGGCGCCGCGATTGTTGGCGAAACGATCGATTTTACCCTGTCATTTTCGGAGGCTGTGACCGTAACCGGAAAACCGACGCTGACCCTTAATGATAACGGCGTTGGGACTTATGCGGGCGGATCTGGCACTGATTATTTGACCTTCGCCTATACGGTTTCAGCAAACGATACCGCCGTTTCGGAGCTCACCGCAACTTCAGTCAACCTGAACGGAGGAACAATCCAGTTTTCCGGAAACAATGCGCTGCTGTCGTTGAGTGGATTGACCCAAAGCGGGCCGCAGATTGGCGCTTCAGACCCCATGGCGGTCAACATCGGCTTGGTCTACGAAGCGGTGCTGCAGCGTCTGCCAACACTAGCAGAAGTGACCGCTTCTGAAGCCCTGCAATCGGCGGAAGGAACCGCCGTAATGACCGCGGCGATTATCGATTCGGCGGAAGCCCTCACCAACGTCGTTCCCATTCTGCAAATGTTCGATTTGGCATTCGGGCGTTTTCCCAATGCGTCAACGCTGTCTTCCATGGTGAGTTCTGATCTGACTGTGACACAACTCTCCGAGGCAGTCGTTGCCTCCCAAACTTTTGCGAACACTTACAACGGTGGCACCTTGCTCAATCCGGACGCTGCCGTTACGGCCGGGATCGTTGAAGCGCTATACACCCAAGCATTGGGGCATGCGCCAACGCAATCGACATTGGCTCAGTGGCTAAATAGCGGTCTGAGTATCGAGCAAGCATTCCAGGCGATGGTCACATCGCAATCGTACCTTGAGACCACGCTGCCCAGCATTGAGCAGTATCTCACTACGGCGGCGAGCGGCGTCGTCGGTACTTCTGGTACCGAGAGCAGCAATCCGGCAGGTAATCTGACGGCTGCTCAGATCGATGGAATTTATGAAGGAGTTTTGCAGCGTGCGCCATCTAGCACTGAGGTGACGGCAGCGTTGGCATTGGATTCGGCAACCGGCAATGCCGCGACTGTCGCAGCGATTGTCGATTCGGCGGAGGCCATCACCAATGTTTATCCGATACTGCAAACATTTGAGTTGGCGTTCGGCTATTTACCGGCGGCTGGCACGTTAGCTTCGATGGTTCATTCAGCATTGACCGTTCCGCAGCTGTCCGCCGCCATTGTCGCTTCCCAGACTTTTGGAAATGAATACAATGGTGGGACGCTGATTAATCCCAACTCGCCCGTCACCGCAGGCATCGTCGAAACTCTTTACACCCACGCGTTGGGGCACGCGCCAACACAATCTACGCTTTCCGGCTGGCTCAATGCTGGTTTGACGGTAGCCGAGGCATTCCAGGATATGGTTACATCGCAGTCCTACTTTCAGACCACGCAGTCCGCTATTGAGCAATACCTCACTGCGGCGGCGAATGGCGCTATCACCGCGAATGGCGCGGCCAACGTCGGGGCCGGGGTGAATATCGTGGGGTCAGCAAGCTCGGTCGAGCACTCGCTTGCCCACTCCTGAAAAAGGCGCCGGCTCGAAAATACGAATGGCCCAAATCGTGGAGCATCGGGTCTCTGCACTTTAATCGAAGACCCCCCCGCTAGACCAGCCATGGCCAGGAACTTGCTAGGCCATACGCATGTGCGCATGACCCAGCGGTAAGCGCATCCGCGCCGCAGACTTTACCGGACGCAGGCGAAGTCGTTGGCGATGTGATTAGCACCGACGAAGCCGCTGCCGTAGCGGCGTGAACAAGGTGGCGCCTGCGCTTTCCTCACGGAACTTTCCCCGTCGATGGCTTTGGCCATGTTGGCGCGCTTCCGGCGGCCGGTGGTTTGACCGTGATGGTTACGTCATAGCCCTGGGTCTACCCTTCGGGATTGGTCACCGCGTAACTGAAATCGTTGGTGCCGCCGTAAACTTCCTTGGCTGGAAAATGACCCATTTCGACACTTGCGACCCGGAATTACTGCGCGCGATTCAGCGTCCAGGGCCCGTATCGCTCGTCGCGATTTTCTGTTGCGATGCTGGAATCTGACGGGCCAAAATAGCGCTGTCGCAACCACCGAACTTGCAATGGTAATTTTGGGCATCTCAGTATCAGGAAAGGCTAAGGATGGCCGAGATTAAGCTAACATTGCTCGAGGTGATGAAGCGGGCGGTTGCTGCCTATCAGAGTGGGCGATTAAGTGAAGCTGATCGCTTGGCGCGCGCGGTACTCAGCGTCAAACCAGATCACTTCGATGCCCTTCACTTGCTCGCAGTAGTTAAAGCGCGCCAGCGGCGGTTTGACGAGGCGCTGGCGAGCTACGACCGTGCGCTTGCGGCGCGGCCGGATTTTGCTGAGGCACTCTACAACCGCGGCATTACGCTGCATGAGCTGAAGCGGTTTGACGAGGCGCTAACGAGCTACGACCGTGCGCTTGCGGTGCTGCCAGATTTTGCTGACGTACTCTACAACCGCGGCATTGCGCTGCATGAGTTGAAACGGTTTGACGAGGCGCTAACGAGCTACGACCGTGCGCTCGCGGCGCGGCCGGATTCTGTCGAAGTGCTCTACAACCGCGGCAATACGCTGCGTGAGCTGAAGCGATTTGACCAGGCGCTGGCTAGCTACGACCATGCGCTTGCGCTGCGGCCGGATTACACTGAGGTGCTCTACAACCGCGGCATTACGCTGCATGAGCTAAAGCGGTTTGACCAGGCGCTGGCGAGCTACGACCGTGCGCTTGCGGTGCGGCCGGATTTCGCTGAGGTACTCCACTACCGCGGCATTACGCTGCACGAGCTGAAGCGGTTTGACGAGGCGCTGGCAAGCTACGACGGTGCGCTTGCGGTGCGGCCGGATTCTGTCGAGGTGCTTTACAACCGCGGCAATACGCTGCGTGAGCTGAAGCGGTTTGACGAGGCGCTGGCGAGCTTCGAGCGGGGAATTGCGATCGACCCAGGTGTCGCACAGGCGCACATCATGCGCGGCGGTGTACTTGAAAGTCTCAATAGGTTTGAGCACGCGTTGGCGAGCTACGACCGGGCGGCGGCTATCGACCCCAATGTCCCGGACGCACATATCATCCGCGGCGATCTGCTCAGAAAGCTAGATCGGCCGCAGGAAGCGCTGGCGAGCTACGGCGGAGCGGTCGCCGTCAGCCCAGATCATGCATTGGCGCATGACCGCCGAGGACTTGTCTTGGTAGAACTCGGTCGTCTAACAGAAGCAAGGGGCGCGCATGAGACCGCGGTCGCGCTGGCCCCACGAAAAGCGTCGTTTTACTACAATCTTACGGCGGTAGCGAAACTGACGCCCGACGACCCGGTTGCTCGGGCCATGAAAAATCTGTCGCGAGACATCGCCTCCCTGGATTGGGAAGAGCAGAGTGCGTTGCATTTCGCCCTGGCCAAGTTGTTTGCAGACAACGCGGACTACAAACAATCGTTTCGGCATCTTCTTGACGGAAACGCCTTGAAAAGGAAACAGGTCCACTACGACGAGTCCGCCACCCTTGCCGCCAACGAAAACTTGCGAGCGATATTCACACGCAAACTTATTTGGGCAAACCAAGGGGTAGGAGAGCCCTCCCCTGTGCCTGTCTTCGTTGTCGGCATGCCGCGATCGGGAAGCACGCTGGCCGAACAATTGCTGTCCAGTCATCCCAAAGTTTTTGGGGCGGGAGAAATCGAAGACTTTTTCAACGCGGCGGTGGAGGTCGGCGGCGACAATTTCGGAGCCCTGCATTTCTCCGCAGAAAACTCGAAGATCTTGCGTGGTCAATTGCGTCAAATAGGCGCCGACTATATGAAGCGGATCGGACACGCCGCACCGGCTACAGAGCGAATTGTCGATAAGACGCTGGACAACTTTCGTCTGCTCGGCCTCATCCATCTGGCATTGCCGAACGCGCGCATCATCCACATACGGCGCGATCCTGTTGACACTTGCGTTTCCTGCTTTTCGAAATTATTCTTCGGCGCGAACGTGCCGTACGCTTACGACCTGGCTGAGCTCGGCCGCTATTACCGTTCATACGACTCGGTGATGGCAGATTGGCACGAGCTGCTGCCGCCAAACGTACTACTTGATGTTCAATACGAAGACTTAGTAGCCAATATAGAGGAACAAGCTAGGCGCATGATCGCCCACTGCGGGCTGGAATGGGACGCGCGTTGCCTGAACTTTCACCTGACCGAGAGGCCGGTGCGCACGGCGAGCGCGGTCCAGGTGCGTCAACCTATCTACAAAACGTCCGTGGGGCAGTGGCGCAAATATGAACCATTCCTCGGCCCATTGCTCTCGGCGCTTGGACCCTCGATTTCGCGACGCCCCTGCTAAAAGGGAAAAAACGCGCTAGCATCCATACGGGCTCGGAAAGACTCGCCAATATTTTCAGAATGACGAACAAGAAAAACGCATCCTACCTCAAGGGCGATTGAAAAAATTCTTTGCAGTGCATCAATTGACGGTCGAAATCCGTCTTACTGGGTCGATTCTGTTGAAAAACTCACCAGTTGAAACGGTGAAGGCTCACTGATTCAGTCCTGTTGAGAAACAGGAACTGAGTCGATGATGGGGCCACGGCAAATCGAACAGGGTGTCCTGTTCTACA
>Ga0302326_10011983_pt1 | contig 18568 bp, 21 predicted proteins | sample Palsa_T0_3_FD_202264 | JGI IMG/M metagenome (GOLD analysis project Ga0302326, IMG submission 202264) | Peat permafrost microbial communities from Stordalen Mire near Abisko, Sweden - Palsa_T0_3 | ecosystem: Environmental > Terrestrial > Soil > Palsa > Peat permafrost | place: Sweden: Abisko...
CTGCCCTCATAATGCCGAGGTCGTGGGTTCGAGTCCCACCCTAGCCACCAAATAATTCAGGGTTCTTACCGAGCACATCGGTAGCGTGGCGGCGCGTCGCCAAACACGCGCTAGTTGATAGCAACGAGATGCACAAGGCGCAGCGACACGGCCACCGGGCTGTGCCCTAGCAGATCGCGGACGGTGCCGACCTGCTCGCCGCTAAGCTGCCGCTCGTGGATTGTTGAGATTTTGCCATTCACGCATGGTCTCCCGTGCAAATTCCTCATAAGCGCGGGGTTCGTGACCTAATAGCTTTGTTAATGTTGCGGCGTCACCGTCCTCGGCAACAAAACCTCGCTCAAGATACCCCTGAAACATCATGCGAATATCGAACGCCGCCCACGAGGGGGCATGCTTGCGCATCTGTTCCTCGAAAGTATCCATGTTGTCTCCTGCATATTTGATTTCCTTACCGAGTACCTTGCTCCAGATCGACGCTGCTTTCGGGCCGCTTAGAATGGCCGGGCCGTTCACGTTGTAAGTCCTCCCAAAGTGTTTGTCGGACATCAGCGTGATTGCGGTAGCTTCGGCAATGTCGCGAACATCGACTGCCGATATACCAACAGGTCCAAGCGGATTGGGATACACCGACATCTTGGTGAGTATGTCTTCAAAGGACGCGTCGTTCTGGAAAAAATAGTTTGGACGAATGATAGTAAACGGCACCTCAAACTCTCGGATCGCGCTCTCAATCGCGAGCTTCGAGGCGAAGTGCGGAACATCCTTGAAATGCTCAACGCGAAACACTGAGTGGTAGACGATGTGCGACAGCTTGCGCTTTTTGGCGAGATCGTAGGCAATCAGCCCTTGGGTCAACTCATCAGGAGTGACTGCGTTGAGAAGATATAATTTGTCGACGCCCTGCAGCGCCTTTTCAATCGAGACTGGATCGAGCAGGTCACCTACGATCACCTCTACCCCGGGTAGAGATTTCACGTCGGGTTTGCGCACCAAGACCCGAACATCGGCATCCCGCTTTTTCAACTCTTTAACAACTTCTGAGCCAACGTGGCCTGTGCCGCCAACGACTAATATCTTCATTTGGAATTTTCTCTGGAGTGGATATGGTTAGAGGCGCTACGCCGACGACACTGGTATCTCTGTCGGAGGCCATCCTCAATTACGTGACGATAAACACGTCTCCACAGCAGTTCGGTGCTCGAGCGTACACAACGGTGAGATTTCGGCGCGCGAGCTACGCAGGATCGGTAGGCTGCCCCTAGCCTTGAGGCAGGACGAATTCCCTCAGCAAGACGATCTTGAAGCGCCGTGAGATTCTAGACTGATACGCCGAATTTCAGAATGCGGCCAACTTTAATGTTGTGTGACACTCCCGTGAAGCGGCGGGCCTGGCAAAGTCGTCGAGACTAGTGTATCCCGCTCGGCGGCGACATAACTGCGCCTATTCAACAGGCAACGGTAATGGCGAGATACGCCGCACTCTGCTCTCTTGGCGCCAGTAGCCAAAGCCACAGAAGTGGAAGGGTGGCAGTTCCCCCCGCAGCGCCGCAATCTGCTCCGCTCATCCCGTGGGCCGGCTGAGCCCGCCAGACACTCCGTGTGCTTCTGCGTGCCCTCTTTACTGTGGTTGCGACGTAGTCCACATCAATTGAGCGACCGTGAGCCGATGGTGGTCGGTCGAGCCAATTCGCTCGACGGATCGAAAGTGAACCACTCATTGCGATGCTCTTGCTGTCAACATCCCTCTTCGGCGCTGGGCTAACGAACTTCACGTTTCAGTCTGTATATGTGGCCGGTTGCGATGCCGTTCGCGCACCTATCTTCGCCAAACCAATACCCACAGAAGCCGCGCTTTCCTCGGTGGCCAGCTGGTGCGCCCGCGCAACCATTCGTGTTCTGCCGGCAGCTCATGGCTTTCTGAATTCGCATATACGAGTGGCGGGGTGAGCGGCATTCAGGAACCGTCGTCTTTGGCGCATGGCGTCCGTCGTTTCTCAACAGCAGACTGGATTGTCGCCGGTACCGCGCTGTTCATCATCTGCAACGCTGTGTCGGTTTGCATCGGATGGTGGGTGCGCATACCAATACTGGTCCAACTGTTTCCTGATGCGCCTTCTCATTTCAATACCGCGTTGGGTTTAGTTTTATTGGGATTCGGGGAGCTGGGCCTGGTGTTCCGGCGCCGAAGCTTAGTGATCGCGATGGTGGGCACCGTGATCTGTCTTGCGAGTCTTGAGTTGGCCGAATACGCATTCCGCGTGAACTTAGGTATCGATACTCTGTTTGCGGTACCGTTCGTTGGTGTCAATGCCCCTCATCCTGGGCGAATGTCGGGCAATACAATTGCGTGCTTTCTTCTCGTAAGCGCCGCGCAATTTCTAATGGCCAAGCCGGACCGGGACGCCGGTGCCACAACTACCGCCGCCGTCATATTGAAAACGCTCGCCGGCGGAATCGCTTTCCTCGCGCTGCTCGGCTACGTGGTAGGGCTCAAGAGCGCCTACGGATGGACTGATTCAGTCGGAATGTCGATGCGCTCATGTGTGGGATTTATGCTTTTTTTCATCTCCAGAATTGCCGCGTTGTGGCAGCGCGATATTGTGAACAAGCCCAGCTTGCCAAACTGGTTCCTGCCCTTTCTGGCAACCGCCGTGGTCACCATATCTATAGGTCTGATCTGGATATTCACTAGCTCTGCTGTCCGACCATTCATGCTCGATCCTCGTTACCAGGAGGTCGCCCACCGAAGATCCATCGCAATGATCTTGAGCGTTGGTACGCTCATCATTCTCGGAACGATCAGCGTGCTGGTTGCAAGGCACAAAGCGGTGCTGGCGCGGGCAAGCGAGAAGAAACTTTCCCTAGTGATGGAGAACATGTCCGATGGGATCATGCTCATGGATACCAAAGGGGATGTGTTCTACCAAAATCCGGCCTCTCTACGCATCCGCGGCTTCCGACAGTCCGACGTGAACGAGTTTACCAACGAAAGCCAAAAGGCAACCAACGAAAGCCAAAAAGTAACCTGGGAAGCTTGGGATGAAAGTGGACAGCTTTTGGATCCTAGTCAGTGGCCGGTGCCACGCATTATTCGTGGAGAGCAAGTTAATGGCGAAGTGCTACGAGCACGACGTAATGACGGTCACGAGTTCTTCGCCAAGTGCACCGGGGCATCTATCTACAGCGATGGTGCCCTCGCCTTTAGCTACGTTACGATGGAAGACATCACCAAGCGCAGGCAGGCGGAGAGGGAGGTTCGGGAAAGCGAAGAGCGTTTTCGAACGTTGGCCAACTCCATCCCACAACTTGCCTGGATGGCCCGCGCTGATGGATTCATCCATTGGTATAACCGGAGGTGGCACGATTACACCGGCACGACGGGCGAGCAGATGGAAGGGTGGGGATGGCAGAGCGTGCATGAGCCCGCCGTACTCCCGAAGGTGCTGAGCAAGTGGCGAGAAGCGATTGCACTGGCGCAGCCGTTCGAGATGGAGTTTCCATTGCGCGGAGCAAACGGTACCTTCCGCGACTTTCTGACTCGCGGCCAGCCGATGAAAGACTCCGAGGGTCGCTTGATGCAGTGGTTTGGCACGTGCACCGACGTCGACGAGTTGAAGCGCATCGAACAGTCGCTGCGCGTGACAAAAGCGCGGCTGGAGTCGACTCTGGAAGCCAGTTCGGTCGGGACCTGGACCTGGGATATCGGCAGCGACCGCTTGATTGCCGACGAATTCACGGCCCGCATGTTTTCGCTAGAGGCGGGCGCGGCGGCGAACGGGTTGCCCGTAGCAGCCTATTTGCAAGTCGTTCATGAGCAAGATCGCGCCGATGTCGCCGAGGCCCTGGGACGCGCGATCCAGCTCTGCGGCGCATACGATATCGAATATCGGGTCCGGCAGGAGGACGGAGCATTCCGTTGGTTGCAAGCTAGGGGGCGGGTCGAGTCCGACGGCGCGGGCCACGCCTCGTATTTTCATGGGGCGGTGATTGACATCACCGATCGAAAGCTATCGGAAGTGGCGTTGCGCAACAGCGCATCGCGAATTGCCGGCATTGTCAACGCGGCGATGGACGCCATCATTACTATCGATGCCGCGTATCGGATCGTCCTCTTCAATCCCGCTGCCGAGGAGATATTCGGCTACGCGAGCGCGACGCTCATCGGACAACCGATTGATCGCCTCATTCCGACGCGGTTTGGCGCCTCTCACGCCGGACACATTGGGGCATTCAGCCAGAGTGGCGCAACCAGCCGACGGCTGGGCGTAGTCAGCGGATTGCGCGCCAACGGCGAGGAATTCCCGATCGAAGCCTCGGTTTCCCAGATCGAAATCGCCGGGCAAAAGCTCTTTACCATCATCTTGCGCGACGTCACCGAGCGCCGGGAGGCTCAGAATGCGCTTCATCAATCGCAACTTACGCTCGAACGCCGTGTGATCGAGCGCACGGCCCAGCTTGAAGCAGCGAACAGGGAGCTGGATGCATATTCAACAGCTATCTCCCAGGACCTGCGTGTCGCCGAGGCCGCTGATCGCGTCAAGTCCGCTTTCCTCGCCACAATGTCGCACGAGCTGCGTACGCCACTCAATTCAATCATCGGCTTCACCGCCATCGTCCTGAAAGGCTTGGCGGGGCCGCTGACCCCAGAGCAGAGCAAACAGCTCGGTATGGTGCGGGGGAGTGCACGGCACCTGCTCGACTTGATCAACGACGTGCTCGACCTATCGAAAATCGAGGCCGGTCAGCTCGAAGTCCACGCCGAACTTTTCGACCTGCGCGCTGCCCTGGAGCGCGTCACCGCCTCCATCACGCCGCTGGCCGACAAGAAGGGGCTGGCGCTCGTCACCATGCTGTCAGCGCAACTCGGCGACATCGTGAGCGATCGGCGACGCGTAGAGCAGATTGTGATCAATCTCCTCAGCAATGCAGTCAAGTTCACCGAACGTGGCATCGTTACGCTCACAGTCACGATAGTGGAAGCTATGCGGGCATCCGCGGAGTCCGCATCGAGGTCGGCGGTGCGCATTCAGGTGACTGATACAGGCATCGGCATCAAACCGGCGAATTTATTGACGCTCTTTCGTCCCTTTCGCCAGATTGACAGCGGTCTCGCTCGTGAGAATGAAGGCACCGGCCTTGGCCTGGCCATCTCGCAGCGCCTCGCAACTTTGCTCGGCGGCGAAATCTCCGCCGCGAGCGAATGGGCACAAGGCAGCACGTTTACGCTCACTCTTCCCCTCACAGAGGCATCCTCTTCATGAAGCTCACCATCGTCTTGATCGAAGACAACGAGCAGAATCGTTACCTCGCCACGTTTCTGCTGGAGCAGCACGGTTACAAGGTCGTGCCCGCTTTAGACGGGCGCAGCGGAATTGAGCTAGCCCGGGCTCTCGTACCCCATCTGGTCGTGCTCGACATCCAGCTGCCTATGATGAATGGCTACGAGGTGGCTCAGGCTTTGCGCGCCATCGAGACTTTGCGCGATACCGGAATCATTGCAGTCACGTCGCACGCGATGGTCGGCGATCGGGAGAAGGCGCTAGCCGCGGGTTGCAACGGCTACATCGAGAAGCCGATCAACCCCGAGACGTTCGTGGCGGAGGTCGCCAGCTTTGCCCGGTCTGCATCTACACGGGCTGGGGAGTCCACATGACCCGCGTCCTGATCGTTGATGACAACAAGGAGAACCTCTACTATCTGCGCGCGCTTCTGTCTGGACACGGCTTCATGGTGGACTCCGCATGTGACGGTGTAGAGGCACTTGCCAAGGCGCGAGCTATTCCGCCGGACATTATTGTGTCAGACCTGCTCATGCCGGAGATGGACGGTTTCACGCTGCTGCGCCACTGGAAGTTCGATGGGCGCCTCCGCACGATTCCGTTCGTCGTGTACACCGCCACATATTCTGAGGCCGAGGATGAGCGGCTGGCGTTGAACTTCGGCGCTGATGCCTTCATCCTCAAACCCGCCGAACCGGAGGATTTCCTGCGGCGGATTCGCGAAGTGCAGGCCAGCGGCGCACGAGTACCTCCTGCCGTGCCCAGCAAGCCTACGCTCCTCAAGCTGTACAGTGAGGTGCTCATTCGGAAGCTTGAGGAGAGAGCACTTCGACTTGAGGCAACCAATCGCGAACTACAGCGGGAAGTTGCCGACCGCAGGCGCGCCGAGACCGAAATCAAACACGTTGGCGACGAGGACCAGCTTCAGAGACTGCAGGAGTTAAAATCCACGATGAAGACTGCGCACGGCATCGTCAATAGCTTGTTGAGCGGAGTCCAACTCGTCCGGCTCCAAGCGGAAGGTCAACCGCCTGAGGAAATACTGAGGTTGATCGATCAGATGATTGAGGAGGCGTCCTTGAAACTGGACGCGCTTGGAATCCTTGAGACTGTGACAGAAAACGAAATAACGGATCGGTGTACAAGGTGGTGAGGAACTGCGTGACTTTTGCGTGAGTCGGTGGTGCTCTGTTGTGCTCAGTAGTGCCAAATGCGACTGTCGCCACGCGGCAAGTGATTGAAATTAAAGACTCTAAGAACTCAAAGACTGCCCTCATAATGCCGAGGTCGTGGGTTCGAGTCCCACCCTAGCCACCAATAGCAGAGGCTGCATTTTCAGCCATCTAATCGTTTGGAGAGTGCCCGCCAGCGCTCGTCTAGTTTCGGCATGTCTTCAGGCAAGTCCACACCAAGTCTAAATGCGGTCACTTTGTTGGTTCTGGCATCCTGTCCCTCTTGGCGGTGCTGACCAGGTGCGAGCGCGCGCCACAGCCCTGAGTTGAGGGCAGGGCGTTCACCACGGCTTTCGGGCTGTAAAAACTGAGGCGATCTGGGGCAGGACGGCGTCGCGCCCACGCAGCAGGTGCCGGTCGCGCGACTGACGGATAGTCAGCGCGAGGGTAGGATGCTGCGGTGGCGCCTGATGCACGCGCAGAAGGTCAATGCACGAGTCAACTCACCGAAGAAGAACGACAAAATATTGCTTTCTATAGGGGCTAGTATTGGCGCTCGCTCCTAACTTCGCTAGGAGCTCTGCGGCCAGGGATGAAATCCGGGGTGACGCATTGAGAATATTTACCGTCATCGGCTTGATATCAGCTTTGGTGCACGCGCCGATCGCGCCCGCCCAAACCTCGACGCGCTCGGCCAAAGCAGAGGAGCCGACTTTGGAGTCGGTTCTGGCTCTAAAAGACCCGTCGCTGCCGGGCAAGGTTGTAACTTACTATACACACGGCTACAAGAACCGCGCCCGACTGATACAAGCCTTCTTGACGGAAGAGCGGGACTTTTACGCCAGGGAGCTTAATATTCAGCTGCCGCTTACGGTCGCCGTTCTGGACGCAAAGCAGTGGGAGCGACTGAACATCCTTGATCCTTACGGCATTCCGACCGTGACAGAGTTCCCTCCATACGTCGCGCTGCTTCCGGCGAACTGGAGTCAGAATCATCTCGGGATGCTGCCCCCGCCGTCCCAATCAGATCCGGCGCTAGTGCGTCGGGTTCACGCTGCAGGAAGTGGCTGGAGCGACATCTTCTACCAGGGGTTCGATGCGATTATCGGACACGAGTTCGGCCACGCCGCCGCCAGGACATACGGAATTCGACCGCCGACGCACTGGTTTGATGAGTTTCTTGCGACCTACTTTGAAATCGCTTTCGTTCGCCAGCGTCGCGAGGACCTGCAATTCCCGGTGGAGATCTTTTTCGCCATAAACCGGAACTACCCGCATCCCTACACGTCGCTAAGCGATTTCGAATCGCGATACCCGCTCTCCAACACCTCTCCGACGAACTACGCCTGGTATCAAGCCATGTTCGAGCAGCGAATCGAACAGGTCTACTCTGAGCAGGGAATTGAGTTTCTGCGCGAGGTGCGTGAAATATTCCCTGCTGATAAACCACAGACTTTGAGCAACTCCGCAGTGTTGGAGCAATTGGAACGGATCTGTCCTGGCTTTATCGCTTGGTCGCGCATGCTCGAAACGACGGTTCCTACACAACAATAACGTGAGGGGCCAGGACGTGTTTAGGCACGCATCAACCCTTCTTGAGTTCGGTCACTTGAATACCGGCTCGTTTGATGGCTTTCTTGCTTTGGCGTCGGTGTCATGTGCCGAGCTGCAAAACCCGATCATTAGGAGCAAGAGTATGCTGCACCACGATTTCTGCCGCCGTAGGGTCGCTCTCTCCCTGTTAGTGCTCACGGGCCTGTCGGATTGTCCGGCTGAGAGGCGCGGTCGTCCGCATGACGATCTACATAGCACAGGTTTTCAGTGCGCCGGCTTCTGTGCGGAAATATAGGCCTCGAGCAGCCAGGAGCGGCCACTACAGTCCTACATATTCAATGGTTTATATGTGAAACGCGGGGCGCGAAGACGGTCAATTCGCACTCATAACGCCGAGGTCGTGGGTTCGAGTTCCACCCTAGCCACCAATCGATAAAAATTAGCCGCCTCAGCGTTGAAATCACGAAGTGCCGTAAGCGCACACAAAGCATCTTGACAATACGACGATAGTCGAAATATCGTAGGATCATGAATGCGACCGCCGCCGTCACTGCGTTAAGTGCCCTGGCCCACGAACATCGTCTAGCCGTATTTCGTTTGCTGGTGGAAGCCGGTCCCGAAGGCCTCTCTGCCGGAACCATTGCAGAGAAGCGCGGCCTGGTCCCTTCCTCGCTGACCTTTCACACGCAAGCACTGCAACGAGCCGGACTGATCGGCTTCAGACGGGTGAGCCGTCAAGTTTTTTACGCGGCCGATTTTGAGTCGATGAACGCTCTTATCGGATACCTGACAGAGAACTGTTGTGGAGGAGGGCAGGCGTGCGGGCCAGTCTGCCTACCTGTGACAGTGAAACCTACAAATTCTCGGAGGCGCGCATGAAGCGTTTTCATGTTCACGTGTCGGTCAGCAACCTGCAGGAGGGCATCCGGTTCTATTCAACACTCTTTGGTAGCGAGCCGGCTCACGTTGAGGCCGATTACGCCAAATGGATGCTCGAGGATCCCTTCATCAACTTTGCTATCTCGCAGCGTCAAGCCAAGGTCGGCGTCGATCACTTAGGCTTTCAGGTCGAAGACGCGTCCGAGTTGCAAACCGCGACAGGACGGCTCCGAGCTGCCGACGAGAGGATGGTTGAGCAAACCGATGCGGCCTGCTGCTACGCCAGATCTGACAAATACTGGGCGACCGACCCCTCCGGGATCGCCTGGGAGATGTTCCACACGTTGGATTCGATTCCCGTATTTGGAGCCGATACCCAGTCCGGTAAAGCCAAGCCCCTGTCCGAATCCATCCAGGCGTCTGGGAAACGTGCGTGCTGTGGGCCCTTGTCGACGGATTTTGCCAGGGCAGGATGCTGTGCCTGATGAGAATCGAGCTGGCGACCGGAACCGAAGGGCTAGAGATTCAGGCGATGCTGAGTAAGGCGGGACTTCCTGTTGAGGACCTCTCGACCGCCCCAGTGAGATTCTGGCTGGCCAGACAAGGGCGGAGCCTCGCGGGCGCCATAGGTATCGAGCGGTACGGCAGTGCTGGGCTGTTGCGATCACTAGCCGTTGATCCTGGTCATCAGGGTCTCGGAACGGGATCCGCTTTGGTTCAGGCACTGGAGTTGGCCATGCGCGCTGAAGGTCTCGAGACAATAGTGTTGCTGACGCAGACGGCCGAAACCTTCTTTGCGAAACGCGGCTACGTACCGACACTCCGCGAGCAGGTTCCTGAGCCGATTCGGCAGACCGCGGAGTTCCGCGCTCTCTGCCCGGCGACAGCAGTCTGCATGTCCAAGGCCCTGTAGCTTCTGCTAACTCCCAAGAATGATGATGACTGACACCAAGTACAACGTACTATTCCTATGCACTGGCAATTCCGCACGCAGCATTCTTGCCGAGAGCATCGTCAACTATAAGTGGGGCAGCAGGTTTCAGGGTTTCAGTGCGGGTAGTCACCCGGCGGGCAAAGTGAACGCGGGCGCCATTGAGCTTCTGGAGCGGCTGAGATTTCCTACACACGATTTGCGCAGCAAATCCTGGGATGAGTTCGCGCAAGCTGGCGCCCCGGTGCTGGATTTCATCATCACCGTCTGCGACAACGCGGCCGGAGAGACGTGCCCGATCTGGCCTGGAAAGCCGATGACAGCGCACTGGGGTGTGCCGGACCCGACACACATAGAGTATCCGGTGGCTCGTTCGCTGGCTTTTGACGAAGCTTTTCGGCTCCTCTCCCGACGCATCGAGCTATTTGCCAATCTGCCAATCTCGTCGCTGGACAAGATGACCTTGGGCAGCAAGCTGCGCGAGATCGGCAAGGCCAGCGAATGATTAGTTTGTCGCGGCGGCTGCTTGCAGAGGGGCTGGGTTCTCTCCTGCTTGCCGCGACCGTGGTGGGTTCGGGTGTCATGGCGGAGCACCTGTCACAAGGCAATGGCGCGGTCGCGTTGTTGGCGAACACGGGTGCCACAGTTGCGGTGCTCGCGACATTGATTGCGCTGCTGGGTCCTGTCAGCGGCGCGCATTTCAATCCCGCAGTATCGGCAATTGAAGCCGTGCGAGGTCGTCTACCGGCGAGGACTGCGTTGGCCTACTGCGCAGTTCAGGTGCTGGGTTGTTGCGCAGGTGCGCTGCTGGCCCACGCCATGTTCCAGCTCCCCTTCATCCAAGCCTCAACTCACGTGCGGACGGGAGCCTCGCAGTGGCTGTCCGAAGGAGTGGCAACTTGCGGGCTATTGCTCGTAGTGCTGGGGCATCGCCGGAGCGAAGATGCCCCGTGGATGATTGCCGCCTGGATCGGCGCCGCCTATTGGTTTACGGCGTCAACGTCATTCGCAAACCCTGCGATCACGATGGCCCGCTCATTAACGAATACGTTTTCTGGGATCCGGCCCGTGGACGTTCCCGGTTTCATCGCCAGCCAGGCTGTTGGGGCTGGTGCCGCCCTGTGCATTGCGCGTGTCCTGTGGCCTGGGTCAGGTCGAGCCGATGCCGGGAACGCCAATGCGTTGTATTCAGTGAAAAGGTCCGCATGAGACGGATGTACGTTGTGCGGTACGCGTGTGATTGGTACAGCATCCAATTGACCAAATGCGTCGACTACTCAAAGATGGGGGCATGACTCGACGCGGGGTGCTCGCCGGCCTGATGATGTTGCCCGCGGCATTTGTGGGGTATAGGGCGCCGGGTGCCTCCCGCCCGCGCCCGGAGGTGAATCTAACGATTTCCACTGACGGGGACCTGTTGGCATTCAAACCCGTCGAATTAACCTGCCCGACGGCTGCGCTGGTGCACCTGACGTTCATTCACACCGGCAAGTACATTAGTCAGGATCATGATTGGGTACTAACGCTGCCCGACGAGGCGAATGCGGTTGATCAGGCAGCCCTTCGGGCTGGGGAAGCTGCAGGATACGTCGCGCCGCGCGGCGACAAGCGTGTGCTGGCCGCAACGCGGATGTGTGGAAAGGGTGAGCAGGTGAGGATCGATTTCATCGCTCCCGCCCCGGGCGAGTACCCGTTCATCTGTACCTACCCGGGCCACGCCGCATTCATGCACGGCGTGCTGCACGTGACAGCGAGCTAGGGTGATGCCTGAGGATGCCGTTCGCGTCAATTAGGAGGTTAAGGCAATGATCGTTATTAGAAAGACTGTCATAGGCTTGCTTGGCAGCTTCGTTTTGGTGTGGGCACAGAGTGCCTTAGCCGCGGAGCCAAAATCTCCTCAAGATGTGCACATGGCGCTACGAATACTCGCCAGCGTCTATGCCGACATGCAGAGTAAATTGCCGAATCAGCTCGATCGGATACCGCACGAGAATCAAGAGTTTCACGAAGGTTCCGCCGCTATGCGCGATGCGATGGCGAACGAGCCGGCCGACTATAAAACCAAGGTGCTGGCGGCACTCGATCAGGCCGTGGCGGCGTCACAAGCCGTATCCGATACGAGTGCGAGCCATGATACGGTGAAGGTCATGGCCGCATTGGAGCAGTTAGCTGCCTCGATGCACTCTTTGAACGAGCTGTTCCCTGAGGCAATACGCGCCGAGCCTGGCTCAGTGCCGGCGCCCGTCCACGGTGGCCCGCCACCAAGCCAGTAAGCGTTTGGCCCGCGAGCGCCGTTGTGGCAGCCATAGGGGCTGCTAGGCCTTCGGGCTACCATCGAGTTGCCCTGACTGCCGGCGCCCGAACGGTAATCACCCAGTTTGAATAACGAAGCCACCACCGCCATTGCAGCTTCTCCTGGTCCCGTTGGGGCCCCGGGGGAAGTGCTTTGGGCCGCCCTCAAATTGGGTCTCACCTCTTTCGGCGGACCGATCGCCCACCTCGGCTATTTCGAGCGTACCTACGTCCGAGATCGCCGATGGTTGAGCGGCGAGCATTACGCCGAACTCGTAGCGCTCTGCCAACTCCTTCCGGGTCCAACGAGTAGCCAGGTCGGATTCCTGATTGGACTGCATCGCGCGGGTTGGAAGGGTGCACTGGCGGCGTGGTGCGGTTTTACGCTTCCGTCAGCACTCCTCATGTACGGGTTCGCGGTTCTTGCGCCGACCGTCCACGGCCCGCAGATGCAAGCCGTGCTTCACGGTCTCATGCTCACCGCAGTTGCCGTCGTTGCCCAGGCGGTGTTGAGCATGGCTCGCTCGCTCGCGCCCGATTTAGCGCGGCGCGCGGTTGCGCTGGTAACCTGCGTGACTCTGCTGTACGTGCATGGAGGTCTTGCTCAGCTTGCGATCCTCGTCGGCGGCGCTATTGCCGGCGCCGTCCTTTGCCGGCCTGCAGCCCCAACCAGGCGCAACTTACCGCCGAGACTGAATACTCGAGCAGGCTGGACCGCGTTCGGTATTTTTCTCGCGCTTCTTGCCGGCCTCCCGATCGCTGTCAACTTCGCAACTCATGGACCGTTCGCGCTTGCGAACATTTTCTATCGTTCGGGCGCCTTCGTGTTCGGCGGCGGCCATGTCGTTCTGCCACTTCTGCAACAGGCGCTAGTACCCACAGATTGGGTTTCAGATGATCGTTTTCTGGCTGGCTACGGCTTCGCGCAGGCAATGCCGGGGCCTCTCTTTACAGTCGCTGCCTTTCTCGGTGCCGCCAGCGCCCCGCCGTATCAGTCATTGCTCTGGGCACTCGTGGCTTTGGTTTTCATCTTTCTGCCGGGATTGCTACTGGCACTGACGGGCTTATCGCTGCTTGATCGCATTGCCAATAGCAAAATGGCGAACGCGGTCCTGGCCGGAATTAACGCTGCGGTTGTTGGTCTCCTAGCCGCCGCTCTTTATAACCCGGTCTGGATCGGCGCTGTGAGATCTGGCTGGGATGTTGTAGCGGTCCTTATTGCCTTCGCTCTATTGGCACGGTACAAAATTCCGCCAGTCCTCATCGTCGTGCTGTGCGTCGGTGCAAGCATCGCCGAGTTGGCGCCTTAGTAGTTGCTTTCCATTGTCTGCCGGGGTCTCGCTTGGGCTAATCACGCTGCTGTTGTGGGTCGGGGATAACCAGGAGATTCGGGGGCACCAAGGCGTGCGAGACTCTTGCGTGACTCAGTGGTGCTGCGTTGTGCTCAATGGTGCCAAATGCAACGGACGCTACGCGACAAGTGATTGAAATTTAAGACCCTAGAAACCCAATTACTGCCCTCATAATGCCGTGGTCGTGGGTTCGAGTCCCACCCTAGCCACCAAATCGATCAGGTTATTGCGGTCACCGGCGGGGCTCGCACCGAAGTCAGTGCGCGATCCGGCTGTGGCATCCTTGCGTCCATGATTACGTTTCGAACCCGCGGGCGACAGTGGTGGCTCGGAGCGACTGCCGCGCTGCTGTCTGCAAGCCTGGCAGCGCTGTTGCTGAGACACGTGCTCGAGCACGCGGTGCGTACGCGAATCGAGTCCGCGGCCGTGCGCCACGGGATGGTTGTCCGAATCGGGCGGGTACAGGTCGGCGTGTGGCCGTTACTGCGTCTGGAAGGATTCGATCTCGACCTCGGTAATGGAGTGCGACTGCATGCCGACGTGATCGCGGCCACGTGGCCCGGCAGCCTGCGACTTGCAGTTCGGGCCGCCGCTCTCGCAGGCCCAGCAGGGGTCACGGTTAGGTCCCCGGCCACTACTTGGGACGTTGCGGGCATTCACGGTGGGGATCTCCGGCTCATGCTGGTGGAACCGCAGGCCGGCCTGTCGATCCGCAAGCTGGCGGATCCGGTGGACAGCGCGTGGAGCGTCGAAGCACGTGCACTCGACGTCAGCCGTCTGCTCGACGTTGGGCGCGACGGCAACCAGCTGTTCGACGGTGGAATCGCGGACGGTCGCGTGGATATTCAGGCCAACAACGATGCGCTCCGTTTCCACGTGGACATGAGCGCACGCGGCGCGCGCATGGGTGCGCTGGTGGAGAACGCCACCGATGAATCGCAGCTCGGCGATCCGACGGACGTGACCCTACGATTCGATGGCTCCCGGCGGCGGGCCGAGGGCACGATCGAGATCCCTGCGATCCACGCGTCGGCGGGCGGTGCCGACCTATCGGGCTCGATTGTGCTGCGCGGTCTAGATACCGATCCGATTATCGATCTCGCACTCGGAGTGCAGCGACTAGACTTCGCGCAACTGCTGAACACATCGGGGCTCCTGGTGCCCGAAAGCCTGGGAATGGCCCCAGACGGTGGCCATGACCTGGGCTCGGCCATGATCGAAGTGTGGGTACGCGGACGGCTGTCGGACCCTGCCTCGCTCTCCGTGAGCCAGAAGATCGACTTCACGCCGCCGCGCCAGATGCCGCCAGCGATCGCGCGGCTGCGCGGCGATTTCATCTTCAGTTCCGATGAAGGCGTCGGCCCGCACCGCCCCATCGACGTCTCGCCCGCGTCCGACGACTTCATAGCGCTGCGCGATGTTCCGCCGCTATTCGTACGCACTTTGCTGCTTGCCGAAGACGCAGGCTTTTACGGTCATCGCGGCATCGATCTGCGCGAACTACCTACGGCGCTGCTCACCAACTGGTCGCGTGGCGGCGCCGCGCGCGGCGCGTCGACAATCACCCAGCAACTGGCCAAGAACCTCTTCCTTTCGCGCGACAAGCAGCTGGGACGCAAACTGGAGGAATTGGTGATCACGTTTTTGCTCGAGTCGGCCCTCGGCAAGAATCGCATTCTCGAGATCTACCTGAACATCATCGAATGGGGACCGGACCTGCGTGGTCTGCGGCCCGCAGCCCACACCTATTTCGGTCGCGAACCCCAGGCGCTGACGCCGGCCGAGATGGCCTTCCTGGTCTCGATTATCCCCGGGCCGATCAAGTACCAGGGTTCATTCGCGCACGGCACGCCGGGTCCTGGGCTGCGCTTGCTGATCGACGATCTGTTGGGGAAGCTGCGCTCGGTGGATGCGATCAGCGAGGAGGAATATCGGCGGGCGCTCGACGACCCCATAATCGTCTCTGGCGGAAGGCCGCCCGGATGATTGGCGGTGATCTTTATCCGTGTGCCCGACGATTGTGCCCAGCCCAGGTTGCGTGTGGCACGATTGTTTCGGAGGGCGGGTGTTCTACAATCGCAATTGCGATCCGATAATTAAGAGGAAGAGCATGCTGCACCGCGTTTTCTGCGGCCAAAGGGTCGCTATCTCCCTTTTGGTGCTCACGGGCGCGGCGATGTTGATGCCGCCTTCGTCGATGGCATTCGCCGGCGGGCTCGCCGACAAACTCGTTGGCACATGGCGCGTCGTTCGCTTCGTAGACATCAATCCGAGCGGGAAGGTGACCTATCCCTTCGGACAGAAGCCAAGAGGCTACGTCGTCTATGACCCCACCGGTCATCTGAGTGTTCAAATCATGCGAGTGCCGGCCCAACCGACTTTTGTTGCCGGCGATGACGATAAGGGGACGGATGCGGAGGTGCGTGGGGCCTACGACGGCTTTGTGGCCAATTTTGGGACCTATCGTGTCGACGAGGCCCACAGCGTCGTCACACATGTCGTGGAAGGCAATCTTAAGCCCAGCTACACGGGAACGGAGCAGCCGCGCCCGTTCAAATTGGATGGCGACGTACTTATAATTAAAGTCCGCGACAAAGACGGTAGCTCGGGTATTCGGGAGCTCCATCGGGTCAAACAACCCGCGGCCAGCGACTCCTCGATCGTGGTCGCTAACGTCATAGCATGACGCACTTCAGCATTTCGGCTCGAAATTGTTTGCGGGACTTTTGCGTGACTCAGCGGCGCTCTGTTGTGCTCAGTGGTGCCAAACGCAACGGACGCGACGCGGCATCTGATTGAAATTAAAGACTCTAAAATCCAAAGGCTGCACTCATAATGCTGAGGTCGTGGGCTTCGCAATCCATCAAATTTGCGCGTCCGCCGCTTTCTGCGCCGCGTCCCTCGCGGCAATGAACCGATCCATTGCGCCGCTGCGGATCTTTTCACGGCGCTCTTCGAGGCCGCGGCGAAGTTCAATCAGCACTCTTGCCGCGTGTTCGTTCTTCTGAATGGCAGCCCAATAGGTTGCGACATTTGCAACTGCCGGAATCGGTGTGTCGACGCCGGCGGCCGGCATGACATTTTCGACAAAGAAAAGCCCAGGCACGAGCGCGCAATCCGCCATCGTCACGCGACCGCAGCAGGCAAAGCCATCCTTGCCGATGAGTTTGTCGAGCGCGTTGAGGTTCCGCACCACCTCACCGGCGAGCTGCTCACTGACAGCATGGTCGCTTGCCGCGGTGGGTGTTCGACGGGACAGAGCGCCTGTCTGACGGGACAGCATGAACATATTATTTATGATGTAGATGTCGCCAAGGCGTGCAAGCATGCGGATATGCGCGGTCTCGCGCGGAGTGATTCCGAGCAGCGAAGGCTCTGGATGGATTTCTTCGAGATATTCCGCGATCACTGCGGATTCCGGCATCATGTCGCCATCGATATCGAGAACCGGAATACGTCCGATCGGAAATCTCTCGCGGAATTTCGGCATGCCCCAATGTTCTGGCTGTTCGAAGACGATGTCCGTAATGCCCTTGGCGTAGATTTGCATGCGGACCCGGGCAGAATAGGGGCTGAGATCGGCGGAATAGAGTTTCATCATGATTTGACGGCCCCTGTATGGTCTGTCGATTCTTTCTGCAATTCATCCAACCTAATAACGCTCTCGCTGTGTCCGGAGCAAACTTGCCAGGAGGGCGGTCCGCATTTGTCATACATCTCGCTCATGCTTGCCACCATCATAATAATAAGTTGCAAGATACCAATTGTGCGATCTCAATTATGCGCGACACGCGTGTTCCAGCTGTTGATTGGGCTTGAAATATCCAATAGCGACGAGGCGTCACGGACGACGCGTCCCAGCGGCCGTGGCTTGCGATGTATCGCGGGGGCGCCAGCCTTCATGCGAAACTGCTGATGCATGCTGTATAGAGCCATTAGGCCTGCCCTATTTGCCCTCGAACCGGAGCGGGCCCATCAACTGGCGTTGGATGCACTACGCCTAGCGGGTCGCCGTACCCAGCGGTTGCCCTCAAAAGTGCCGGTCCTGTGTATGGGGCTGCGCTTTCCAAATCGGCTGGGTCTGGCCGCGGGATTTGACAAGAATGCTGTCGCTGTTGAGGGCTTGGGCTCGTTGGGCTTTGGCTTCATCGAAATCGGTACGGTGACGCCACGGCGGCAGCTTGGGCAGCCTCGTCCGCGCCTCTTTCGCCTACCCGCAGAAGGCGCGTTGCTCAACCGGCTGGGTTTTCCCAACGATGGCGCTGCTACGGTTGCGGCACGCCTGCGCCAGCGGCGCTATCGTGGCATCGTTGGAGTCAATATCGGTAAGAATGCCGACACGCCCGCTGCTCGCGCCATCGACGATTACATTGCCGGCCTGCGCGCGGTACGCGGCGTGGCGGACTATGTTGCGGTCAATATCTCCTCGCCCAATACGGCGGGGCTGCGCGACTTGCATGCCCGCGAACGGCTTGAACCCTTGCTCACGGCGCTGCTGGATGAACGAACACGCGGCGCCCTGGGGTCGGCGAGTCGTCCTCCGCTAGTTCTGAAGATATCGCCTGATTTGGGCGCTGAGGATTTGCAGGATGTCGTGACTCTTCTCAAGACCCTTTCACTGGACGGCGTCATTGCCACGAACACGACAGTGCAAAGAGAGAGCACCTTGACTTCAATTGAAGCTCAAGGCGGCGGCATAAGCGGTCGTCCCTTGCACCCGTTGGCGCTGCGTTGCGTTGCAGAGCTACGTGCACGGCTCGGTCCGAACTTCCCGATCATTGGGGTTGGTGGAGTAGATTCACCAGAAGCCGCCCTGCGCCTGCGCGCGGCAGGTGCCGACCTTATTCAACTTTACACCGGACTCATTTACCGCGGACCGGCCCTGGTAGCTCAATGCGCCAGCGCCTTGCTCGGATCGCCTAACTAGCTACGTATTTTTCCTAGCCGAAGCTGTCGTTCAACTTGGACGCCGAAGCGCTTGCCAGACACCTGGTTCGGCGATTCTCAGCTTCCTCAATGTCAGGCGATCAACTTGAGGGAGAGGTCCCACAGGCGTTCGGCGTTATGGGGATCGACCGCATAGCCTGCCTACCCACCAGTAAAGTC
>Ga0302326_10011984_pt1 | contig 18568 bp, 11 predicted proteins | sample Palsa_T0_3_FD_202264 | JGI IMG/M metagenome (GOLD analysis project Ga0302326, IMG submission 202264) | Peat permafrost microbial communities from Stordalen Mire near Abisko, Sweden - Palsa_T0_3 | ecosystem: Environmental > Terrestrial > Soil > Palsa > Peat permafrost | place: Sweden: Abisko...
AACGGCAGGTAGTACTCGTTGATCAGCACCGCCGGCTGCGCGGGCAGCTTGTCCAGGTCGCTCAGCAGCTCGTAGTAGTTCCTGGTGAACGTGTCAAGGAGCTCGTCGAAGTAGGCCGTGGAGACCTTGTCGTCGCAGACGGCCGAGGCCGCGCACAGCTGGGTAAGCACCGACCAGGACAGGTCGTCGGCGCCCACGCTCACGATGATCACCTTGGCGTGGGTGGCCGCCTCGGCCCGGGGCAACTGGGGCGGCGCGATCTCGCCGTTGTAGAGCACCTCGGGCCCGATCAGGCCGTTCTGGATCGTCGCGCTGCCGCAGGCGAGGTTGAGCACATTCCACTGGTTGGCCGCCGCGATGTCGGCCGCGTAGGACTCGGGTGAACGGCCGCACGCCTCGTCCTCCGGGGTCGGGTTCGGCTCCCAGGGCAGGCCCCAGCCCGCCGCGGTCGAGTCGCCGATCACCACCGCCTGCACCCCGGGCTGCGCCCCGCCGATCTGGGCGGGCTCGGTCAGCGGGTCCACGCCGACCAGGTCGTCGAGCGTCTTGACGCTGCGCAGCACCTTCGGCGTGCCCGCCGCGGTCAGCGCGATGCCGCCCACGTTGACCGCGCACACGACCGCGATGCCGGCCGCCAGCAGCTTCCAGATCGCGGGGCGCCTGCGCACCGCCGCCACCGCGATGAGCGGGATCGCGGCGAACCCCACCGCGATCAGCGTCTCCCAGATGAAGTACCGCTCCCAGCCCATGGCGAGCTGCTGGCTCAGCGTCAGCTCCACCTTGCTCGGCCCCTCGGCCCGCAGCATCTGGACCACCTGCGGGTCGATGGTGATGCGCTCGAGCGCCAGCCTGGGTCTGATCGGCCCGGTGAACTGCGGGCTGGTCGCCATCACCTGACCGAACAGGTCGAGTTCGCCCGGACCGCGCAGGCTGGCGTTCGGCAGCGTCGCGCCGACCTGCGCGGTCTGCCCGGCGGCGGAGACGGTCTGCAGCGGGGTCACCCGAAGCGCGAGCCAAATAGCCCCAGCCGTCACTATGACAAATACAGCCGCGTAAAAAGCGGCCGCGCGAGTGAGTGACAGAACCTTCGAAATAAACCCGATCCCCTCCCGAGCGGTCGAAGTGGCTAGATACCCATCGATCTACGGCCTAACGCCTCCTCGAGCGAAGAGCCGCCGGGAGAATGCAAAGGGAGCGACCAGTAGCTGGTCGCTCCCTTAAGCGGTGCAGGTGACGGGTGGGAACTAACGGGCCTTGCGGCTGTCGAGGTAAGAGCGAACGGCGGGGACGAGGACCGGGCCGCCCGCCACCAGCGCGGCGAGCAGGCCAAGGAAGGCGCCGAAGCCCCAGCCCACCGACACGCCGTAACCGCCGCTCGGGAGGTCGATGAACGCGATCAGGACGAGCAGCAGCTGCAGGGCGGTCCCGACGACGAGCACCCGCTCGTGCGCGACCGGCATGCTGAACGGCAGCTTGTCCCAGGCGACGCGGGCCACCAGGTACGCGATCAGGACCAGCGCCACCAGGAACTCCAGCCACAGCCAGCCGTGCTCGGCCGTTCCGCTGGCACTGCCGCTGTAGACCCCGGCCGAGACGGTGACCCACGGCAGCCAGATCGAGATCAGCGCGACGAAGCTCGCGATCGCCACCACCTTGTCCACGGTGGTCGCTCGGTTGAGGTCAAAGTTGACCGGGGGCACGCTCGACCCGGTCGAACTCTGCCGGTGCCCGCCTCCCGCCTGGGGCTGGTACTGCCCCTGCGGGTACCCGCCGGGCTGCTGCGGAGCCCCCTGGTTGTTGTAGCCGCCCGCGGCGTTGTAGCCGGAAGGAGCGTTGTAGCCAGCAGGGTTGTAGCCAGTAGGAGGGACGTACCCCGTGGGGGCGTCGTAGCTGGCCGGCCCGCTCGTCGCCCCGTAGCCGGTCGGCGCGCCCGTTCCCTGCGGCCCGTAGCCGGTGGCAGGCGCGCCCGCGGGCTGCGCCACCGCCAGCCCGGCACCGCAACTGCCGCAAAAGGCCGCGCCCGGCGCGTTCGCGGTCTGACACTGTGGACAGTTCATTGCATTGACCTCCGCAAGTCTCCCGTCTGGGAGCTTCTGTGACTCTTCCCCGTTCGACCGCGCCACCAGGCACCCGTCAGTACCACGGCATCGCTCACGCACGCCCGCCCGATAGCCTTGCGTTCTTCGGGCGCGCCCCGGGGAGACGGGGAGTCATCCCCCCAGACAAGCAGCAGTCGTGCGGCAAATCGTAGAGCAACGAACCCCCCGAAGTACCCCCATCCCACGGTAAATCTAAAGCGTTATCGTTTATTTCGATACACATGCGCCTCACCTTGCACAAAACGCATCATTTGCCCCCATCGATACGACATGATCACGAAGGATTTATTCCTGACGAAGGATCCGAATCGAATGGGTGCGCGAACTCTTCGTGATCATGGGAGCGAACACGCTGCCGGGTGACGTTTGTGCTCAGCCGAGGATTTGGCCGCCGCCGCGCTGTGGCAATTCCCGCTTACCGGCGGAGCCGATCGGGCCGATGATGGCCCCATGGAGACGGTGACGATTCCCGAGGTGCGCAAGTCCGGCGGGCTGATCGGCGCCGAGCTCAGCGGGCTCGACCTGACCAGGGAGTACCCGCACGAGACGTACCAGGCGATCCTGCGGGCGTGGGCCGAGCACGGGGTCATCTTCCTCCGCGACCAGCACCTGGACGCCGAGCAGCGGGACGCGTTCGCGTCCAAGCTCGGCGAGATCCGGGTGCGGCAGGAGTTGCGCAAGGAGCCCGAGCAGACGAAGGCGGTCGGCGAGGGCTGGCACACCGATATGACCTGCTTCGACGAACCGCCCAAGGCCACCATCCTGTTCTGCCAGGAGGTTCCGCCGTGGGGCGGCGACACCCAGTGGGCGGCGATGGGGCCGACGTTCGACGGGCTGTCGGCCGGGCTCCAGGCGACGCTGCTCGGGCTGCGCGCGATCCACGCCAACGTCCGCAAGCTCGGCTACAGCTACGCCCAGACCGACCCGCCGGAGCCGTCGGTCGACGAATACGACAAGGCCGAGGGGCCGGTCCACCCGGTGGTGCGGCTGATCCCCGAGACCGGGCGGCGCGTGCTTTACGTGAACCCGGAGTTCACCACCCGGTTCGAGGGGTGGACCAGGCGGGAATCGCTGCCGCTGCTGAAGTACCTGTTCGACTTCGGGACGCGGCCGGAGTTCATCACCAGGTTCCGCTGGGCGCCCGGGTCGATCGCGATGTGGGACAACCGGCAGACCTGGCACTTCGCGGTCAACGACTACCAGGGCCAGCGCCGCGTGATGCACCGCATCCTGCTCAACGGTTCCAAGCCGGTCCCGGCCGCCTAGCTGTGGACGCCTCTACTCCCCGGTCGGTGCGGCTCGGCACGTGGCCCACCCCGCTTGAGCCGATGCCGCGACTGGCCCGTGCGCTCGGGCTCGGCGAGAACGACCTGTGGATCAAACGCGATGATCTGACCGGCCTCGGCGGCGGCGGGAACAAGGTACGCAAGCTTGAATGGACCTGCGGCGCGGCGCTGGCCGCCGGCGCCACGGTCCTCGTGACCACGGGCGCGCCGCAGAGCAACCACGCGCGGCTGACCGCGGCCGCCGCCGCCCGGCTCGGTCTCGACGTTGTCCTCGTGCTCGGCGGAAGCCCCGGGGCATCCCGGTCAGGCAACCTCGCGCTTGACGGCCTGTTCGGCGCCGCCGTGGTGTGGGCCGGCGCCGCCGACGACCAGGCCCTCGGCGCCATCGCCGAACAGGTGGCCGAGGAGTTGCGGCAGCGCGGCGCCGTCCCTGCGGTCATCCCCTTCGGCGGCTCCAGCGTGCTCGGCGCGCGCGGCTACGCCGAGTGCGGACGCGAGCTGCTCGCCCAGCAACCGGACCTGGAAACGGTCGTCGTCGCGGTCGGCTCCGGCGGCACCATGGCCGGGCTCATCGAGCCCCTGGGGGCAGCGCGGGTGCTCGGCGTGCATTGCGGCGCGATCGCCGATCCGGCCCGAACCGTGTCGGCGCTGGCTTCCGGCCTCTCCGGCGAACCCTGCCCGCCGCAAGACCTGAGGCTCCGCCTCGACCAGGTCGGTGACGGCTACAGCAGCCTGACCGAGCAGACCATAGCCGCCCTCACCCTCGCCGCCCGCACCGAAGGCATCGTGCTCGACCCGATCTACACCGGACGGGCGATGGCGGGACTGATCGCGGCGGTCAAGGACGGTGACATCGTCGTCGGCCAGCCCACCATCTTCCTGCACTCAGGCGGCATGCCCGGCCTGTTCGGCCACGCCGCGACACTCGAGACGGCAGAGGCCGCGCTCACCGTCTTCGATGCCGCGATCTGAAGGCTCGGCCGCCGGCCAGGCGGTCGCACGAGCCGGGCCGGCCGGGAACTCCTCCCCAGAAAGTTCACCGTCCATAAGGTGAACCACCGTGTTCGGGCCGGACCCGGGGCTGGCAGGATGGCCCCCATGAGTGCTGATCAAGTCGACGCGCTGGTGATCTTCGGGGCGACCGGGGACCTGGCCAAGCTGGAGACGTTCCCCGCGCTCGTGGGCCTGGTCGAGCGCGGGGTGCTCGACGTGCCCGTGATGGGGGTCGCCAAGAGCGGCTGGCGGGTCGAGCAGTTCCGCGATTACGCCACCGCCTCGCTGAAGCTGAACAACATGGACCCGACCACTCCGGCCGCGGTCAAGATGCTCAGCCTGCTGAAGTACGTCGACGGGGATCTGGACGACCCGCAGACGTACCAGTGGATGAAGAACGAGCTCGGCGACGCGAAGAAGATCCTCTTCTACCTTGAGGTCCCGCCGTTCCTGTTCGGGCGGATCACCGAGGGGATCTCCGGGGTCGGGCTCGCGGCGGGCTCCCGGGTCATGGTGGAGAAGCCGTTCGGCAACGACCTCCCGAGCGCGCTGGCGCTGAACGAGACCATCCACAAGTACTTCCCGGAGGAGTCGGTCTACCGGGTGGACCACTGGCTCGGCCTCGACCCGGTCGAGTCGATGATGTTCGCCCGGTTCGCCAACTCGATCATCGAGCCGCTGCTCAACCGCAACTACGTGCGCTCGATCCAGATCACGATGGCCGAGGCATTCGACGTGGCCGACCGGGGCAGCTTCTATGACAAAACCGGCGCGATCAAGGACGTCATCCAGAACCACATGCTCCAGGTGCTCGCCACCGTGCTGGCCGACCCGCCGGACGGGGCCGGAATCGACTCGTGGATCACGTCCAAGGCCCGGCTGATCGGCGCGCTGCGGCCGCTGACGCCGGCCGACGTGGTCAAGGGGCAGTACGACGGGTACCTGTCGGTGGACGGGGTCGCGCCCGGGTCGAAGACCGAGACGTTCGCGGCCATCCGGCTGGCCGCCGACACCTGGCGCTGGGACGGCGTGCCGATCGCGATCCGGGCCGGCAAGTGCCTGGCGGTCACCGCGACCGACGTGTTCATCGACTTCAAGCGACCGCCGCGGGACGTGTTCGAACTCGGCCACGTGCTGACCTCCAACGCGCTCCGGTTCCGGGTGTGGCCGGAGAGCCAGACGGTGCTGACCCTGGTCGGCAAGAAGCCAGGCGGCAGCTGGCTGCCCGAGGTTCAGGACCTCACGTTCAACCAGCACCCCGGCGCGGACATGCGCCCCTACGACCGGCTCATCGGCGCGGCCCTGGGCGGCGAGCGCTGGCTGTTCGCCCAGCAGGACACGGTCGACGCCGCCTGGCGAGTCGTCGACCCGGTCCTCGGCCAGGTCGGCCCGCTGGCGCCCTACCCGCGCGGCTCCTGGGGCCCGGACGCGACGTCCCTGCTCCCGGCCGACGGGACCTGGTACAACCCGGTCGTGTAGGTGGGCGATTCGCTGCTGTGGGCAGATCCGCCGACGGCAGCGAACGGCCCGTAACCGGGCAGTTGTCGCGCACCCTGGAGCCATGTCACAGGAAACAAAGATCCCCGTCTTCACCGAACGATTCCGACTCTCCCTGCTCGAGCGGCGCGTGCTCGTCCTCGACGGCGTCCTTGACGACGACAACGGCACCCTGCTCGCCGCTCAGTTCCTCACGCTGGCCGACGAGGACGAGCACGCGGACATCGCGCTCTGGATCAACTCACCCGGCGGCTCGGTGCCGTCGATGCTCGCGATCCGCGACGTCATGCGGCTCATCCCCTGCGACGTGGCCACCCTCGCGTTCGGCATCGCCTGCAGCGCGGGCCAGTTCCTGCTCTCGGCCGGAACGCACGGCAAGCGGTTCGCGCTGCCGCACGCCCGCATCCTGATGCACCAGGGATCGTCCGGGATCGGCGGTTCCGCCGTCGAGGTCGAGTTGCAGGCGGCCGACCTGCGACTGACCAGGGACACCGTGCTCGGCCTGACCGCGGCCGATACCGGCCAGCCGGAGGACCGGATCTTCGAGGACTCCAGGCACGATCACTGGTACTCCGCGGTCGAGGCCAGGGAGTACGGCTTCATCGACGCCATCGCCGAGACGTTCGGCCAGCTGATGCCGTCGAAGAAGCGGCCGTTCGGACTGCGCGCGGCGGATCCCGGCCCTGCCGCCGGAGGCACCGTCACGGGCAGCACTGCCACCGGCGGCACCACCACCGCAAGCACTGCCACCGCAGGCACCGTCGCAGGGAGCGCATCATGAGCAGCTACACGATCCCGAACGTCATCGCCGAGCACCCTCGGGGCGACCGGATCATGGACGTCTACTCGCACCTGCTGACCGAGCGGATCGTCGTCCTCGGCACCCCGATCGACCCGGGCGTCGCCAACACGCTGACCGCCCAGCTCATCTACCTGGAGGCGCACAGCCCCGACCAGGAGATCAACCTGTACATCAACTGCGAGGGCGGCGACATCCCGTCGATGCTCGCCATCTACGACACGATGCAGTACATCCAGCCCTCGGTCGCGACCACCTGCGTCGGCCAGGCCGTCGCGGCCGGCGCGGTGCTGCTCGCGGCGGGCGCCCCCGGACGGCGGGCGATGCTGCCGCACGCCCGGGTGATCCTGCACCAGCCCGCCGCCAGCGGCCGGGGCCCGATCCCCGACCTGATCCTCGCGGCCGACGAGGTGGTCAGGCTCCGGGCCGAGTTCGAGTCGATCCTCTCCCGGCACACCGGCCAGTCGGTGGAGACGCTGCGGGCCGACACCGACCGGGACCGCATCCTCACCGCCCAGGCGGCCCTCGACTACGGCCTGATCGACCAGATCCTGACCGACCGCTCCTGACCGCCGCCGCCGACCGCCGGTCGATCCTTGGCTTCGGCGGGAGATCAAATGCCGGATCCGGAACGAGGAGTGGTTTTACCCACCCCCGGTCCGGGATTGATCGTGGTACGGCAGGAGGCCGATGACGCAAGGCTGCGCGCCCCCAGGCCCTCCTATCGGGTGAGGCGCGCAGCCATGAGGTCGGTTAACCGGTCATTCACGGGCCGGAGATGAGATTCAGGGAGACCGTTGAGATATACGTGCCCACAAAGGTGTTCGACGGCACGTTGATCCACCATCCGACCGGGTGGTCGGCGGCGTTGGCGCCTGTGTCGTGTCCGATTACGATCGTCCCCAGGCCGGTAAGTGCATCGGCGCTATAGATGCTGAGGGGTGCCGCTGTCCCGGTCCCGTCCGCCGCCTGCCCTGTCGCTCCCGACCCGACGGTGAGGTTCACCGGGTACGCCACCGGCCCCGTCGGTAGGTCGCCGGACACGCCGACGAGGTTGGCCGGCAGCGTACATACCGATGACACGCCCGCCACGACGGCACAGGCGGCACCCGGAGCCGTGGTGCTGGTCATGAGGTCGTCACCCGTGCCGGTGCTGGTAGTTAGGCTTCCGTTGGTAGCGAACGTCGGCGTAGTAGTCCCAGTGCCCAGGGTGTAGGTGACGGGGACCGTCGGGACCGTATCTGTGTACGTGAACGGCGTGGCCTCGGCGGTGACATTCCAGCCTGAGGCGGTCCCCGTGGCGTCATCGACTGTGTAGGTCTCGTCAGCGGCCGTCTGGTCGGACAGCTGCTGGTCAAGGCCGTTCACTAGTTCGGTCCACCCGATGGCGGGCGGCGCGGTCAGGCTCAGGTTGCCGGCGGTCATGAGCAGCGTCCCCGTGATCGTGCAGGGCGTCCCCGTGATCGCCACGTTCGCGCCAGCGCCGCACGCCGCTGCGTCGGCGGTTCCCCCGGAGAACAGGAGCGTAGCGCCGATCCCCCCGGTAAGCAGCACGGAGGCTGCCAGAGCGGGCATTAGACGCTTCCCGGTCGTACTTATCAAGTTTCTCATGTCTGCGTGATCCCCCGTCTAGAGCATAAATTGCTCTAAGTAATCGAATGATAACACAGTGCATTTGATTCGCATAGTTCAGCCTTGATTACGCTACGCCCGAAATTCGTGATATACGCCGTTATATGATGGCTTCCGAATTCCGACGGGGAATTCAGCTATACACATATATAGCGCAAAAGTAACGAACGAATAAATCTTGAGCTACACACCGCACGAGGTGCAGCCCTCCCGGAAATTGATCGTTCGGCGAGAGCAGGCTCAGCCTCGATCCATCGGTCAAATAGGGCGCTTTATGGCGCGCTAACGCGAAAGGTGCCCTCTGCGGAGAACTGGAGTTGCCGAAGCTTCCAGTTCCCGTTCGAGAGGGCACCTTGTCGGCGCGTTTCGACGTGAGGTCGCTGCTAGCTAGCCAGTGGACGCGCCGGGGCCTGACGTAAGCCGGCTGTGCCGACGCAGCCGCAGCAGCAGCACCACCAGCGCCGCGAGCACCAGCGCTCCGATGACGATCAGCGCGATCGCCCAGGTCGGGATCCCGTTCACGGGGACCAGCGAGTAGGCGCCGGGCCCGGTGTGAACGATGCGCGTGGGGGGCGGTACGGGCACGGTGACCCACCCCGACCACCTGGCGATCAGGCCGTCACCGTAAACCAGCCGCACCGAGCAGGGCATGCTCACCCCTTCTGGGAGGCCCGGAGCGTTGACGGCGATCACGGCCTGGCCATGCGGCAGGATGGTCGAGGTGTAGACCCCGAACGAGTGACTCCTGCCAGCGACAGCACAGGACGCCTTGCCGGTGCCATGGGTGAACGTCTGCCCCGTGTTGGCCACCCCGATGTTGAGGCGGGCGGTCGGCCCGATGGCTTCTCCGGTGACATCGGGAATCCGCAGCCGGGTCGTCATCCGGGACAGCGCTCCCACCGTCACCGCCACGCCCACCGTGACCCGCTCGATGATGATCGCCCGCGCGATCGCCTTCCCGTTCGAGCCGACCTGCACCGACGCCGGCAGCGTGGCCGATTCCACCGTCAGCCCGGCCAGATACTGGCGGGGTGGCGTTCCGGCGGGCACTCGCACCGTGAACGGGACCCTCTCAACGGCGCCCGCTGGCAGCGTGACCTCCCCCGGCAGGCCGCTCACCCAGCAGCCGGTGCCCGAACATCCCCCGAATTCCTGGCCGAAGGCGCTCCCCCCGTTACCCGCCGTGACCCCGGTGGCCCGGCTGAGCTTCAGCTTCTCGGCCAGCTGCCCCTCATTGCTGACCAGCGCGGTGTCCGTCACGGACTCCCCGGGCGCCATCGTCAGCATGAAGTACGGGGCCACCTGCCCCGCGCTGTCGGGTACCGGCGTCAGGCCGAACTGCCCGTTGCCGCCCGCGGGGGCCGCCGCCGCGGGCAGCACCAGGGTCACTACAGACAGCGCAGCCACCACGACTGCGGCGGCCAGGCGCCGAATCGGCTGGTTCACGGCGCGGAGATGACTTCCAGGGTGACGGTGGAGGTGTACGTGGCGGGCACGGCGTTCGCGGGCACGGCCACCCACCATCCCACCGCAGCGGCAGCGGGGTACCCGATGACGATCGATCCCAGGCCGCTAGCCGCGGAGGTGTCGTAGATCTTGACCGCCGTCGGCGCCGACGCGGCGGTGGTGATGGCCACCGGGTACGTCGTGGTGTTGGTCGGCAGCGTGCACGTGGCGCCCGAGGTGCAGGTGGCGGTCGGGGCCGTCGTCGCGGTCTGGGCGGCGACGCTGCCGTTGGTCGAGAACGTTCCGGCATTCACCAGCGTGGCAGCGGGGGTGATGCTCGTGAACGTGGTGGCCGAGACGGTCACGTTCCAGCCGAGGCCGCTGCCCGTGGCGTCATCGACTGTGTAGCTCTGCTGCGCGGTCGTCGTGTCGACCAGCAGCTGGTTGAGACCGTTGTTGGTGGCTGCCCAGGCCAGGGCGACCGGCGAGAGCAGGGTCAGGCTGCCGGCGGTAAAGGTGAGCGTCCCGGTGTCGGTGCACGTCGTCCCGGCTACGACCGGGGTGCCCGGGCACGCCGCCGCCTGGGCCGCTCCCGCGCCGGCCACCAGGCAGCCGCCGACCCCCCCGGCCAGCAGCGCGCAGGCGCCGACGACCGGCCCGACTCGCCTCCTGATCACACGCAACAGATTCCTCATCACGGTGCCCCCGTCGATCTGGAACGGTAGTTACTAATTGTTAAATACGATGACATTGGGTAGTAATACCTAGCTAGCCTTGCGTCTCGACTACCGCAGCACACCGTCCTGCCCGGCGCGTTCACGGGTGGTTCACGGCGCGGAGATGACTTCTAGGGTGACAGTGGAGGTGTACGTGGCGGGCACCGCGTTCGCGGGCACGGCCACCCACCAGCCCACCGGGGCGGCGCCTGGCAGTCCGACGGTGATCGACCCCAGGCCGGTTGTCGCGGAGGTGTCATAAACCTTGTAGGCCGTCGGCGTCGTCGCCGCGCAGGTGATGGCCACTGGGTACACCTGCGTGTTGGTCGGTACCGTGCACGTGGCACCCGAGGTGCAGGCACCGGTCGGGGCCGTCGTCAAGACCGCGGAGGTGATGCTGCCGTTGGTCGAGAACGTCCCGGCAAGCGGGAGGCTGACGGTGCCGTTGGTGAAAGTGGTGGCCGATACGGTCACGTTCCAGCCGAGGCCGCCGCCCGTAGCGTCATCGACGATGTAGCTCTGGTGCGCGGTCGTCGCGTCGACCAGGCTCTGGTTAAGACCGTTGTTGGTGGCTGCCCAGGTCAGGGCGACCGGCGAGAGCAGGGTCAGGCTGCCGGCGGTAAAGGTGAGCGTCCCGGTGTCGGTGCACGTCGTCCCGGCTACGACCGGGGTGCCCGGGCATACCGCCGCCTGGGCCGTTCCCGCGCCGGCCACCATGCAGCCGCCGATCCCCCCGGCCAGCAGCGCGCAGGCGCCGACGACCGGCCCGACTCGTCTCCTGATCACACGCAACAGATTCCTCATCACGGTGCCCCCCGCCGATCTGGAACTGTAGTCACTAATTGTTAATCAATGATAACACTGAGTAGTTATACCTGGCTAGCCAGGGTGTTAACCACTGCGGCGCACTATTCCGTCTAGTCCGTTTATGGGCCGGATACCATCTCTATCGTCACGGTCGACGTGTATACGCCCACATAAGTGGCGGCTGGCACCTGAACCCACCACCCGATCGGGTTCGCCGCGGTGCTGCCGCCCAGGGTCATGACGCCCTCACCGGTGCTGGCCGCGGTGTCGTAGACCGTGTAGACCGTCGGCGAGCTGACTGCCGTGTTCATGACCACGGGATAGGTCGTGGTGTCGGTCGGCAGGGTGCATGACCCGACGCAGGTCGCGGTCGGGGCGGTGGCGGCCGCGGAACTGCTGACGCTGCCGGTGAAGTCAAAGGCCCCGGTATTGAGCAGCGACTTCGGCCCGGTGGTGAACGTCGTCGCGGAGACCGTGATATGCCAGCCGGCTCCCGTCGCGGTGTTGTCGGTGGCCGTGAGCTGCTGGTCCCCTGAGGTACCGTCGACTGCGGGCTGGTTAAGGCCGGTCCCGGTGAGCGCCCAGGTCAGCGACGTCGGAGAGGCCAGTTCCAGAAAGCCGACGGGCTCGACGGTCACCGGGCTGCTCGGCGCGGAGGTGCCGGTGGTGGACAGGACGGTGGTCGTGGTGTCGATGACGGTGACCGTGTAGGTGGTCCCGTCGGTCAGGCCGGTGAGACCGCAGGTGGTCGTGCCCGCCGCGGTGGTGCAGGTGGCCGTGCCGGGGGTGGAGCTGACGGCGTAGCCGGTCAGGGTACCGTTGTTGAGGTAGACCGGCGCCGTCCAGGACACCGTCGCGATGGTGTCGCCGGGCGTCGCGGTCACGTTGGTGGGCGCCTGGGGATCGACAAGCACGGCGGCGTTCGCCTCCGCAGTGGAATCGTTGCCTTCCTGGCCATGGCCGTTGTTCCCCCAGCAGTAGGCGGTGCCGGTGCTGTCCAGCGCGCACGAGCCCTGGTCCCCCGCATTGACCTGGGCCAGGGTGCGGCCGGACAGCGTTCCCCCGGTGTACACCGCAGTGGGGACAGATACGGTCGTGGTGTTGTTGATGCCGAGACGGCCGTCGGCGTTGTAGCCCCAGCAGAAGGCGGCGCCGGCGCTCCCCAGCGCGCAGGTGTCAAACTCGCTGGCGCTGATGGAGGCGATGGCCACGCCGGCCATCGGTGTCGCTGTGGTGTAGACGGAGGCCGGCACGTCTTGCGAAGTGGGGGTTCCGTTGTCGCCGAGCTGGCCGTTTGCGCCGTAGCCCCAGCAGTAGACCAGGCCGGTGCTGTCCAGCGCGCAGGTGAAGTTGCTGCTGGCCGTGATCTGGACGATGATCCGGCCGGCCATCGTTGTTCCAGTGGTGTACACCGCCGTCGCCCCGGGCTGCGCCGTGCTTGAGGTGGTGTTGTTGCCGAGCTCCCCGTTGGTGTCGATGCCCCAGCAGTAGACCAGGCCGGTGTTGTCCAGCGCGCAGGTATGCAGATAACCTGCGGCGACTTGGACGATGGTGCGGCCGGACAGCGCTGTCCCGGTGGTGGTGACCGCCACCGGGGTGCTGCTGCTGGCGGTCGAGCCGCTGACGCCGAGCTGGCCACTGCTGCCCAGGCCCCAGCAGTACACGGCGCCCGCGCTGGTCACGCCGCACGTGCTGTACTGCCCGGCGCTGATCTGGATGAAGGTCAGACCGCCCGACACCAGCACCGGGACGTTGGAGGGGGTGCTGCTCGTGGTGCCGTTGCCGAGCTCGCCGTCGACGTCATACCCCCAGCAGTACACGGCGCCGATGCTGGCCAGCGCGCACACGTGCCAGTACCCCATGGTGATCTGGGTCATCGTGACCCCCGACAGCGCGCCGCCGGTGTACACGGCCACCGGCGTGAGCTGCGCGGTCGACGTCGTGACGCCGTTGCCCAGCTCACCGTCGCTGTCGTCGCCCCAGCAGTAGGCCTTGCCGCTGTAGATGGTGCAGGAGCTTTCCCGGCCGCCGGCCGCGATGGCTTCCGGCGGCCACGGCGTCACCGTGGCCGCCGTGGAGTTGGGCGAGTAACCGTCGGTGGTCTCGGTGGCCACCGTGACACTGTAGGTCGTGCCGTTGGTCAGGCCGGTCAGCGTGCAGGTGAGTGCGGTGGTGGTGCTGCAGGTCGCGCCGCTGGGGCTGGCGGTGACCAGGTAGCCAGTCAGGGTCCCGGTGCCAAGGCTGGCCGGCGCCACCCAGTACACCGCCGCGGTGGTACTGCCGGGGAAAGCGGTGACGCTGGTAGGAGCGCCCGGCACGACGCCCGCCACGGTCACCGGCACGGGGCTGATGGTGGTCGAGGCGTTCCCCAGCTGGCCGTTGGCGTTGGTCCCCCAGCAGTAGAAGGCCCCTGTCGTGTCCTGCGTGCAGGTGGCGAGCTGCCCGGAGCTGATCTGGAACAGGGTCGTCCCGGTCGGCATGGAGCCCTGGGAGACCGCCACCGGAAGGCTGCTGCTGGTGGCCCCGTTGTTGCCGAGCTGGTCGCCGGTGCCCAGGCCCCAGCACCAGGCGGCGCCGGTGACATCGACCGCGCACGCGAAGCTCGTGCCCGCCGTGATCTGGCTCAGGGGCAGCCCGGTGCTCGTCGCGGTCACCGCGACCGCCGTGTTCTGGATGGCGGTGGTCGAGCCGTTCCCCAGCTGGCCGCTGCCGCCGGCGCCCCAGCAGTAGGCGGCGCCGGCGCTGCCCAGCGCGCAGGCGGTGGTGCCGCCGGTGGTGATCTGGACGAGGGCCACCCCGGACAGCACCCCGCTGGCCGTCACCGCCACCGCCGTGCTGCTGGTGGCGCTCGCGCTGTTGCCCAGCTGGCCGCTGGTGCCGAGCCCCCAGCAGTAGGCGGCGCCCGTGCTGGCCAGCGCGCACGCGTAACTGCCGCCGGCGGCGATCTGGGTCAGGGTCAGCTGGTACAGCTGGCTCCCGGAGGTGGCCGTCACCGCGCCTGGCACGTCAGCTATCGAGGCGCCGCCGTTCCCCATCTGGTCGTTCTTGTTGTTGCCCCAGCAGTAGGCGACCCCGGCGCTGGTCAGCCCGCACGCGAAGTCGGCCCCGACGCTGATCTGGGTGAAGGTCAGTCCGCCCGACACCAGGACCGGGGCGCTGCTGGCGGTGGTCGTGTTGTTCCCCAGGGCGATCTGGTCGCCGCTAACGGCAGTGCTGTTGTTGCCCCAGCAGTAGGCGTTCCCGGTGCTGGCCAGCGCGCACGTCCAGTCCTGGCCGACGCTGATCTGGATCAGTGTCAGCCCCGACAGCACCCCGGAGGTGTAGACCGGGACCGGCGTGGACACCGGGGTCGTCGTGGTGGTGTTGTTCCCCAGCTCGCCGTAGGTGTCGTCGCCCCAGCAGAAGGCCTTGCCGTTGCGGAGCAGGCACGCGTGGTTGTACCCGGACGCGGTCATGGTCGGCAGGGACATCACCGCCGCCGGCACCAGGAAGTTATCGGCCGTGTCGGGGTTGCCGAGCTGGCCGTTGCTGTTCTCGCCCCAGCAGAAGTCGGCGCCGGTGTTGCTCAGCGCGCACACGAACGTAGTGCCGACGGTGACCTGGGCCAGGTTCAGCCCGGTCAGCACCCCGGTCGCCGTCACCGCCACCGCCGTGCTCTGCGCCGCGGTGGTCGAGCCGTTCCCCAGCTGGCCGATGGCGCCGCCGCCCCAGCAGTAGCCCAGCCCCGCGGCCGACAGCGCGCATGAGGAGTTGGAGCCGGCATCGAGCTGGGTCAGGGTGATACCTGACAGCACCCCGGTCGTGGTCACCGCCACCGCCGTGCTCTGCGCCGCGGTGGTCGAGCCGTTTCCCAGCTGGCCGCTGCCCCCCGCCCCCCAGCAGTAGGCGACGCCCGCCGCCGACAGCGCACACGCGAAGTTGGAGCCGACGGTGATCCCGGTCAGGGTCAGCCCCGCGAGCACCCCCCCGCCCGCGTACACCGGCGCGTTGCTGCTGGTGGTCGAGCCGTTCCCGAGCTGGCCGCTGGTGCCAAGGCCCCAGCAGAAGGGAGCGCCCTGGTGGGTCAGCGCGCACGTCGATGTGCCGCCGGTGATGATCTGGATCAGGAGCGCCCCCGACAGCGCCCCGGCCGTGTACACCGCCACCGGCACGCTGCTGCTGGCGGCCGAGTTGTTCCCCAGCTGGCCGCTGGTGCCAAGCCCCCAGCAGTAGGCGGCACCCGCGCTGGACAGCGCGCACGCGGTGCCACCATTGGCGGATATCTCGGTCAGGGTCACCCCCGCCAGCGCCCCGCCGCTGTACACCGCCACCGGCACGCCGCTGCTGGTGACCGAGTTGTTCCCCAGCTGGCCGCTGGTGCCAAGCCCCCAGCAGTAGGCGGCGCCCGCCGCCGACAGCGCGCAGCTGAAGTTGGTGCCGGTGGCGATCTGGGTCAAGGTCGCCCCCGACAGCACCCCGCCGGTCCAGGCGGCAACCGGCACGCTGCTGGTCATGGTGCTGTTGTTGCCGAGCTCGCCATTGCTGTTGTCACCCCAGCAGTACGCCTTCCCGCCGTCGATCTCGCACGAGTGGATGTTCCCGGACGCGATCGTGGTCGCCTGGGACGGTGCCACGGTCACCGGAACCAGGAAGTTAACCGCCGTGGCGGGGTTGCCGGCCTGCCCGCCGCTGTTCGCCCCCCAGCAGTAGGCGGTGCCGAAGGTGTCCAGCGCACACGTGGAGAGGGATCCGCTGGCACTCGCCTGGGTTAGGGTCACCCCCGACAGCACCCCGGACGTGGACACCGCCCCCGGCACGTGGTTGACGTTGACCGAGTTGTTCCCCAGAGTGCCATCGGTGCCCTGGCCCCAGCAGTAGGCGGCGCCCGCGCTGCCCACCGCACACGCGAAGCCGTTGCCGGCGGTGACCTGGGTCACGGTCACCCCCGACAGCACCCCGGACGCAGTCACCGCCACCGGCACATTGCTGGAGGTACCCAGGTTGTTCCCCAGCTGGCCGCTGGTGCCCAGGCCCCAGCAGTAGGCGGCGCCCGCGCTGCCCACCGCACACGCGAAGCCCAGTTCGGCGCTTATCTGGGTCAGGGTCACCCCCGATAGCACCCCGGACGTGGTCACCGCCACTGGCGTGACCTGCGAAGCGGTGTTCGCGCCGTTCCCCAGCTCGCCGTCTACGTCGTAGCCCCAGCAGTAGGCGGCGCCCGCGCTCGACAGCGCGCACGTGAAGTTATCACCCGCGCTGATCTGGGTCAGGGTCACCCCCGCAAGCGCCCCTCCGGTGTACACCGGCACCGGCACGCTGCTGTTGACGGTTGAATTGTTCCCCAGCTCACCGGACGCGTTCAGGCCCCAGCAGTAGGCGTTGCCGCCGGTGATCTCGCACGTATGGGAGTACCCGGCCGAGATCGTGGGCTGGTTGAGCGCCGCGATCTGGGCGGCGGTAAGCGCGGAGGAGTAGAGCGCGACATCGTCCATCCTTCCTGAGACGAAGTAAATGGCACCACCGTTGTTCATGCCATCGCCGATCATCGTGTTGCCCGTCGCCTGCCAGGCGGTGGTGAAGGCGGTGGAGGCCACCAACGTCCCGTTGACGTACAGCGCGATCGTGCCCGCGGTCACATTGTCCACGCCGACAACGTGGTACCAGGTGTCGGCGGCTACGGTTGCGGGCCCGAGGTCTTGGTAGAGCGTGGCCGAAGAGCTATCCGTCGCCCGCACGGCGTACGCGAACTGGTCGCTACTGCCTTGGTACTGCAGTTTGAAGCCGGATTGGGTAGTGCCGGTGGGGGAGGCGAGACCGTTGATGGACACGAAGGTCTGGTTTGCTCCGCCGGTGGCGTTCAGATAGACCCACGCGGAGGCCGTGTAGCTCGCCGAGGTGTTGACCACCGCTCCGGTGATGGTGACGACGCCCGCGGACGTGCCGTTGAGCGCGATCGAGTGCGCGCCCACCCCCGGCGCCGCCCAGGTGACCCCGGTGCCCAGGGTCCCGGTGTTACCGTTGCCCGACGAGTCGGCCGTGCTGGTCCCCGAGCCCTCGCTGAACGGCCACTGTCCGGCCGGCGCGGGCACCGTGGCGGCCGCCGACGCCGGCGCCGGGGCCACCAGCTGGACGCCCACCCCCATGACGGCGCAGACGCCGACCGCCAGCGACGCCACCGCCACCGCCACCGCCCCGCGCCGCAGCACCCGGCCCGGTCCGTTCACGGGCCGGATACCATCTCGATCGTCACGGTCGAGGTGTACACGCCCGCGTAGGTGGCGGCCGGCACCTGCACCCACCATCCGATCGGGTTCGCCGCGGTGCTGCCGCCCAGGGTCATCACGCCTTCGCCGGTGCTGGCCGCGGTGTCGTACACCTTGTAGGCCGTCGGCGAGGCGGCGGCGGTGATGATGTTCACCGGATAGGTCGTCGTGTTCGTCGGCAGCGTGCAGGTCCCGACGCAGGTCGCGCTGGGCGCCGTGATGGACACGGGGCTGGTGACGCTGCCGGTGAAGTTGAAGGTCCCGGTGTTCGCCAGCGTGTGCGTCCCGTTGGTGAACGTGGTCGCCGAGACCACGATATTCCAGCCCGCGGTCAGGCTGTCGCCGACCGTGAACTGCTGATCACCCGCATTCGGATCGACGGCGCCCTGGTCCAGCCCGATGTCGGTGAGGGCCCAGCTGAGCGAGGTCGGGCTGGTCAGCGACAAGCCGGCCGGGGTGACGTTGACCGCGGGGCTGCTCGGCGGCGAGATGCCGTCGGTGGTCACCGTTACCACCGTGACCGAGTAGATGGCCCCGTCCGTAAGCCCGGTGATCACGCACGTCAGCGTGGTGGTCGTGCAGGTGAAGGTGCCTGATGCGCCCGTGGCGGTGGCGGTGTACCCGGTCAGCGTCCCGGTGCCCAGGCTGGCCGGCGCCGTCCACGCGATCGTCGCGCTGGTGTTCCCCGCTGTCGCGCCCACCCCTGTCGGCGGTCCGGGAATGATCCCCGCCACGATCACCGGCGTGGTGCTGCTGGTGGTGGAGGCGTTCCCGAGCTGGCCGTTGCCGTTGCCGCCCCAGCAGTAGAAGGCCCCGGTGGTGTCCTGCGTGCAGGTGGCGAGCTGCCCCGAGCTGATCTGGAACAAGACCGTGCCCGTCGGCGTCGAGCCCTGGGACACCGCCACCGGCGTGTTGCTGGTGGCGGTCCCGCCGTTGCCGAGCTGGTCGCCGGTGCCCAGGCCCCAGCACCAGGCGGCGCCGGTGACATCGACCGCGCACGCGAAGCTCGTGCCCGCCGTGATCTGGCTCAGGGGCAGCCCGGTGCTCGTCG
>Ga0302326_10011985_pt1 | contig 18566 bp, 14 predicted proteins | sample Palsa_T0_3_FD_202264 | JGI IMG/M metagenome (GOLD analysis project Ga0302326, IMG submission 202264) | Peat permafrost microbial communities from Stordalen Mire near Abisko, Sweden - Palsa_T0_3 | ecosystem: Environmental > Terrestrial > Soil > Palsa > Peat permafrost | place: Sweden: Abisko...
GCAAGGACCTTGCCAATTCCGTCAATGCGATGTTGACTCATATCGGTCGCAAACAATTGCCCGAAGACGTTATCGCCTCTTACATAGGCGACGGTGCTGGCATGCTTGTCCGCCGCGCACTCGGCGACCCGACCGACGAATCTCTCGTTGACAGCGCCCTTGGCTACTTCCTCGATTACTATCGCGAACACAAACTGGACTTCACCCATGTATATCCCGGCGTGATGGAGTCGCTCGAATCTCTTCATCAGGGGATCGACGGCCGCCAGCGGCAAATGGCGGTGCTCACGAATAAGCCGATAGGGCCGTCGCAGGCGATCTGCGACGCACTTGGACTGAGTCCATATTTTTTTCGTATCTACGGCGGTAATAGTTTCTCGACCAAAAAGCCGGATCCGCAGGGACTGAATGCGCTTATGAGCGAGGCCTGCGCCGATCCCTTTGAAACCGTCTTGATTGGCGATTCGGATGTAGATATTCTCACTGCACGGAGCGCTGGCGCATGGGCGCTCGGCTGCCGGTTTGGGCTCGCGCCCCACACGCTCGATGCCGCCGAACCCGACTGCATGGTCGACTCTGCTTTCGACTGGACGGAAGCCTTGGATGCTGCCAAAATCGAGCAATGAGGAAACGATCTCCTCTACCGCACTCCCCTCGCTGGGGCCATAAGTCTCGACCCATGCCGTTGAAAATGCTTAAATTGAAGTGTGACCTCCACAAATGACCAGCCGCCTTTGCCCCCTTTTCGGGTCGCGCCCTACTTTCGCACCCGCATTTGGGGATTTGCCGATCTTTCGCCGTGGTTCGACCACCAGACTACCGGTGAACCAATTGGCGAAGTCTGGCTCACCGGCGATCAATGCCTGGCCGAAACCGGCCCGCTGGCCGGCGATGCTTTGAGCGAAATCGTCCAGGACCATGGCCGGGCATTGCTAGGCGAAGGGTATTCGACCGAAGCGTTTCCGCTGCTGGTGAAGATTCTTTTCCCTAAGGAAAAGCTGAGCGTGCAAGTGCATCCCGACGATGCGATGGCGCAGAAGTATGGCGACCCTCGGGGCAAAACAGAATGTTGGTACGCCCTCGATGCCCAGCCTGGCGCACAGGTGGCCCTGGGCATCAAGCCGGGAGTCGAACCGGAGCAAGTCCGAGCCGCGATTGAGAATTCAACACTGGAAAATCTGCTCGACTGGCTCGACGTGCACCCGGGAGACATGATTTTCGTTGACGCAGGTACCGTTCACGCGATCGGGCCGGGCAGTGTTCTGCTTGAAACCCAGCAGAATTCCGATCTTACGTATCGCATGTACGACTATGGCCGCTCCAGGGAACTGCACATCGACCGCTCCATGGAGGCGATGAAGCTCCACACCGCTGCAGGCAAGATGAAGCCCGTCGCGGTCAACGGCCACACCGAATTGATCGATAAGTCCTATTTCCGCGTCGACCGGTTTACGCTGGAATCGTCGGGAGAAGGTACGCTGCCGGGGAGCGAAAGCGATGGCGGCAAGTTCAACGATCGTGTCCAGATTCTCTTCGTCGCGGATGGCGAAGTAACGCTCTTTGCCGACAGTAGCCTCGACTCCATACCCCTCAAGCGCTGCCAGACGGCAATCGTTCCGGCCAGTGCCGGCCCCTGGAGCCTTGCGGCCTCGGAGCGAAGCGAAGTGGTCCGCATTGTGCCCCAACCCGGCGGAACCGCTCAGTAGGTAACTACAATCCAACTTCGTCCATTCACGATTAGAATCCGCAACTAGGAGCCAAACCACTTGACGCAAGCGAGCACCGAATTTCGCCCGATCATCCTGGCCGGAGGCAGCGGTACCCGTTTCTGGCCGCTGAGCCGCCGCGCCCGCGCCAAGCAGGTGCTGGTCCTCGACGGCGAGCGCAGCATGATCCAGCAGACCGTCGAGCGACTCGCGCCGCTGGCCAGCGCGGATAAATTCTGGGTCATTACCAATGGCCTGCTCGCGGAGACGATTACCAAGCAGTTGGACTGGCTGCCCGCCGCCCAGATCCTCAGCGAACCCGCCGCCCGCAACACCGCGCCAGCCGCGGGACTTGCCGCCTTTTTGATTGAACGAGAGTCGCCGGATGCGGTTCTCGGCATGTTCCCCGCCGATGCCGTGATCGGCGATCAACCGGAGTTCCTTGCGACGCTGAAAAAGGCGATCGCTCTGGCTGCAGCCGGAGAAAATATTGTCGTTCTGGGCGTTACGCCGACGCGCCCCGAGATTGGTTACGGCTATATCGAAACTGGAGCAGCCACCGCCGACGGTGCTCTCATGGTGAGACGTTTTACCGAGAAGCCCGACCTGCCGCGTGCCGAACAATTCCTTGCGGCCGGCAATTATCACTGGAACAGCGGAATTTTTGTCTGGCGCGCCCGCACTCTGGCCAACGCGATCCGCGAACACTTGCCGAAGACGGCGCCGCTCCTTGAAAAGATCGCCGCTGCTTTCGGCACTCCCGAATTTGAGAGCGTCTTTGCCGAACTTTATCCCCAATGTGAGAACGTAAGCGTCGACGTCGCGGTGCTTGAACCGCGGTCGGCGAAAGGTGAGGGCGCCTCGAATCTTTACGGATTCCCCGCGAACTTCGGCTGGAACGACCTGGGGTCTTGGACGACGCTCTACGATCACACGCTGGCGAAGGGTGCGCACACCGATGAGCATGAAAATGTTGCCCCGACGGCAGGCATCGTGGCCGTCAATGCCACGGGAAATTACGTCTACAGCCCGAAGAAATTCGTAGCCCTTGTCGGCGTCAGCGACCTGGTTGTCGTCGAGACCGAAGATGCCATCCTCATCACGACCAGGGCTAACGCTCAGGATGTGGGCCAAGTTGTGAAGCATCTCACCGCAGCCGGCAAGCACGAGTTGACCTAAGGTTGAAACCGGGCTTAGACCGGGAACGAATTGCCTTATTTCCCGGCGTCCCAATTTTGCTTGATCTGGACTGTCAATTCTTAGGAGAAACCCGGAATGGCGCTTCCCACGCAAATCAAATTCGGTACCGACGGCTGGCGCGGCATAATTGCCGAGGATTTTACGTTTGAGAATGTCCGCATCGCCGCCGCTGCCATCGGCAGCTATGTGCTCGCCAAGGAAGACCCGGCCAAGGGTGTCTGCATTGGCTTTGACACCCGCTTTGGGTCTCGGGATTTTGCCGTTGCTGTGGCGAAGGTCATTGCCTCGCTCGGCATTCCCGTATCGCTTGCTGACCGATACACACCGACCCCTGCGCTGTCTTACGCCGTGCTGCATCGCGGCGCGGCTGGCGGGGTCATGATTACCTCCAGCCACAATCCAGCGCAATGGAATGGCGTGAAATACAAAGCATCCTACGGCGGCTCCGGCAGCCCTTCGATAATGTCCGAAATAGCCACCTATCTCGGTGAGCCGACCACTTCGGCGGCAAATCCGGCGGCAATCACCGAAGTCGATTTCCAGACTCCTTATGTCGAAGCGATCTCGAAGTTCGCCGACCTCGACTTGATCGCGAAATCCGGCCTGAAATTTGTCATTGACACCATGTACGGCTCCGGCCGCGGCGTTATCGCGGGGATTCTCGAACCGCTCGGAGTAGATTTGGTCGCCATTCGCGACGAAGTCAATCCGCTCTTCCCGGGCATAAATCCGGAGCCGATCGAACCCCATACCGGTGCCCTCCAGGATACTGTCGTCGCCGAGAAAGCTCAGGCAGGACTCGCCACCGACGGCGACGCCGACCGCCTTGGCGCCGTCGACGAATATGGCAATTTTGTCGATCCGCACAAGATTTTCTCCATTCTGCTCAAGTGGCTGATTGAGCGCAAACAGTGGCCTGGCGACGTCACCCGCGCCTTCAACACCACCAGTATGATCGACCGCATCTGTGCCAAGCACGGCCGCGAGCTTGACGAACACGGCATCGGCTTCAAGTTCGTCGCGGATCTGATGCTCGATTCCAACAAGAACATTCTCATCGGCGGCGAGGAATCGGGTGGAATCGGCATCAAACGCCACTTACCCGAGCGCGACGGCCTGCTCAATTCGCTGCTGCTGGCTAATGTGATGGCGGAGGAGAAACAGACTCTCGGACAGCTCGTCGCCAGCCTTCAGGCCGAATACGGTGAACACCAGTATGGCCGTATCGACTTGCATATCGAAGACAGCATCAAGAACGCCGCCATCGCCCGCGCGCAGGCGGGCGTTGACGCTATAGCGGGAATGAAAGTGCTGCGGGTGGCCACCCTCGACGGCGTCAAGTTTTTCCTCGACAATCCCGAGGCAAAAGACAAGCCGAATGCGGCCGAAACCTGGCTGCTGCTGCGCGCCTCCGGGACCGAGCCGCTGCTGCGGGTCTACTCCGAATCCTGCTCGAAGGAGTCGGTCGCCAAGGTGCTTCAGGCAGGCAAGGATTTCGTGCTCTCCAGCAAGCCGTAACTTGCGAGCCGTCACTTGCAAAAAAGGGCCCATAACTTTTTTTTTGCGCCGGGGTTTACTCTGGTGGCGCTTCCAGTTGGCGCGCACGTCTAATGGATAGATTGGGCGCAACCATCTGGCTCAGCGTCACGTCTTTCAGTTTGGAGAGTGAGTATGTCAGGCGAAATATTGAGTAGGGAATTCAACAATACGCATCCGCGCAAGAGGTTTGGCTCGAAAATCGCGTCCAGAGTGGCTCTAGCTGCGATGCTGGCGACTGGCCTGTCAGTCAGCGCAGCTGGCCCTCAATTGTGGGCGCAGTCCGCTCAAGCCGCGGGGCGCTCCGATTCCGATATCCAGAGCGATGTCGCGTACGCCTTGTCGAATTCGCCGTCGCTCAAAGGGCAGCACATCACCGCCGCCACTGTCGAGGGCGACGTGACCGTTTCCGGCAATGTTCGGGACGACGCATCCAAGGAGCTTGCCGAATCCCTGATTTATCGGGTCAACGGCGTCCGCTCGGTGACTAATAACCTTACGGTCGGCGATGCCGCACCGGCCCAGGCGACAGCCAACAATCCCCCGACGCCCGATCCAAATGCAAATCAACAGCAGGATCCGAACTATGATCCAGCGCAGCAGAACGAGGCTCCGGTGAATCCAAACGATCAGGCGACCCAGCAGCCGCTGCCCGATCCTCTGGCGAACGACCCCCAGGCTAACGGCCAGCAGCCTTATCCGCAGCAGCAGGAGCGCCAGCCTTATCCAAACAATTCGGGTTACTACAATCAGCCTCAGCAACCCCAGCCGCCGTCCGGTCCAGTCACAGTTCCAAGCGGAACTTTGTTGCAAATCAGGACCAGTGAGCCGCTCGACGCGACCAAGGTCCAGGTCGGCCAGGTCTTCCAGGGCACCGTCGCCAGCGACATCTACCAGGGCAATGTCCTCGCAATTCCTCGGGGAGCGGTCATCACCGGCAAGGTAGTGGCGACGAAGTCGAACTCCGGCGATCTGGCCGGTAAACAGGGACTCCAACTCGCTCTGACCAGCCTCAATCTGGGTGGCCAAAGCTATACTCTGCCCACCGACACCTGGAGTGGCCAAGGCCCCGGCAAGGGTGCCTATAGCGCCTCCAACACGATCGGCGGCGCAGCTATCGGGGCAGTGATCGGCGCAATCGCAGGACGCGGCACCGGAGCCGCTATCGGCGCCGGCGTGGGCGGAGCGGTCGGAGCGGGCGCGTCGGCCGCAACCACCGGCCCGCGGCTCTATCTGCCCGCGGAAGCCGTCGTTAACTTCCACCTGACCGCACCCTTGACCGTAACTCCGGTATCGCTTCAGGAAGCCCAGCGACTTGCTTCCAGTTCCGGCCAGCCGCAACTGCGGCCGCGGTATCCTTACGGCTATCCTGGTTACCCGCCGCCTCCTCCGCCGCCGGGATATTACTACTACGGATATCGCTATCCAGTCGCCTACTACCCGTACTACTACTACCGTTACTAAGGGGAATAGATCAGAATCCCTAGCCCTTGCCGACACTCGATCGGCAAGGGCTTTGTTCTTTCAGAGTCGAGCTTGGGAGGCTGCTTCGCACCGAATTCGTCGTGACCGCATCCTGTTTAGTGATCACCCTCAGGAGCCTTGTCCATGCAGATCGGTATCGACAGCTTTGCCGCGGCGATTGCGGACCCCACCACCGGCGCGGTTCCCACTCCCGCGGAACGCCTCGCCAATCTCCTCGAAGAAATGGAGTGCGCCGATCAGGCTGGCCTCGATGTCTTCGGGATCGGCGAACACCATCGTGCCGAATTCCTCGACTCCGCGCCGGTTGTGATTCTTGCCGCCGCCGCTGCACGGACGAAGAACATCCGCCTGTCGAGCGCGGTCACCGTGCTGAGCGCGGATGATCCGGTGCGCGTCTTCCAGCAATTCGCGACGCTGGACTTAATTTCGCAGGGACGTGCCGAGATGGTCGCCGGACGTGGCTCGTTTATCGAATCGTTTCCCCTCTTCGGTCTGGATCTTCACGACTACGATTCGCTTTTCGCCGAGAAGCTCGACCTGCTGCTCAAGATTCGCGAGAACACGCATATTCACTGGTCGGGAAAGCACCGGCCCCCGCTCACCGGACAAGGAATTTTCCCCCGCCCGCTTCAGAATCCGCTCCCCGTGTGGTTAGGAGTCGGCGGAACGCCGGCATCTTTCGCGCGCGCCGGCAGCCTCGGCTTGCCGCTCATGATTGCAATCATCGGTGGTGAACCACACCGTTTTCGCCCGCTCATCGATCTTTACTACGAAGCCGGGCGCCTCGCCGGACACCCCCGAGAGCAACTCAAAGTCGGCATTCACGCCCTTGGCTACGTCGCGGAAACCAATGCAAAAGCCGATGACGAGTTCTTTCCCGGGTATGCCGCTACCTTTACAGAGATCGGCAAAGAGCGAGGCTGGCCTCCCACCACCCGCGCCCAGTTCAACGCACTTCGTGGTCCAACAGGTGCGCTGATCGTTGGCGATCCCGCAACAGTAACGGAGAAGCTGCTCTACATCAACGAAACTCTGGGCGGAATCGCGCGCCTGAGTTTTCAAATGAGTGTCGCCACCTTGTCGCACGCCAAGTTGATGCGATCGACCGAGATCCTTGGCGCAGAGGTAGCTCCTCTCGTACGGAGAGCACTGGCTCCCGTTTCTGTCGCCAGGTGAGCGAGGAGGGCTGCCGCTGCCACGCTTCAAGCTTCCCAAGCGCAAAAAAGCCGATAGGGCCGAGAAGTCTGCCCACACGATGAGGTATGTTCCCGAGATGTTTTAGATCCAGCAAAGCCGTCTGCAATGGCTCTTGTTGATCTGTAGCAGGCGACCGCGTCGGTTGTCTTTATTTGGTGAAGATCGTGGAATCCTGATTGTGCTGGCGATCCGTGCCCTTGTGGGCTGCCCGGTTGGCGATTTCCTCTACCTTGTCAACGGGTTTACCGCCCTCGATGTGGATCGGCACGTCTTTGGTCGCGCCAGCGGGGGAACCCGCTCCTGCTTGCCCAGTCCCAGTCGGTTCAGCGCTTGTATCGGTGCTCATGCGGTTATCTCCTTCAACTATTACAGATGGGATGCATGGGTCGCCTACTCAGTTGTGCTCGCGTGTCCCAAACAGGCAGATAAGCAGGGGAATGGTAGCTGCCGCGAAAACCGCCGACGGGCGTCCATCGGATAAACTCTTAAGTAAACCGAATGCCGGAAAATCCCGTACGATCGCCGACTCGCACGAGCCCGACTGCCCGCCCGTTCACTCGCCGCATTTTCCTGAAGACGGGATTTCTCGCTACCGGCGGCCTGGCCCTCTACGCCGGTGAAATCGAGCGCCATTGGATCGATATTCACCACGTTGACGTCAAGCTCGACAACCTGCCCGAAGCCATGCGCGGCTTTCGTATCGCCCAGCTAGCCGATTTCCACTATGGGGAGTTCTCCGAACCGACCTATATCCGCGCCGCCGTTCGAGCCACCAACGACCTCAAACCCGACCTTGTTGCACTCACCGGCGACTTCATCAGCGCGGGGCCGATGGTGCAAAGGATTTCAGTGCAATTCGCTCATCACTGCGCCGATCTGCTGGCCCGTCTCGAGTGTCCGCTTCGATATGCGGTGATGGGCAATCACGACGCGATCGTCAGTCGCAGGGCGGTTACCGAAGCATTGACTTCGCACGGGATTCCGGTACTGCATAACCAGGCGGTGCCTCTCGAGCGGGGCGACTCCCGCCTGTGGCTTGCCGGGGTCGCCGACGTCCTGATTGGCGGCGAAGCCGATCTGGATGCAGCCATTCCATCAAGCCGCGACCGGCGCGCGGAACCCTTGATTCTGATGGCCCACGAACCCGATTACGCCGATCAAGTGACCGGTTCCGGCGTCGATCTCATGCTTTCCGGGCATACCCACGGCGGTCAGGTCCGTATCCCCCTCATGCCGCCATTCGATCTTCCGCCGTTGGGCAAGAAGTATATTGAAGGCCTCTTCAGCATCGGCGACCTGCAACTTTATGTGACCCGGGGAATCGGCACCGTCGGCGTTCCATTCCGCTTCCGCTGCCGCCCGGAGATTACCGTAATTACGCTGATCTGATGGCCATAACAAGGCTTGGCAGCGTCGCTTCGGAGCGAATCCGGCTGGCGGCAATCTTTCGGAAGCAATCCATGGAGTCGCAGACTGCTTTATACTTCTGGAGTAACCGCCTGTGGCTGCAAGCCATGGCCAGACCGCGTGAAAGCGCGAAAATTCCGCGTGAGACCACGCAAGGTAAAGGTTGTAGCCTCTTCATGATCCGTTTCCTGCAAAAAGACAATCGGCTTGTCAAAAGCATCTTCGTCGTCATCATCGCGGTCGCCTGCATCACTATGGTGATAACCCTCGTTCCCGGCATATTCAACGACCAGGCTTCTGCCGCGGACACCTACGCAACCATTCGCCCCGGCGGGTGGCTCGGCAAGTACGTTGGCACGGGGACGGACATCTCCACCACCGACGTACAAACGCGCGCCGCTCAGGTGCTGCAACAGCGCCGCTGGCCCGAATACGCATTGCCGTTCGTGATGGAGCAGGTCGGCCAGAATATGGTACAGCAGGCGGTTATTTTGCAAGAAGCCAATCGCCTCGGCCTGCAGGTCACCAACGAGGGTTTGGCCCAGTTCCTCCACTCCGGCATGTATGGCCAGGTACTCTTTCCCAAAGGCCAGTACATTGGCGACGATAAGTATCGTCAACTGATCGAGCAGCAGTTCCAGATCTCGACGCAGAAGTTCGAGACCGAAGTGAAAAAAGAGATTGAAGAAACCCGTCTGAAAGCGTTGGTTACCGGCGGCATCACGGTCTCGGATGCGGATGTTCGCAGCTACTATGTCGACCAGAACACCAAGATCAAATTCGACTATGCCGTTATCAATTCGAGCGACGTCGAGAAGGAGATCAACCCGACGGACGCGGAACTCCAGACCTTCTTCAAGGCAAATGCCGCGAAATACGCCACCTCCGTGCCCGAGGCCCGCAAGATCAGCTACATCGCTTTTACCGACGGCCAGGAGCCGGGCGGTACGCCGCAGGTCACCGACGCCGAGGTCCAGCAATACTACAACCAGCACCAGAAGGAGTATCAGGTTGACGACCAGGTGAAGGTGCGTCACATCCTGATCAAGGAAGATCAGGGCGCGAGCCCGGCTGCCGATGCCGCCGCGAAGCAGAAGGCCGAAGACGTGCTGAAACAGATCAAGGCTGGCGGCAATTTTGCCGAGTTGGCGAAGAAGTATTCCGACGACCCCGGCAGCAAAGACCAGGGCGGGGAACTAGGCTTCCTCAAGCACGGCGTGACCGTGCCCGAATTCGATCAAGCGGCGTTTAGCCTCCCCGTCGGCCAGACTTCCAATTTGGTCAAAACGAAGTTCGGTTATCACATTATTCAGGTCGAAGAGAAACAGACCGCGCACACCCGGCCGCTCGATGAGGTCAAATCCACGATCGTCGCCCTGCTCACCCGCCAGAAGGAAGGCGCGCAGGAACAAGCCTATGCCACGCAGCTCGCCAATGAGGTGCAGAAAAACGGCCTGGAGAAGACCGCCGAGGCCCATCATCTGCAAGTCGTGACGACGGATTATCTGCCGCAAGGCGCGATCATCCCCGGTCTGGCCGACGGGTCGAAGATGCTGAATGAAGCGTTCACCGCCAAGCCCGGAGGCGCACCGCTGACGGTGTCCACCGGCGAAGGGCTCGCCGTATTCAAGGTGGATGATATTAAGGCTGCGCATGCTCCTACTTTCGACCAGTTCAAGACGACACTTTTGACCGACTACCGCCAGCAGCAGTTGCCGCAGTTACTTGCCAGCAAAACCAACGAACTCGACGCGAAAGCCAGGGCCGAAAACGATTTGGCCAAGGCTGCCAAGGAAATGGGCGCGACACTCAAATCCAGCGACCTCGTCGGCCGCACGGGTCAGGTCCCCGATGTCGGTCAGCTCTCCCAGGTCGCTCCCGACTTGTTCGATCTCAATGCGGGGCAATTCAGCAAGCCGATCAATACTGGTCGAAACGGTGTCGTTGCGAAGGTGATCGACAAGCAGCAGCCGACCGCTGACGAAATCGCCAAGAACCTCGATCAAACCCGCGACACGCTGCTCGGCCAGCGTCGCGATCAGATGTTCGACGTCTTCGTCAGCAACCTGGTCGATAAGTATCAGAAGCAGGGTCGGATTCGGCTGAGCAAAAAACCGGCGTCGGCGCTTTCCCCCGGCGCGGCCAGTTAGAACGACTCATCTGATCGGAATGCTTGCAAAGCTACCCACGGCCCGCGATTGGAAATCTCTTCAAGCGTGGGCCGTTTTTCTTCGCGATAAATGAGCAAGGTGAACCACTTTATGCCTTTGGACCGCTCCTCCGGAATCTTGCTGCACATCACCTCGCTGCCGTCCTATGGCGGTATCGGCGACTTCGGGCCGGCGGCTTTCGCGTTTGCCGACTTTCTTGCCGCTGCTAAGCAGAAATATTGGCAGGTCCTGCCGCTCAGCCCAACCGGCTACGGCAATTCGCCATATGCGGCGCTCTCCGCCTTTGCCGGGAACCCGCTGCTGATCAGTTTGGAAAAGCTGGCCGCATGGGGATGGATTTCCGCCGACCGCATCGCAGGCCTTCCGGGACACTCCGGCAATGTGCAATTCGACCGCGTCTTTGAGACCAAGATCCCGTTGCTGCATGAAGCGGCGCGTAACTTTCTGGCCAACCATGCGAGTCTCGGTCCGGACGTTCAGACGCAGTGGGCGGGATTCGAGCAATATTGCATCGACAACGCCGCATGGCTGAACGACTGGGCCTACTACAGCGTCCTGCGCAACAAGTACGGCACCGGCGCATGGTACGGCTGGCCCAAAGGGGTCGCTCGCCGCGAAGCCGAATCCATGGCCGCTATTCAGAAAGAACACGCCGACCAGTTAGCCGTCGAACAGGTGATCCAGTTCATGTTCGACGAACAATGGCTTGAGCTGCGTAACTACTGTTCGGCCCGGAGCATCCGTTTCATCGGCGATGTCGCAATCTTTGTTAGCTACGACAGTGCCGATGTTTGGACCCACACCGCAGCCTTTGAGTTGAACGACGACCTCTTACCTGTCCGCGTCTCGGGCGTGCCACCCGACTATTTCAGCGCTACCGGTCAGCGGTGGGGGAATCCGCTTTACCGCTGGGATGCGCTCGAAAGCCAGGGCTTCGACTGGTGGGTCGCACGCATCCAGCGCGCCAAGCAACTCTACGACGTCATTCGCCTCGACCACTTCCGCGGTTTCGAGGCCTATTGGGCGATCCCTGCCGAGGACGACACCGCAATCAACGGAAAATGGATTACCGCGCCCGGAGCGGCGCTGTTTTCGAGGCTTCGCGAAGTGCTTGGCGAGCTGCCTTTCATTGCTGAAGACCTTGGCCTGATTACGAAAGAAGTCGATGCCCTGCGGGAGCAGTTCGGGATGCCGGGAATGAGGATTTTGCAGTTCGGCTTTGGCGATCGCGCCTCCCATAACTATCTGCCGCATCGCTACGAGCGCAACACGGTCGTCTACACGGGTACGCACGACAACGACACCACGCGAGGCTGGTGGGAACACGGCGTTTCCCCCCGAGAACGAGCATCGGTTGAAATCTATGTGCAGTCCGGCCCGGACGGCGTCGTTTGGCCGTTGATCCGGGCCGCCGCTACTTCGGTGGCCGATATGTGCCTTTTTCCACTGCAGGACATTCTCAATCTTGGATCGGAAGCGCGCATGAACACTCCTTCGCAGCCGGAGAATAACTGGGCGTGGCGCTATGTGGACGGGGCCCTCAAGGCTGAGGACGCGGCGAGGCTGGCTGCACTGATGGAAATGACCGACAGAGATGATTTCGTCGAGCCGGCAACATCATAACGTCAGGTTAGCAACGCCTTTACGAAAAGATACATAGGGCCGAAAATAGGAACAAGTAGAAAGAAACGAGGAACCATGTCCAACACCGTACCCACTACACCACCGCCCGCGACGCCGCTTTCCGGCGAGGCAATTCGCTTGATGAATTACGTGGATGACGTTTCGACCACGCTGCGCCGCGTGCTGGCGCTTGCCCCGACGCTCACCGTGGATGAGCGCAAGCGGTTGAGCGATTATCTAAAGAATTCATCGCCCAATGCGGACACCGTGATGGAAGCCCTGCGGGTCAAGTAATTCCACGGGACAGTCCCGGGAGAACAATGAAAATCCAGAATGTCGCCGTCATCGGCGCAGGTGCAACCGGTCGACAACTGGCGGCCCTCTTCGCCAATGCCGGGTTCGAGACCACACTTGAAGATATTCTCCCTTCCAACCTGCGCAAGGCCGCGGAATATCTTGACAGCGCCGCCGGGCTCGTTCCGGTCCGCTTTGCAAACAGCATTGAAGACGCCGTCCGCGGCGCCGACCTCATCATCGACTCAGTTCCCGACGAGCTCGAATCGAAGCTCGAAATCTTCAGCTTGCTCGATCGGATGGCGCCTCCGCATTCAATTCTGCTCACGCCGACCCGCAGCCTGAGCATCGCCGATCTGGCCTCCTGCACCTACCGCGCCGACCGCTGCATTGCCGTAGAACTTCCCGCCGGCGAACTGCACGGCAACGGACAACTTACACTAATCTCGACTAGCCTGACCTCGCCGGAAGTGTTCGACGCCGTCTCGAATTTCTGGGTCTCCACCGGCTTCACGGTCGAATATCGCACCGATCAGGCGGAAGCCAGCGTCGCCGCCGGAACCCTGTTTTGATCCCCCAAAACGCGTCGGAACTATCCGTCGGGCCATTACGTAAAACTGGTAGCGGCGCATGCAGAATCTAGGCGACACTTTCGGTCAGGTCTTTCGCGCTATCTGGGCGAACAAACTGCGCTCGTTTCTGACCATGTTCGGGATCGCCTGGGGCGTCGGTTCGATGTTGCTGCTGATCAGCGTCGGCGAGGGCTTTCGCTCCGGCCAGCACCGCCAGCTCGCCAGCGTCGGCAATGACGTGATCATGATGTGGGGCGGCAACATTCCCGCGGTACCAAACCAGCACACCGGGATGCGCCCTTACTACCTGACGGTTGGCGATGAGATGGCGATGAAGGCCTCGGGCAGTTTTCGTCAGGTGATGGGGATAGTTCGCAGCCGCGATCTCAAAGAACAAAGCCAGTATGAAAGCGCCGGCGGATCGGTGTTGGGGACCGACCCGAATTATCCGATCGTCCGCTTCCTGCCTTTGAGCGCGGGCCGGTTTCTCGATGCAAACGATCTGCGGGATCGCCGTCGCGTGGTCGTGCTTGGGCAGAAAAGCGCGGCGCTGCTGTTCCCGGGACGGCCCTCTCTGGGCGAATCGGTACTGCTGGACGGCACAAGCTTCGAAGTGATCGGCGTGGCCGAGAAGACTGGCCACGGCAATGACGACGGAACCAACCAACAGCTCTATATTCCGATCACAACGATGTTGGAGATGTTCCCTATCAAGGGAGACAATATTCCGCGCGATGCCTTGACCTCGATCCAATATCAGCCTCGGGCGCGTGGCGAAAATGAGTCGGCCAAAGCGACGGCGCGCACCATCATTGCCGAGAGACACGGATTTACCCCCAACGACCCCGATGCGTTTCAAGAGTGGGACACGATTAAGAGCGACCAGATGGTCGGTAAGATATTTACCGCGATGGATGTCTTTCTCGGCGGCGTTGGGATCGTGACTCTGGCATTGGGGGCGGTGGGCATTGTGAACATCATGCTGGTTTCGGTCTCGGAGCGCACCCGGGAGATAGGGTTGCGCAAGGCGATTGGGGCGACTAAGCGAAGCATCCTGATGCAGTTCTTTCTGGAAGGGCTGCTGCTCACCGGAGTCAGCGGGTTAATTGGGATTGGCGGGTCGGCGTTGTTCATGTACTTGATCTCGGCTGCGATCGGCGGCCACGGGGTTGAAGGCTTCGATCCGCCCAGGCTCGTCCCCTGGTCGGCGGCGCTGGCGATGTTCTCGCTGAGCTTGAGCGGTATCTTCGCGGGGCTGTATCCGGCCAGCAAAGCGGCGGCGCTGGAACCGGTCGAAGCGCTGCGCAGGGAGTAACGATTGCAAGTGCTTTGCGCAGCCTATCTGTAACCGTGGCTGTGGCGAAAAGGAAATCCATGCTGGTCGAGCTGCTGAAGCAAGCCTATGAGGCGATGATTTACAACCGAAGGCGCACCACCATCACCATGGTGGGCATGGCCTGGGGCATTGCGACCGTCGTTCTTTTGCTGGCATACGGGGCCGGATTCGGCCGCGCCATCGAAGCGATCTTCGCGCAGTGGGGCACGCACCTGATCGGTGTGTTTCCCGGACGAACCAGCGAGCAGGTGGGCGGCTCGAAGGCCGGGGTGCAGGTCCGGTTGACGCAAGACGACGTCGACCGGCTTGCCAATACCGTTCCCGGCTTGCTAAGCATTACTCCGGAGCTCGATAAAGATGTATCGGTGCAGAACGACCTGCACTCGTTCACCTGGACGGTCATCGGCAACCGGCCCATCGCAGCCGACATCATGAAGCTGGAAATAGACTATGGGCGTTTCTATACCGCTCAGGACGATGAACAGCGGGCGCATGTGGCGGTGATCGGCTCGCAGGCGAAGACCAAGCTCTTCGGTGGCGCATATCCCATCGGGCAAACCATCCGGCTCAATGGAATCAGTTTCACGGTGATTGGCGTCATGCAGCCGAAGATGCAGGAAGGGGACGACGATGTAAATCGCCAAATACGAATACCATTCAACGCCATGGCCGACATCAAAGACCCGAAATATCTCGACGGCGTCTGGCTTAACTACAAGGGCGACAATGCGGAGGTCGAGCGCGCGGTGCGCGCCAATCTGGCCGCGGCGCATAACTTCACGCCGACCGACCACAACGCAATCTACATGGCCAATCTTGAAAAGCAACTCAGCCAGTTCCATATCGTCAGCGCGGCGTTGCAGATCATGTTGCTGTTCATCGGAGCATTGACGCTAGGGATCGCAGGGATCGGGCTGATGAATATCATGCTGGTTGCAGTACAGCAGCGCACCAAGGAGATCGGCATCGAAAAGGCGCTGGGCGCGCGCAAGAGGCACATCCTGGTGCAGTTTCTCGCCGAGGCGCTGGTGATTACCGGCATTGGCGGAGGAGCGGGCATCGCTCTGGCCTACGCGGTTTCGCTGCTGGTGGGCAGGATCACCTTTTACAGCGCGCTCGCCTCCCACGCCAGCAATGCCGACATCCAGTTGCTCATTTCGCCGACGATCGTGATCGTGGCGACGGGAATCCTGGTCATTGTCGGGGTGGTCAGCGGGATGATTCCGGCGCTCAAAGCCGCGAATCTCGATCCGATCGAAGCTTTGCGTTACGAATAGAGTTCCGCACTCCACGGGCAGTTTTCAACCCCTCTGCGCTTGCGCGCCTCCGCTTCTACTTTCTTACCGGACTTTCGTACCTCATTCACCCCATATTCACCTTCCCAGGCAAGTTCGTCGTTAGAGTTGGGTCGCAAGACAAATTCAATTTTCGGTCAACCGAAATAAAACGCGGTCGATCCGACTCGCGGGAGGCTGTATATGAAGGCAAATGGATTGGTATTGGCCGGGGCCGCAGCGGCGTTCCTGGCTTCGTGCACGCAGGGAATGGCTGCGGGCCCGAGCACCGTAGGCACAGAAAAGGTGAAACACGTTCTGCTGATCAGCATCGACGGCATGCACGCGGTGGATTATTTCAACTGCACCCGCGGAATAGCCGGCGTGAACGGCGGTTCTCCGTATTGCCCCAACCTGGCTGCCCTCGGCAAGACGGGCATCAACTATGCGGCGGTCACTTCTTCCAAGCCATCCGATTCGTTTCCCGGATTGACGGCGCTGATCACCGGAGGCACACCGCGGACGACGGGAATCTACTACGACGTCGCCTTCGATCGGCAATTCGATGGGCCGACTATCGCGACTCTTTCCGGCCTGGCCGCCGGATCGTGCACCCCCTTCGGAACGCCGATCGGGACCACAACCGACAACACCAACGGGATCGACTACGACGACACCAAACTGAACGGCGGCGCACCCGGCGCAGCTGTAACTGACGGCACCGCCGCCGCCATCAATCCCCTACGGCTTTCGCGCGATCCCAGGACCGGTTGCGCACCGGTGTTTCCATATAACTTCATCTACACCAACACCATCTTCGGCGTCGTTCACGCGGCGGGCGGCTATACCGCCTGGATCGACAAGCGGCCGTCCTATGCTTTTGTGAACGGCCCCGGCAACGGTACCAACGTGGACGATCTGTACGTCCCGGAAGTCGCCTCGAACGTCATTCCTCTACCCGGTGTCACGACCGCCCTCGGCGCTGCTTGCTCGCCGGTTCGGGATACCACCCAGCTGTCGGGATGGAACAGCAGCTTTGCCAACATCCAGTGCTATGACGCGCTGCGAGTGAACGCGCTGCTGAATGAAATCGCGGGCAAGACCCACCTCGGGGCTGCCGCCGTCACGCCTACCGTCTTCGGCATGAACTTCCAGTCGGTTTATTACGGAGAATCGCTGGTGGAGCCGGGTGTCGGAACCGGCGGCTACCAAAACGCGGCGGGTTTGCCCACCGATGAACTGCTCAACGAAATTCAATTCGTCGATGCCTCGATCGGAAATATCGTCGCCGCGCTGAAAGACCAGGGCATCTATGACAGCACGCTGATTATCGTCACCGCGAAGCACGGAGGGTCGCCGATCGACCCAACCCGCTATGTCGCTGACGGCACGAACACCCCAGCCACGCTGCTGCACGATTTCATCCCCTACTCCGAATCGCCCCTGAACCCGACCGGTATCGGCGCGACGGAAGATGATGTCTCGGTGCTTTGGTTGAACAAGGGAGCAAGCATTCCCGCCGCCGTTGCCATTCTTGAAGAGAATGCCACCGCGCTCGGACTGGGGCAAATCTACTACGGACCGACACTGGCCCTGAACTATGGCTTCGGCGGTTGGGCACCCGGCGACAATCCACGGACGCCTGACATCATCGTGACGCCGAACGTCGGCGTAACTTACTCAGGTAGCACGTCGATGATTATCGATCACGGGGGCTTTGCGCATGACGACACCAACGTGATGCTTCTGGTGTCGCATCCCACCTTCACCGCACAGACGGTGCTCGCTGAAACAGCGACAACCCAGGTGGCGCCCACGATTGTGGACGCGCTGGGTCTCGACCCGGCTTCGTTGCAAGCAGTCAAAGCAGAAGGCACTCCGGTGCTGACTCAGGTCGCAGCGCAGCTCGGAGTTCCTCAATAACGGAAGCCCCGCATGACCATCGATGGTCCGCCGTTCAGCTCTGCGATAGCGCTCGGACGGCGGGACCCTCTCCTCTCACCGCGGCATAAGCCACCCTCTCCCGATGCATCTTGGCTTCGGCCCTGCTCGGTGCACGGAGCATCGTCTTCCCCGGGGCGCCATTCGGTTATCCGATGGAAGCGCTCACCACTACGCTGAAGTTCGATTCGGCGAGTTCATATGTGCACGGTATCCAAGGGCCGCATGCGGTCGATTTTTGCCTTGGTGCTGGCATGCGTCAGTCGCCGGATTCCTCGCGTTTGTACGGCGTCTTCAGGTACTGCCGCGCTTCGTTCAGCGCACCCTGAGTATTGTCGTTGGTCTGAACTGCCTCCCGATATTCATTGACCGCACGGTCGCGCTGGCCGGTCACATCGAAGATCTTGCCCAGCTGGATGTGGCTCCAGACTTCGGTCCATCGGGGTTCATCGTCGCCACGAAGGGCGTCGCGGTACGCATTGGCGGACGCCTGGTAATTCCGTTGACCGAAAAGCGCTTCGCCGATGCGGTAATTCGCCAACGAACTGTTAGGGTTCGCAGCCAATGCCTTTTGGAACTCGGCGATCGCCCCCGTAATGTCGCCCTGCGCCACCAGTTGCTGACCCCGAAGGATCGAAATGCGTACCTGCATATCGGGAGTATTCTTCAAGAGCCAGCCGTTTGGATCGAGCGAAATGTGACGCGGCCGCCCAAACGTGTCCACTACATATTGAGAGTCGGTGCCGACCACCTGGATACGCTTGATTTCCGTCTTGCCGTCGGTCTCGATCTTGAGTTCGACCGGCATGCTGAAAAGGTCGAGG